>ENA-ORDR01000573-ORDR01000573.1-marine-metagenome-genome-assembly--contig:-NODE-573-length-18752-cov-3.885944_pt1 | contig 18752 bp, 18 predicted proteins | sample MGYA00240993_ERZ508538 | MGnify/ENA primary metagenome ERZ508538 (study PRJEB26207, sample SAMN05421999) | marine metagenome | isolation source: Monterey Bay, California, USA | place: USA:Monterey Bay... | reverse complement strand
TAGCATCAGAAAGTATCTACAAGACAGCCCGTAGTGTATCCTCGGTAAAAGATAAAGGTGTAAATTTTCTAACAAGTTTCTTTTCTACAAACTTTATAGGTTTCATGGCTCTTAAGCATTATAGATAAGTTTATGATAATTTTATATGTAATACATTCTATATGAATTTAGTACTAGTTACGTAAAAGGTTTTATATAAAACTTGCCTATTTTGATGTTTAAGAAGCTCTGATTAATGCCTACTTTCATGTTGAAAATGATAAAAGAAAAGTTAGTTAAATAACAATGTATTTTTGTTAAAAAGCAATCAGAGTGAATTTGACTTTATGTTGGTGAGTGTTTAGGACGCAAACAAATACGGAAAGGTAATTTAAAATGGTTAACAGCAAGTCGCCCGACATTATTTATACCAAGGTAGACGAAGCTCCACAACTTGCCTCAGTGTCTTTGTTGCCTATAATTCGAACTTTCGCGAATGTGGCTGGGATTACTGTGGGAGTTAAAGATATTTCACTAGCTGGTCGCATTATTTCGTCTTTTCCAGAGCGCTTGGGTGACGCTCAAAGACAGCCCGATGATCTAGCTGAGCTTGGCGAATTGGTTAAGAAACCAACTGCAAATGTTATAAAGCTACCGAATATTTCGGCCTCGTTGCCACAACTTCTAACAGCAGTAAAGGAGTTGCAAGCGCAGGGGTATGATCTGCCTGACTATCCAGAAGTTCCAAGCACACAAGTCGAGAAAGATGTTCGGTCCCGTTATGATGCTATAAAAGGTTCAGCTGTAAACCCAGTTTTACGTGAAGGTAACTCAGATCGTAGAGCTGCTGTCGCTGTTAAGAACTATGCCATGGCAAACCCACACTCGATGGGAGTTTGGTCCAACGACAGCAAGACAGGTGTATCCACTATGGCTTCTGGGGATTTTCGATTTAACGAAACCTCAGTCACGTTGACAAAGGAACAAGCTGGAGCGGTAAGTATAGAACTTGCCACTGACTCTGGTAACACTACTGTTTTAAAGAATGGAATTTCCTTTCCGGTTGGCACTGTGGTGGACGCTACTTTTATGTCTTCCAAAGCGCTTAATAATTTTTTAGATGAGCAGATTAAAGCAGCAAAAGTGGAAGGAACCTTGTTCTCCTTACATCTCAAAGCAACGATGATGAAAGTCTCTGACCCCATTCTATTTGGTCACGCGGTGAAAGCATATCTTAGACCTATTTTTGAGACTTATAGTACAGTTCTACAGGCTGCTGGAGTTAATCCAAACTCTGGGTTTGGAGCTTTATTTGACGTATTAGAAAGAATACCAGAAGGATCTATGATCAAAGCAGAAATTGATGCCTTTTTGGCTGAACAACCACCACTATACATGGTTAACTCAGAAAAAGGGGTGTCAAATTTGCATGTGCCCTCAGATGTCATAATTGACGCGTCAATGCCTGCACTGATCCGTGCTGGTGGTAGGGGTTGGGGTCCAGATGGTAAAGAGGCAGACTGCAATTGTGTGATCCCAGACAGTTCCTATGCCGCTGTTTATGATGAAGCAATTAATTATTGCAAGGAAACTGGTTCTCTTGATCCTGCAACTTTAGGCACGGTACAAAACGTTGGTCTTATGGCGCAAAAAGCGGAAGAGTACGGCTCACACCCGACAACCTTTGAGGTTCCCGCTGGCGGAACCATTCGTATGATTGCATCGAACGGAGATATCTTGCATGAACATAGGGTTGAGAAGGGTGATATATGGCGCTCTGCCAGCACTAGAAAAGGTGCAATTGAAAACTGGATTCAGTTGGCTATTGAACGTCAAAAAGCTGAAGGCTGTGATGCAATCTTCTGGTTGGACGAAGCTCGAGCTCATGATGCTGAGTTATTAAAAATAGTCTTACCCATGTTGAAAGTTACTGACACCTTGGGAAGCTTCCGTATCATGGCTCCGCGTGAGGCGACACGGAGTTCTTTTGAGATTATTCGGCAGGGTGAAGATACTATTGCTATTACTGGCAATGTCTTGCGTGATTATCTAACAGATTTGTTTCCAATTCTAGAGTTAGGAACTTCTGCAAAAATGTTATCTATCGTGAAATTAATGAACGGGGGTGGGCTGTTTGAAACTGGAGCGGGCGGCTCGGCACCTAAGCATGTTCAACAATTAGCAGAACAAAACCATCTCCGATGGGACTCCCTGGGAGAGTTTTGCGCGTTGGGCGAGAGTCTAAAATATTTTGGTAGCGTAAATGATAACCCAAAAGCCTCAACTCTAGGGGTAACTGTTGATGTGGCAACACAATCTATCCTTGATAATAACAAGTCACCTGGTCGAAAAGTAGGGCAATTGGATAATCGAGATAGTCATTTTTACTTTGCATTGTATTGGGCCCGAGCGCTAGCAACACAAACTGAGGACACAAAATTGGCAAAACATTTTATGCCAATTGCGGAGTCTTTATCAAATAATGAAGAAATGATCATGCGAGAATTACATGATGGTCGTGGAGAAAGAGCTGATCTTGGAGGTTACTACAACACTGAACCAAAAAAGACCGAGGAAGTCATGATGTCATCAGCGACTTTTAAGCAAATCCTTAGTACAGTTTAGCTCAAGTAGTTTCAGTTTAGTTCATTTTTGTATCTGTAAACGATATATATTAGGGAATTGTTGTTAAAAGCGTGTGAGCTAACTAAAAATTAGTATAATTGGAGTTATTGTGACATCTAGCAAAAACCAAAATATAAAGCAGTCAAGCTCAAAAAATATCAAAGCATTGTCAGCTATATGGCCGTTTTTAAAAAATTATACAGGGTTAATGGCTCTTGCTTTAATAGTGCTAGTTTTAACTGCGTCAATTTCATTAGTTTTACCTCTAGCAGTAAGAAAAGTAATTGATGAATTCGGAGAGCAAAGTACCGGTTTACTAGACCAGCATTTTACCTTGGCATTAATTGTTGTCGCTTTATTAGCTGTCGGAACAGGCGTTAGATACTATTTAGTTACTAGGCTTGGTGAGAGAGTGGTCGCTGACATTAGAGCTTTGGTATTTAAAAATACCATCGGAATGAGTCCTTCTTTTTTTGAAAAGATTTTAACTGGTGAAGTTTTAAGTCGAATTACTACTGATACTACTCTGATATTATCTGTTATCGGGTCGTCGATTTCCGTAGCTTTAAGAAATGTGTTACTTTTTTCCGGTGGTATTTTGATGATGTTGATAACGAGCAATAAACTGACAACGTTGGCTCTATTGATAGTTCCCCTTGTAATAATTCCAATTGTTTTTTTAGGAAAAAAACTACGAACCTTGAGCCGTGAGAACCAAGATCATATAGCAGCTAGTTCAGGAAACGCATCGGAAGCTTTTTTGGGAGTGCAAACTGTACAGGCTTTTACAAACGAAAATCTAGCTATTCAGTCATTCTCTAACCTTACAGAAGAGTCCTACAGAGTGGCTTTGAAAAGAATTTCTATACGAGCGTTAATGACAGTTATCGTTATTTTTTTAATTTTTGCTGGTATTATCGGAGTTCTCTGGGTAGGTGCCAGAGATGTGCAAAACGGAACAACAAGTGCTGGTGAGTTAATACAGTTTTTAATTTATGCTATTATGGTCGGTGGAAGTGTTGCAGCATTGTCAGAAATTTGGGGAGAACTGCAAAGAGCTGCTGGCGCCACCGAACGGTTGGCGGAATTACTTAACGCTCGAGATTGTATAATAGATCCTGTAAAGCCAAAAATATTACCTAATATTAACGGGAAAATTCAATTTAACAATGTTGAATTTAGTTATCCCTCTCGACCCAAAGGTGTAGCCCTAAATGGCATTTCGTTAACGATAAATCCTGGAGAAACGGTTGCTCTTGTAGGGCCATCTGGAGCTGGAAAATCTACTATTCTTCAACTTATCTTACGCTTCTATGATCCCATGTCTGGTGAAATATTGATAGATGATTTTAACCTTAGAGACCTAAAGAAAGAAGACTTTAGAAAGGAAATCGCGTTAGTTCCACAAGACCCAATTATTTTTGCGACCACTGTAATGGAAAATATAAAATTTGGCCGTCCAAATTCTACAGAAGAAGAAATTAAAAAGGCTGCAAGGTCAGCTTCAGCTGCTGATTTTATTGAACAACTACCTCAAGGATACTCTACCTATGTCGGCGAACGTGGGATGATGCTCTCAGGCGGTCAAAAACAAAGAATAGCAATAGCTAGAGCAATTTTGCGAAATGCACCAATTCTACTTCTTGATGAAGCAACTTCAGCTTTAGATTCTGAAAATGAAGTAGCAGTTCAGTCAGCTGTTGATGAGCTATCTAGAGGGAAAACGACACTTGTGATTGCCCACCGATTATCAACTGTTCAACGAGCTGATCGGATCGTAGTTTTTGATAATGGGAGAATGGTTGCAGAAGGCACACATAAAGGCCTTATTTCCCAAAATGGGTTATATGCAAGGTTAGCGCATTTACAATTTGGTGTTTGAATAAAAATGCTAAAAAAGGGAGTTGTAAATATTACTTTCGGCACTTTTTATACTTTTCTTTGCGAGGCATTTAAACCTATTTTATTTATAAAAACGTGAGTTATTATTTTAAATAAATAATTCTTGTTAACATTTACCCTTCAAAAATGACTTATACGGAAATTTACTAACTATAGCTCTTAAAGTCTTTAAACCCTATTTTATCCATAAAAAAATTTATCTTGATTTTTTTTGAGATTAATTCATATTTTTAATAAGAAAACTTTAAATTAATTCATTTAGTAAGAGGTACCGTTAAAAGTTACACAAAAGGAAAAAGCCAATGGCAAAATATGCATTGATTCAATTTAAAATTAATAATGATTTTTATGATTGGGAATCTATATTTTATACGTCACAAGCACGAGCTAGAGAATTTGGAATTTTAGAAATTTTTCATGGTAAGAAATCCAGCGATTCTTCTTCCTGCGCGATATTAGCCATTATTGAATCTGCTGATAGAATGGACGAATTTCTGCATGTTGCTTCAGATGATATAGTTAGGTCAGGTCATATATTGGAGACTACTGAGGTAACTTTTTATGAAAACTAACATTAGTTAACATCACATTATTTTTAGGATTTCTTGAGAACATTGTCCTCATTAATTATTATATTTTTTTGAAAATTTGTATGAATATCTTAGTATTTTCTCATTAGAATGTATTTACTTTGATTTATTATTTTGGCGAGCAATCACTCCCATTGTCGCAGCGATTACTCTAGAGACTGTCAAAGCACCAATGCCGTCTACATCGGACTCGGGAAGAAATTCGGTAAAATTTGTAGCAGCGATAGTACCTTTTGATGCAGCACCTTTTATCAAACCTATTGCTTGGGAATATGTTAATCCGCCTGGGCTTCTCGCAAGAACGCCAGGGACTATAGAGGGGTCAAGTCCATCGACATCAAAGCAAATTATTATGTTTGTTCCGGGCGTAATGTGTTCAATGATTTGGGTTATTCCATATAGATGTACGTCGTCTGCTGGAATAATCTCTGCCCCCCATTCCTGAGCATCTTGAACGTCGTCTAAATGTGCCGAGCCAATACCACGAGCTCCAATCTGAATAATTTGCTTAATGTGAGCCATTTCTGAAGCCCGCCGCATATTTGATGATAATCCCAGCTTTTCATCCATATGGGAATGCCGCCAGTCAATATGAGCATCAATTTGTAGGATGGTGTAATACTTACCAGTATCTGCCAGAGCGTCCAACATAGGAATGGGTACTGAGTCATCTCCACCAACAACAATCGGAACAGCGCCTGCCTTTAGTGCTTTTGCGACAGTGGCTCTAATTACAGATCTGTTCTCAGAAAAATTAGTTTTATTAAAGGGTAAATTTCCGTAATCACCTGCTGGTTTGCTATCTTTGGGAAAAATCGGTCCGCCAATGTCAAAATTGTATCTATCAATATTGTTAGCCATATAACCAATGGCCTTGCGGATTGCATCTGGAGCATTTTGACAAAAGGGTCCCATATTGCCATATGGTGTTGCACCTTTGGCCCCTATAAAAACTGACGATGCATTAATCATATCAAAATCATGACAAACTTTTAGGCCAAGGAATGTCTTAGATGCTGTTGCTCCAAGTATGGACTCTATATCTGGTTTTTTGGTCAAAAGCGTTTTTCCTATAAAATTAGAAGTTTATCTATTTTACACTTAGGTTCGTAAAGGAACTTCTAGAATCCCTTAACTACCCTTTATTTATAATATTAGATTGAGTTGCAGGGGTCCCATCTAAATTTATTCTATGTTTAGGATAGATAGCGTCACCATCATTAAATGCTAGCCAGTGCATACGTTCATCGGTAAACATATGTGTCTTTATTTCAATTTTAGATGGGTCGTCGAGGGTTCCTAGCATAATAACTTGTATATCTGGAAACCGGTCAATCATTACAGTTACTGTAGTTGCACAAGTAGGACAAAACTTAACGTTTAGCGATCTACCATGTTCAGGACTAGTATAAATATAGGTCTTAACCTCACCATCATTAAATTTTACTGAACTTTTTTGGCATCTCAATCCGGACCGAAATGCTGTACCCGTAGCCTTCTGACAAAACCTACAGTGGCAGCCATACGCAAAGTCGGGCTCTTTATTTAGTTCAAACCTAACCGAGCCACAAAGGCATCCACCAGTATGCTTATTCATGTTTAAACCCTCCATAAGTTAAAATTTAAATTACATATCTAAAATCTTTTTTTGTTCTTTCAAAAAAAATTACTCCTGATGTAATATTAAGTCAAATCTCTAATCTTCTTGTACTTCGTTTTCAAAATCACGGTGTTATTACATACTCTAGCTTGGTTTAGATTGGAGATGCTCTACGGGACCTCCAGCTTCAACCCAACCAGAAAATCCGTCTGAGATGTGTGTGGCCTCAAAACCCATATCATTTAGGGTCGCCACACTTAAGGCCGATCGCCACCCTGAAGCACAGTGAAAGATAAACCGTTTATTTGAACTAAATATTTCTTTAAAGTATGGACTTTGTGGATCAACCCAAAACTCAAGCATACCGCGAGGTGCATGGTAACTTCCTGGAATATAACCCAGTTTATGACGCTCCCGGATGTCTCTGATGTCAACTATCAAAGCATCCTTGTCATTAATTAGGCCTAATGCCTGTTTAGCGGTCATTTCTTTGATACGAGCTTTAGCTGCAACAACCATATCCTTTACGGGTGTTTTAAGTGGTTTCATATGATCTCTTCCCCTTAGTTGTCTTAGTTATTAGATGATGGAAACTATATACTCTGAAAGCTCACCTCGTCTTAAGCGAAGCTTTCTAGAGTACTATTTATAGTTTGTCTGGCTACTATCGTTTTTGGTTTGTTAAAGGTCAGTCACTATGTTCGACATGTTTTTGTCAAATAGAAAACTAACTCCGTTGATAGTCTCCCGATAAGTTAACAATTATAAATATAACAAAAAGTCATTTAGATTAATATTGTTAAAAGTTTTGAGTTTTAGTTTTGTTATTACTATTTTGGATAGCCAAGCGATGTGTATAACTACTCTTAGTAGGCATTAGGTTTTTTTTGTAGGTCTCTATGGAAAGGTAAAATTTGGCTGAAATGTTTTTTAAGACGCTTTGAAATGCACTCTGCTACAGAAACTGAACGATGTTGTCCTCCTGTGCAGCCAAGTGCTATTGTTAGCCTTGCCTTTCCAGTAGAGGCATGAAGAGGAATCCAACGTTCTATCAAGGGGCATATTTCATCAATAAATCGATTAGTTTCTGGTTGCAAAAAAATATAATCAGCGACCGGCTTATCTAACCCAGTTAGATCCCGCAATGTAGCATCATAATAAGGGTTGGGTAAAAACCGGACATCAAACATCATGTCTGCATCAAGTGGGACACCATGCTTGAAGCCAAAACTCATAATATCAATGTCAATGTCGATACTTACTTCCTGGTTCATTACTATTCGCCCTAAACGCATCTTTAGCTCACGGGGGTTAATACGAGTTGTGTCCAAGATGAGGTTTGCTCGTTCGCGAACCTTAGAAAGAAGTTTTCGTTCTGCCGCAATATTTTCGTAAAGACTATGACCTTCCCTTACTGGATGACGTCTTCTTGTCTCAGAATAACGTCGTACCAGTAAATCATCAGCACAATCTAAAAATAAAATTTTGTGAAGGGTACCGTTAGAGCGTAATACCTCTAGAGCTGCAAACAAATCTGTAAACATTGAACGCCCTCGCACATCCATTGCTATTGCAATACGTTCGCGACTATCTGCTTTGAGAGCTGGAATTTCTGACAGTTGAGTTAAGAGCGACGGTGGCAGATTATCTATACAAAAGTAACCTAGATCTTCTAAAGCCTTCATAGCTCCGGTCTTTCCAGCACCGGATAAACCTGTAACAATCAGAAGTGGCTCACTCGACATTTGGCTTCCTCTCGGCATATATTATTACTAATCTTTAAATTCTTAGCAACTAAATTTACAATTAATTTTTTTAAGGCGATGATTATGCAAGTTAAAGATCCAATTTATGTGAAATCTGAGTGGGCAGATCTGAAAGAGTGTGTTTATGGTTCGCCCGATGCTTGGGTTTTACCCAAGTTTCTAGCTGATGCTAGATTGCGGGCACAAGGTGAGTTTGGAAAATTTTGGGAAGCCAATGCAGGGAAAGACGTTTCAGTTGCAGCTCCAGAAGTGTTTAAAGAGCTATCAACGCAAATTCGTAAGACAATCAGTATTTTGGAGTCACATGGAGTTTTAGTTCACGTTGCTGGACCAATAAGTAAGAAAAACAGATTATTTCCTCGAGGTGAGGATCACGGTGTTAGTACACCTTGGATGAGAGATCCTTTTGTTACAATTGGTAATAACGTAATAGAATTGGCACCTCGTAGTTTGTTCCATCGCAGGCAACGCTTTGCTATTAGGGAAATCCTTGCATCTACAATGGACAGAGGGGGGCGTTATTTCGCCCAACCGGATTCTGGGTCAGATGATTATGTAGATGCGCCAGGATGGGGGTATCTCGAAGGTGGCGATGTTTTTGTTCTCGGTGATGAGATCCTTGTTGGTCACTCTGGTGGTTGCTCAAATCCTGAAGGAGCTCGTTGGTTGCAACACGCACTTGGTTCAAAATACAAAGTGGAAACCGTTACTATTGATCCAATGTTCCCCCACCTTGACTGTGTTTTAATGACACCAAGAGAGGGTGTCGCCTTTGCGTGTTTAGAGGCCTTACCAGAGGGTCTTCCAAAGTTCATGTTAGATTGGGATATTGTTAATGTTCCAAAGACCCTGGCAAAAGCCCATATGGGCTGCAATAACTTGGTCTTGAACGATAGAACTGTGCTAGTCCCGGAGGAGGAACCTCTTAATTTTATAGCTAATGAGTTAAAATTACGACGTTTTGATGTATTAAGAACTCCATATCGTGTTCCTTGTATGGCTGGAGGATCATTTCGCTGTGCTCATCAACCTTTAGTTCGTATTTAAATGTAGATAATATTATTTATCGTTATAGTAATACTTTAAGTTCTTGAATATCTTCTTTTAGATAGACTTTTAATAACTGATAGAAAAAAACGAGGTAAAAATGGTAGTTGAAGAAAAGTTAACTGAAACTCCTAGAGGAGGAAGAGGTTTCCTTGGTTTTCCTGTTAATACTGACCTCGATAGTTTAGATGCTCATATTGCAGTACTAGGGGTCCCATATGGTTTGCCCTATACCCCAGATGATCTTTCAAATGATCAAAGTAGAGCACCGGATCTTCTGAGAGAAAAAGCACAAGATGCAGGCTGGTCTGAACCTAGAACAATTAAGCATTTTGATTGGGATCTTGGAGGACCAATTTTAGACAATCGAGATATACGGGTTATAGATTGTGGAAACGTAACCGCTGATTTTCAAAATCCTAGAGAGCATTATCGAAGAGCAGAAGCTGCTGCAAAGAAGATATTCCAATCTGGTGCTGTTCTAATTAGTATTGGTGGAGACCATGGTATTCCAATACCAATAATGAGAGCCCTTCCTGCCGATGAACCGGTAACATTAATTCAGATAGATGCACATATGGACTGGCGTGATAACGTTAACGGTGAGAAAGATGGTTACTCAAGCCCAATACGTAGAGCTTCTGAATTACCTTTTGTTAAGGATATTTTCCAAATTGGTCTTAGAGGTGTTGGGAGTGGTCGAGAAGAGGAAAGGGAGGCTGCTTTAAACTATGGCGCTCACTTAATTAGTGCCTATGAAATGCATGACATAGGCATAGAATCAGTACTAAAAAGAATTCCTGATGGTGGGCGCTTCTATATAACTGTTGATGCAGATGGAATGGACCCAACTGTAATGCCAGCTGTTAATGCACCTACCCCAGGTGGGTTAACCTGGTTGCAAATTAGAGAGTTTGTTCACGGTATTGTTAAAAAAGGCCGTGTCCTTGGGATTGATTTGGTAGAAATTTCGCCTTCATTTGAGAAAGGTAATATCACTTTTGTTCATGCAGAAAGACTGCTTTGTAATTTTATAGGTGCTGCCGTAAGAGCAGATTATTTTGAAGGTGAATAAACAAATTTAAAAAAAATGATGATGTGTTCTAACTTATGAAAAATAGATTAAAACTAATTACAAAATATGAACCCTCTGTGAAGGCTTTTGTACCTGGTACTTTTGTTCAGAAAAAAGTAAATGATGCCTATAAAAAATCAAATATACTAAATAGATCTACACACCCGCTGGCCGGGACCACCTTGGGAATTAAGGATATAATTAATATCGATGGTCATCTAACTGAATGTGGATCAAACTTGCCATCAAAGTTATTTTCTGGACCTCAAGCTAGTTGTGTTACCAAGTTATTAAATGCAGGTGCAGTCTTTGTTGGTAAAACTGTAACCACGGAGTTTGCCATTTCTGATCCTGGATTGACGCATAATCCTCGAAACTTGGGGCATACTCCAGGTGGGTCATCAAGTGGATCGGCCGCTGCAGTAGCGGCTGGTTTTTGTGATGTTGCACTTGGGACTCAAACTAGTGGATCAATTATAAGACCTGCTGGGTTTTGTGGGGTCATAGGTTATAAACCAACTTTTGGTCGTATTCCTACAGACGGTGTCTTACCATTTTCTAAATCTATGGATCACGTTGGACTTATGGCTACAGATTTAGATGTTCTTGAGAAAACTTTAAAAGTAATCGTCAAGGATTGGTCTGAGGTGCCCTATAATGATAACCATAATTATAATTTAGGTGTTCCCTTAGGCTCTTATATTGAACTAGCTGACTCAGATATAACCTTACAATATTTAAATGTTTTAGAAAAATTAAGCTCTTCTATCTACCAAGCCAAGAACGTCAAATTAATAGAGGATGTTTTAAAATATAATGATGAAATGGACGAATTAATTCATGCAGAACTTTATCAGGTTCATTCAAAGTGGTTTAAGCGTTACAGGGATGATTATAAAGCTTTATCACTTCAAAGTATCGAGGCTGGAGAAATCGTAAAAAAAGAAAGGTTTGTTCATCTTAAAGAGAAAGCAAATGCTTATACCTCATGGATGCAATCCCTTATGAGTAAAGAGCAGATTGATCTATGGGTTGCTCCAACAGCGCCAACATTGGCCCCTTTAGGGCTATCAAACACTGGTGATTTTAAAATGGCCTCTATTTGGAGCTACACTGGTTTGCCAGTGTTATGTCTGCCTACTAGCGTAAATATAAACAATTTACCTTACAGTATCCAAATAATTGGCAGGTATGGTGAAGACGAATTATTGCTTAAACATGCTAAAAGGATTCAAAATATTATTGGAGAATTACAGATTAAAAACTTTTGGGAAATCTAGTTATTAAATTTTAGTCAAACAGAGTAGATGAATTTTCGACTTGATCAATGTTAAGGAGTCTCTCGTAAAGTTTTTTTGGGTTTATATCGTTTTTAGCATAAGTTAAGCATTCAGAAAACTTTTTATAAAGTAGTTTTTCGGGTAGAGGTCTGTTAGCTGACCCAACGGGTGCTCCAACAAATGTCTTATAGCACATCCCATCATTTGTCATGATCTCTATCTCAGCCCATTCTGGACAAATAAATTTGTTATCAATTTCCTCTTTTGGAAGGTTGCTAACATTCATATACACTAGCTCTGAAACCCTTTTCAGACGGGATGATTTTACAAATTTATCTTCTAAATGGGTTAAATCAAGTGAACCGTGTTCAATTATTGTGGCTATTGCATATTCTAGACTAAACTGAGCCTCCGTGCGGTTTACTGGATTAGGAAAAGTTAAATTTGAAGCCACAACAGGAGGAACCGTACATATTATTTTCTTTATGTTAAATGAATTTATATTGTTTAGATCTATTAACTCTTTAACTCCATCTATGGCAGCATGACTAGCATAACAAACAGGATATTTTTTTATATCCATGCCAGGCTTTAAAATGCAATATTCCTTACCAATCATATCAATATATTTTCTTTCAAATTTATCTCCGTTTAAAACTTTTGTTATGCCATTTAAATCTTCAAAAACATTTAAAGGTCCTGTTGCGCCATTCAGTGCTAGCTTGGCCGCAGTAATCCCACGCTCTGCGGCAAGTCCACAATAGTAATGCTTGGCGTCAGTCCCTCTTACAGACCGAGTTGCCCCACCGCCAACGATTGCAAGTGCAAGTGCATTTGAGGTGGCTTCTCTATTCAGGTTCAGTAATTTACAAGCACCTGCTGCGCTCCCTATTACGCCTAAAATAGAAGTGGTCCACCAACCTCTGTCATAGATATTGTTGGATAACGCTTTCGCCACAGCGAACTGAGCTTCAAGACCTGCAATAAAGCTAGATAATAGTTCATTACCACTAGAAGAGTTTTCTTGCGCAACTGCTAAAACCGACGGCAAAACAACTGCTGAACCGTGCACTATTCCAGCATAGCAATTATCATCAAAATCTAGTGCGTGAGCAGAGGCTCCATTTGCTACCGCAGCTCCAAAAACATTTAGGGTGTTTGTGTTGCCTAAGACAGTACAATTTCCATCCCTAAAGCTTTCTTTTACAACTGAATGAATATTTCTTGCCGAACGGGTAGTAGACCCTGCAATTGCTACTCCACATGTATCTATTATACAGCTTTTGGCTATATTAAATACTTCAGCTGAGATAGACTCCGCAGTTATTTTTTCTAACCCTAAAGTTATACGGTTTATAACGTTATTTGTTGACACAACTTAAACCCAATTTTCTTAATTGTCTGATTTGCACAATATTATGATTACAGTAAAGTGTACTTGTTTATTTCTTATCAAAATAACCAGCCCTAACCGCTGATCCTATTAGATTGCAAATGAACCTACCAGCAGTAACTGCAGTGATACCATTAAGATCTCGGCTGGGGGTAATTTCAACAATATCCATACCTACAACATTGCCCTTTTTTACCAAACCTTGGATTAATGTTCGCATCTGAGGGTAATTTACGCCACCAGGGGCCGGACCCGCGACAGCAGGCATAATTGTTGGATCAACACCATCTGCATCTATTGTTAGATAGTAGTTTCCGCCATCTGGAATTCGATTTAATACAGCCTTCATACCTATTTCTTGAAGCTCTATATCTGGGATAAGGTGAGCTCCATAGGCAAGGGCCGCCTCAACTTCTTCAGGTCTTCCGCTTCCTGCAGAACGTAATCCAATTTGATAGATTTCATCAATATGCTTCAATTCAGAAGCTCGCCTTATAACACTCGATAGCCCATCACTAACTCCATGGAATACATCCCTCCAATCTATATGTGCATCGACCTGAATTAGGGTTATTGGACCACGTCCTTCATATGCTCGAAAGACAGGTATTGGGATAGCGTGATCTCCCCCTAAAATAATAGGTAGCGCACCTGAAGCAAGTATTTTCCTAATAACTTGTTCTGAACGAGCATGATTGCCAGCGACATCTTTCGCTATACCAACCACATCTCCGCAATCAACGACTTTTATATCTTTTCCATCCAAAAGAGTGCCACCGATGTCAAAGTCGTAGCGGTCTAAGCCACGAAGAGCTCTGCCGCAATGTTGGCGAATGTGGGTTGGAGCGAATGCCTGATCATTACTTGCTTCACCCATTGAATAGGGATCACCAAACGGAATCCCGATTATTGCAATATCTGCGTTCAAGTTATCGAGGTTAGTTTCGATTGGAAAATTATGGAAACTATTAAATTGCTGCTCCAAGTAGTAATGTAAACCCGATCGCATAGGTGGTGCGGTAAGTGAAGAACTCATAGTATGTTTTCCTTTTTTAACTTGTAATTTAAATTAATAAAAATTTAAGATTGAGTAAAAGAAGTGATATTAAGTTTGTCTAGAAATAGGCGTAACCTTTTTGTTTTTGGAGATTTAAGTATTACATTAGGGGGGCCTTCTTCTATTATTTTTCCATCTTCCATAAAAGCCACACGATCGGCGACCTGAGATGCGAACCCAAGTTCATGAGTAACTATAATCATAGTCATACCTTCATTCGCGAGACGCTTTAATACATTTAAAACCTCGGATACTAACTCTGGGTCTAACGCTGAGGTGGGTTCATCTAGTAACATTAATACTGGATCCATTGCCAGCGCTCTTGCGATCCCCAAACGCTGTTTTTGACCACCAGAAAGATTATCTGGCCAATCATGGATCTTTTCTCCTAGACCCACATCAAAAAGCATTTTTGTTGCTTTTTGTTCAGCATCTTTTCTTGATCTTTTAGCTACGACTAACTGGGCCCTTACAACATTTTCTAAGGCGTCTAAGTGTGGCCAAACATTAAACTGTTGGAACACCATACCCATTTTGGCCCGTATACCATTCAGAACTTTCATTTCGTTAAGACTCATATTTTTATTAGATTCTGATCCAACGATGACACCATCAAGGCTTACAGACCCTTTATCTGGAGGGGTTAACCAGTTAGCTGTTCTTAGTAGGGTGCTTTTCCCACATCCACTCGGGCCAATTAGGCATACGACTTCACCTTTTTTTACACTGAAATTCACATTATTTAAGGCTACAATAGAGCCAAAGGTAGTAGTAATATCTTTTAATTGAAGAAAATTATCTTGTTTTTTAGTTTCTTCTGTCATCACCGAGAGGCTCCTCGACTGATGAAAGTATTTTTTCCAGCTATATTCTGATTAGTTGTACGCCCCTTATTTGCCTTTTTTTCAATTTTACGCATTAAGAATGCTATAGATTCATTTAAGCCCCAGTATAATAAAGCAACCATTATAAACACTTCGAAAGGTCTAAATATTTCACCCTGAACACGTATTCCGCTCATAGTTAATTCATTGACTGTAATTGTTGAAAGAATTGCAGATTCTTTAATTAAAGAGAGAGTTTGATTTGTTAATGGTGGAAGAATTATTGATAAAGTTTGTGGCAGCACAATGTTTTTCATTGCTTGCCAGTCTGACATACCAATAGCCCGTGCACTCTCAAGTTGTCCCTTTGACACTGCATCAATTCCGCCTCGGATTATTTCTGCAAAATAGGCACTGCCAAATGCTGCTAACGCAAGAGTGCCGACATACTCTGCTGGAAACCGAATTCCGTAGAAAGGTAAGACATAAAAAAATAAGAATACTTGAATAATGAATGGAGTATTACGAAAGATTTCAACAAAACTAGTGGCTGCTAGGCGGGGAATAAAAAAACGTGATCTTCTTCCTAGTGCAAGTACTAGACCCCAAGGCATACCTAATATGATAGCTGAAATAACAATTTTTATTGTAAGCCAAAAACCCATCAAAAGACGGGGCCCGTACTCTACAAATATAGAAAAATCTATAGCCATTTAATATCCTTAAGCACGTCTAATTCTCCAATGATTTTCTAAAAGTACGGAGCCACGACTAACAAAAAAACAGAGTAGGAAATAAATAACAAAGGTTCCTGACAAAATTTCCACGGGATGATAATTTGCACTGTAAATTTGCTGAGAAACACGTAGCAACTCAACAACAGTAATAATAGAGAGTAGTGCTGTTGCTTTCAAAACTTGTGTAAATTCATTTACAAGGGGTGGTATGGAGGCAATAAATGTTTGAGGTAATATAACTCTCCCCCATAAGGCAAAGCCGGATACTCCTAAGGATTTTGCAGCTTCAAATTGGCCTTTGGGAACTGATGTGAGGCCGCCTCTAAGTATTTCGCTTACAAAGGCGGCGCTATTGAGTGTTATTGCAAGTATCCCTGAGGTGAAAGCTCCAAGGTTTAGTCCAGTAACTGGAAGAACATAATAAACTAGGAAGATTTGGATCATCAACGGAGTCCCGCGGATAAAGCTGACATATATGGCTATTATGCCATTAAGAATTCGCCAATTTAGAGTTGTTCGAGTTAATACTATGATAGTTCCAAGTGTAATACTAAATAAAAAACCCAGTAAAGCTACTTGAATTGTTACGGTAGCGCCTTCCAATAGTCTAGGAAGTGCCTCAATCGTATAACTTAGATCGAACTTCACTTATTTTCCTTACTCAAAAGTTTTGTTATTGCCTGAAGTTTTTTCAGGCAATAACATCTTTTTAATTTTTCTTAAATAGCGCCTTCAGGTAAGTATCCTTCGCTTGGAATAGGCATTTTGAATCCAAACCACTTATCCTGGCTTTCATAAAGCTTACCATTGTCTCTCATCTCAAGAATAATGGAGCTTATGTAATCTCTCAAGTCAGTATCTTCTGGACGTGTTACCCAGCCCATATAACTTGGATCCCTGATTGGGCCTACAAGTTCAAAGGTTCCTTCAGATTTTTTTGAAGCTACGGCTAGAGTCGGTAAGGGGCCAGCTACTACATCGGCGGTACCATTAGCAACTGCCATGAATAGTTCTGGATAAGATGTGAAGAGTTTTAGTTCACCAAAAGTACCAACACCTCTTGACTCCATGTCTTTTTGAAAATCTTCCGCCGCGGCTTGACCTCCTGAGGACAACTGAGCGCTAACTATTTTACCAGCAACATCATCTACAGTCATGATACTTGAATCGCCTTTTCGTTTCATAATCCAGCTTGTGCCCTCAGCTATAGGGACAGTAAAAGCGTAGGTCGCAGCACGCTTTGGTCTTACACTTACCGTTGTAGCTACAAAATCAAATTTTCCTGCCAAAACACCAGGAAGAATTCCTTGCCATGGTAAATCTAATTGGACTAACTCTACTCCTAGGTCTGCTATGATGTAGTCTAAAATATCTTTGCCATACCCAACAATTTTTCCATTTTCAACAAATTCAAATGGTGGAAACGCGGCTTCTGTTCCAACAGTGACTTTCCCTGTTCTTTTTATTTTTTCAAATGTTGTCTCAGCGTTTGCGCCAAATGTTACAAAAGTTATTGCAGTTATTAATATTACTTTAAGAAATGTTATAGCTTTCATTTTATCCCCCTTTTAAAATCAGCTTTCGAAGAAGCTAACGATTGCAATTTAAGCTTGTGGCTTGATTCGCCATAGCCGGTCATTGTATGTATATTTATTATACGTATGTATATTTATTATACCAAGATAATATTCGACACAAAGCATGTAGCAACTAGAATAATTATTGGGGTATCATAAGAAAAAATGGAGTCTGTATGTCCGAACATTTACCCCTGAATGCATTTCGATCCTTTGAATGCGCCGCAAGATGTGGTGGATTTGTTTTAGCGGGTAAGGAACTTGGAGTGAGTTCGGCAGCTGTCAGCCTGCAAGTGAAAAACCTTGAATCCTATTACGGCAAAAAGCTTTTCTTGCGGCGTGGCAACAAAATTTCACTGACTGACGCAGGTGAGGCGATTTATCTCGATGTTGCGGCTGCTTTGCAGGAATTGTCTCGTACAGCTGAAAAGTTAAATAAAAGCCGTAAACCAGGTTATTTCGTAATCAGTGTACTACCAGGTTTATCAGAGCTATGGTTGTTGCCAAAATTGCAGCAGTTGAGCGAGGCGCTGGGTGTTTCGCTTGATATTCGGGTTGAAAACGATCCGATTGAATTTGAACAAGGGATCGTCGACCTACGGCTGACCTATGACGCCAGATACTATAAAGAATATTATCAAACTAAGATTTTTACCGATGTTGCCACGCCAACATGCAGCCCTGCATTTTGGGACCGCTATGGCAGTGACGATGGAACATTTGGCGCCGTTCCGGCAAAGTACTTTTTGCAAAATCGCTGGGGTCCGGCCTATGCATCTGAGCCAACTTGGGATGATTGGTTTGCCTCAACCAAAAGCCCCAAAGGCCTTGGAGATGCATCAACAATTTCTTTCAACGATACGTCCCTTGTGATTGCAGCGGCGCGGCGTGGGCTTGGGATTGCTTTAGCCCCTAAGGTTTTGTTGCGAGATGATATCAACGATGGACGTCTGATCCTACCGTCCGATGTTAGCCTTCCAATGAAGTATTCCTATGTTGCAATCTGTCCACATGGAAAACTCATAAAAAAAACGACTCAAAGAATTTTGGGGCTATTGGAAGGTACAAGGGATACAAAAACAGCTTTGCAAGAATGGGCGCAATCTTTGAAATATGCTAGTCCAGTCTATACGGAGCTTTCTAGAAGTGGACCAGATCATGGACCTATATTTACAATTGAAGTACGTATAGATTCTGGTGAGACTGCGATAGCGTCATCTTCTTCAAAACAGAATGCGGAGCAAGCTGCAGCTAAAGCTCTTTTAGAAAAGGTATTAAATGGATAATAAAAATTTGATTG
>ENA-ORDR01000572-ORDR01000572.1-marine-metagenome-genome-assembly--contig:-NODE-572-length-18752-cov-6.863936_pt1 | contig 18752 bp, 5 predicted proteins | sample MGYA00240993_ERZ508538 | MGnify/ENA primary metagenome ERZ508538 (study PRJEB26207, sample SAMN05421999) | marine metagenome | isolation source: Monterey Bay, California, USA | place: USA:Monterey Bay... | reverse complement strand
TTGCATATAATGATGTGTTACCTACAGCAGTATTAGAGTAGCCAGTTGTGTTATTAATTAGAGCGTTTTCTCCTAGCCCCGTATTATAACTTGCTGTTGTATTTGCCGCTAATGCACCTTTACCCAGAGCAGTATTGCCTGTGCCTGTGGTGTTTGAATATAAAGAATAATAGCCAACTGCTGTATTGTTAGATGCGGTGGTGTTAGAGCTTAAAGCAATGCTACCAAGGGCTGTGTTGTAAGAACCAGTTGTACTAGCATCTAAAGTAGCATAGCCTATTGCAGTGTTTTGAATGCCCGTTGTGTTCACGCCTAAAGCATTTCTACCAAAAGCACTATTGTTATGTGCCGTGGTGTTAGCGTCTAGTGCGCCTGAACCTACTGCTACATTGTCGTAGCCTGTGGTGTTTGCAACTAATGTAGAGTGCCCCAATGCAACGTTATTTGCGCCAGTTGTATTAGTGTATAGCGCATCTTGGCCTACGGCTACGTTGTTTGAAGCAGTTGTATTATTATACAGTGATCTAAAACCGACAGCAGTATTCTGAGCCCCTGTAGTATTGTCCATAAGTGAATCATAGCCAACAGCGGTATTGTTAGATGCCGTGGTGTTTAACTGCATCGCTCTATAACCAATTGCTACGTTAAACTGCCCGGTTGTATTTGTTGATAAAGACGACATTCCCACAGCTACATTTTGTGTGCCTGTTGTTCCTGCAAACAAAGCTGCTCTTCCTACAGCTACATTCTCTCCTCCTGTCGTGAGTGCTGAACCTGCAATGGAACCAATAAGGGTGTTATAACTAGCGGTTGTACTAGCGTCACCTGCATTTGCACCTACAGCTACGTTTTCTGTACCTGTAGTATTTGATAATAAAGAATAGAAACCAACCGCCGTGTTGTTAGATGCAGTGGTGTTTTCTGATAAAGCACCTCCACCCAATGCCGTATTATTAGCACCCGTGGTAATTGCGTCACCTGTAAGACCTCCAACAAGGATGTTATTTGTGCCTGTGGTTACATTTGTGCCTGAGTTATACCCTACTGCTACGTTATAAGTGCCGGAACTATTAGTAACATTCATGTTAGCTAAAGCTCTAGAACCTAGAGCAGTGTTATAAAATCCTGTTGTATTTCCGCTTAATGCTTTGTATCCAAGAGCGGTATTCTCACCACCTACTGTTATCGCATCGCCTGATAATCCACCGATAAGGGTGTTTGCTACGCCTGTGGTTACGTTTAAACCTGCTGAAGAACCTACGGCTACGTTGTAAGTAGCTGTAGCTGAGGTAAAGTTCTGGGAATATAAAGCATTATGTCCGACAGCAACTGACCTATTACCTCGAGTATCAGATGTCAGTGCGTAACCACCTAAAGCTACGTTATAACTAGAATCTGTTAGGGCATCTCCTGCCCTAGCACCGATTAAAGTATTTTCTACGCCTGTGGTTATTGCTTGACCTACTTCATGCCCAACAGCAGTATTAAAAGAATTAGCCCCACCGGAAAGGTTTTGTGCAGCTAAAGCACTTTTACCGATTGCTACTGTTGAGGACCCTGTTGTGTCTGAAGATAAAGAATTATAGCCTAAAGCAACGTTGCCTGTACCCGTAGTAAGAGCATCACCCGTTAGTCCACCGATAAGCGTATTCTGTACACCCGTGGTTACGTTTAGGCCTGCTGAAGAACCTACCGCTGTATTATAACTTGCTGTATCGTTATTTTGATTAGATAAAGCGTAGTAGCCTATCGCGGTGTTGTATTGCCCTGTATCTTCAGCGTCTAAGGCCGCATAACCCATTGCAACATTACCATCACCAGTAGTAATCGCAGTACCTGCTTCATCGCCTACGACAGTATTATAATTACCACCGCTTACTATGGAGTTACCTGCGTTGACACCAAAGCGGACGTTAGAAGTTCCTGCAGTTGGGGTCGACAGTGAGCCGTCTGATGAAATCCGGAATAATTCTGTGCCTCCTGAAGTGCCGTCGCGGTCTTTCGCAATAACAAAGTCTTCGCCTGTACTGTTGTTATCTGAATCTATGTTAATAAAAAGAGTGGCGGGCGCATTGATAATGCCATTGTGTGAACCGTTATCATCTAGATACAATGAGCCATTGGCTGATGAAAGTGTCGCCGCTGTCACGCTACTTTGGAAAGTAGCGGCACCTGAAGTAGCTATTTGTAGAGCTTGTGTCGCATTCGCAGAGCCGATATAACCGTTGTTATTTATTGTGAGGTTTGCTAGGTGGCTTGTGTTACTTCCAATATTTGAGTTACCAACAGTAGCTGTACCTGTTACGTTTATACCTGTGGAGGTGGTGGCTAGTTTGGCTGAACCATTGTTAAATAGAGTAACTGCTCCATCATTAACTGCTGTTAATGCAAATTCATTACCACCAGCAGTTGTAATATTGAAGTTTCCTGTTGTACTTTGTATATAACTATTAGACCCATCATGAAAAATCTGTAAATCATCGCCTCCACCGAAGACTGCCTTATCGTTATCACCAAAATAAACATGGTCGTTAAAGGTTCCACCTGCATTGAATATTGCTCTACCTGCATTTGACATGTCAAGAGTCAGGGCTGTGAATACTGACCCGTTATCGTTGCCTTTGAATACTAAATCTTTGTCTGACACCATTGAGCGAATAATAAAATCCGAATTACTAATCTGGAACATTCCATAGTCGCCACCATCGTCACGCACACGAATAATTCCATCATCAGCATCAAGGAGTATTTCCCCTCCAACGTCGAGTGTTAGATTTCCTGGAGTAGCAATTTCAGCTTTCGTTATCGATATGAACTGCGAGTTATCAGAACTAAAAGCCCTTAACTGGTTCCCTGCAAGTGCTTGAATCGGTCCCGTACCAGTTATACTAGAATTAAAAGTAGCTGCTCCTGCATTTGACATGTCAAGAATTAATGCATTGACTCCATTTCCGCTTCCATCTTTACCAGATAGATAGACATCTCCAGAATTGACCATATTCTGTATGTAGGTATTTGTCCCATTTGTATATACAGAAGCCCAATGAGTTCCACCATCTTTAAGTAGAATATCCCCGCCATCTGCATCAAGACTAATATCTCCTGTAGCATCAATTGTAAAGTCACCTGTAGTATCAATAATAGCATTGCTGCCGCTTTTATAGATTGAAGCGTACTGTGTGCCACCGTCTTTAAACCGAACGTGTCCAGTATCGTCCGCATCTAGGTGAATGCTGCCAGCAACGTCGAGTGTGAAATCACCAGAAGCATTTGCAATATTGCCTGTTACTGCTACACCCGTAGAAGTGGTGGCTAGTTTGACCGAGGTTGCACTACCAGTATCGTAGAATAATTGTACTGCGCCAGACACCCCAGTTTTTAACTGATTTCTACCCGCAGTATTTTCTATTCGGAAATCATCTGATTTTAGTTTTAATGCACCTGACGCATAAGTATTTACTATGTAAGAGTGATTACCATCATGATAAATTCTTAAATCTGCTCCAGCACCAAAATAGGCTGTACCATTGTCACTATTTAAAGTAATATTTCCGGTGGCAGTAATATCTGCTACATCTATTCCACCAATAACATTAATACCTTGAGCATCTGTAGAAAACTTAGCAACATTATTATGGTAAAGAGTAACTGCGCCATTGTTTGCAAAGGTTGCATAAGTTTCTCCTAGATAACTCTGTAGTTTTGTATCATTTCCTCTAATTAAAAGTTGTCCGGTTTGATTTCTTAAATAAGTATCAGTACCGTCGTGATAAAAATCGGCATCCTGACTTGTACCAAGTCTTAACTTTACGTTATCAGGAAAATCGAGGTTTGTAGTGGTGTCTAAGGCTACGTCTCTATTGCCGCTTTCAACTTCAATTGCGGTGCCAGTAGGAGGCGCAGTAGTAAATGTAAGGGTTGTAGCACTTACAGAGTAGTTTGATTTTGACTGGTATACACCATCAATGAATACGCGAGTATTGTTTTCATCGCCAGGATTGACGGAAAGAGTAAAAGCAGTAGTAGAGCCATTTCCTGTAAAAGTATTTACAGTAACACTTCCACCGCTAATTTTTTGTTTGAAGGCAAAAACTTGTAAATAATCGTTTGCGTCTACAGTTTCTGCGAGTACTATGCTAGTATTACTAGTTGCTGTATAGTCTACGCCAGAGTCTAAAAGAATACCATTTAGAAAGATTTGTACCGCACCCGCAGTGTAGTATAGCGTGTCGTTGTTATCATCTGCCCCGCTAAAAGTTGTTTGGTTTGCTGAGGCAGTAAATTGATACTCTTGAAGAATTGCATCTTGGGGAGAATCTGATAGATCTATAATTGAATCTGTTCCATCTACACTTTTTTTAATGTACATTTTGCCATCGGCTGTATTGATGGCTACCTCTCCAAGGGCTAAATCTGAGGTAGATGGAATGTTTCCTGCGACCGAAGAACGCTTTAATTTAATCGTTTGTGCCATGTGGCTCCCCTAAAACTATGCGTATATACGCGAGAAGGTAAGTATTTTTAGAATGTGCCGCCGTCTAATATTCCTGTAAAGGATGCGGCAAAGTTTCCTGCTGTCATTATCTTAGAAGTGGTGCTACCGTCATTAATCTGCCAGTAGTCTGTTCCTTCGTTCCAAAGTAGTGATACATTAGTACTGGTTCCTCTTTCGATTTCAATACCAGCGTTTTCAGATGGAGTGCCGGTTTCGTCATTATTAAGGACCATAATAGAGTCGCCAATTGCAACAGTATTAGAATTAACAGTAGTAGTTGTACCGTTTACAGTAAGATTTCCCTGAACAACGACATGACCAGAAGCGGTCATTGTAGTGGCAGTGATATCGTCAGAGTTTAATACGCCGTTTACAGTAACATTGTTAAATGTTACATTATCAGTAGTACCTACAGCCTGCCCAATAGAGAAAGTAACTTTATCGTCGGATGCTACAGTTGTTACACCAGTGCCACCTTCAAAATCTAAAGTTTCTGTGAGTAAGGATACTCCGTCTGACCCCGTATCGCCTGTGATATTTAAAGTAGTAGCAATAGTAGCTGTAGAAGCTGCTGTTACAAGACCTTTTGCGTTTACAGTAAGTACTGGGATTGCTGTAGCAGAGCCAAAGGTTCCTACATTCGAGTTAACAGTTGCTAAAGTAAGAGCTGCAGATACGGCTGCTGTGCCATCAACACTTGATAAAGTAGCAGTACCGTCTCCTGTTAAACTAAGATTTCTTGCCGTTGCCCATTTCGTAGCTGTAGAAGCATTACCTGTAAGAGCACCTACAAGAGAGGTAGAAGTAATCGAAGTTGCACCTGTAACTACACCTGCATCAACACTAATTGTGCCATCAAGAACGATGGCAGACCCCGTAGCGGGAGTTAGATTAAGCGCCCCACTACTTGCAAGGATAGTATTACCGTTGACATTTAAGTTATCAACCTGCAGTGCTGTAAGTGTTCCGAGAGATGTAATTGCAGTCTGAGCCGCTTGTGTTACAGTAAGGGCTGAACCACTTGCATTACCTGTAACATTACCTGTAAGATTACCGGTAACATTACCTGTAAGAGATGCTGTAATTGTTCCTGCGCTAAAGTTGCCTGAACCATCTCGAAGTACAAGCTTACTTGCTGTATTTGCTGAAGCCGCTGTATCTATAATATCTGTATAATACTTACCACCAATTGCATCTATATCGCCAGATCCGCCTCCAGGTCTACCTATAAATAACTTATTACTACTAGCGGAATATGCTAGTTCGCCATTAGACAGAGCCGTTGGTGTTGCGGTACTGGTACTTCTTTTAATTAAAATTGTTTGAGCCATTAGGGTCTCCGGTCAGCCTTAAAAGGCCCCTGCGTCAAGCGTTTCGTCTGTTTCTGCTACTACAAAGTTTGTCCATGCAAAAACTCCTGTGCTTATTTCGCGGTATACTTTCATTTCGTTATCATCCGTATCATACCACGTATCACCCTCTGAAACATTTGTTCCTGTAGGCGTATCGGTAGATCGAAAGTCTTGATCTGCTAACTGTTCTAAAGCAGCTTGTACATTAGTTGCTGTAATTGTTCCGTAAGGACTCATTGGCAAACTAGTAGCATTAGCATTAGCTATGGCTAAACCTTTTGCTTCAACAGTCGTTACTCTAGGGGTTATATCGATTGTGGTTGCATCCTCGACTACGGTTACAACGGTTACGGATTCTGAAATGTCTAGACTTGTTTCTCCCATTATCTTGTAACCTCTTGAGTTATCGTCACCTCTCCAAACAGTAGTCTTTGTACTAAAGTATCGCTGGAGGTAAATATCTCCAAATCATAGAAATATCTTCCAGCAGCTAAGCCTGTAGTAACAGTATTTGTCAATGTCATACTTATTTTTCCATTAGCAGGGGTCGCAATACCACAGAGAAACGTAGCCGTTAAAGTTGAGGAACTCTTTGTAGGGCGCAGCTGAGCACGGGCAGTGTAGCCTGTAAGGTTTTTTGCGGAACCTGATTCGTTCACTGTAAACTCTATCGCAAAGTCGGAACCTTGGTCAATAACTAGGTCGTAGCGGGCTGCTGTCATTTGATTTCCTCCATTACAGAATTATAGCCAAGTTGAGATGTTATGTCAAGAATTATTTTTTTGATGCTTTTCGTTTTCGTCATATACAATTTATTAGCTTAAGTTCCCTATTTTTACTCGAAGAACTCCACCTGCAAATATTTTAATACTCTTGCTAGGCCCGTCTAAAAATATACCGTCAGCAGTACCTGTTGCATCGGCAGTAAGACTGGATATTTCTAGCTGTCCTGCTTTAATTGAATTAGCCGTTATTTTTCCTCCATCAATTGTTGTGGTATTACTATTTATATCTGAAGCAGCGCTTCCGGTCTCAATTTTATCGTCAGGGTCAAAAGCACTCGTACCATCTGTTAAAGTTCCACTACTAAAAGTCACTACTCCTGTAAAACTTGTATGTTTAACTATATTGGTATATGCAACTGTTATAGTGGCGCTACTTGCGCTTGCTTCTTGCCCATAATATCTAACAGTCCAATAGCTATGAGAAGAAGTTGCATCTTGTGTGCTAGGTGCATTTGTCCACGTATCTGCCCCTGTTCCTATACCTGTACCTGTAACGGTTCCTGCAACTCCGGCGGTTGCCGAGGTAATGTTATACTGAGCTCCTGAAGGAGCGGTAGGAGCAGTACCAGTATTCGTAGTTTTTTCGTAATATAAATAACCTTGAATAGTTCTTAAACCTGGAGCACCTGGACCAGGTGTTATACCATCAGTTCTCTGAGCTACGATAACAGGCGCTGTCCAGGCTGATGTTTGAGGAGCAAGACCATCGGAAGTAAAAGTTCTACTGACCATGTAGATTGCTTCACCATTTGCAGGGGTCTCTTGTGTGGTAGTCCAACCCGACTCAACATTTAATGTTGGATTTGCATAAGTTCCTGCAGTAGTTGTCGAAAAACTACTATCATCTTTCTTGAAGAGCTGTACAAGTTTAACGCTTTGTCCTTCAGCTCCCACAAACTTTACAAAGGTGCTTAAACTTGTAATTTCTGTATCAGTAATATTTGGTTTAGTTACATCCCATTCGTAAAAGTTTACAAATTCTCTTGTATGAGGAGATGCATTCGGTGTAAAACTTTTATTAGAGCCCGAAGCATCAGTGGCATATACAGCAATTACTCCTTCATTGTCCCCGTTTTCGCCCTTAACTTTTACAAAGGTAAGAGCAGTTATCTGTGTAGCATTTAACGCAGAAAACGTTCCTGTAAATTCATAAAAATTAACATACTCACGATCCCCCTGCGTCTCAAATACTTGGTTAGTAGCAGTCGGTTCTGCAACTGCTGAGTATAAAGCTTTTACTCCTCTTGAAACACCACTTATACTTGTTACTACGGCTCCGGACCAGCTCGCTATAGGAATATCTACAGTAGTTGTGTTAGCACTTACACTGGCTTGTCTAATCCATAAATAGCTGCCTGCCGGTACCGCAGGTGCACTCTTAGTCCAATTTTGAAGATTCGCACCAGATGTTATAACAATGTTACCGCTAGAAAACTCATAGTTTAGAGTTCCTGTAAAACTTGTAGGTCCCGTGCTACCACTGTCGTGCACTCGATATAAAGTTACTAAAGCATTACTATTACCTGTAACTCCTGTTTCTCCTCCTCCACTGTGTATTGCGGCATCGGAAAACTCGGATGCCGCAATAGTATCTGTTGTATTTCTATTACTCGCAGTGGCTTGTATTACCCAAGCATATTCTTCATTGCCCAAACTAGGAACCGCAGTAGACCATCCATCAAGATTCGCGCTTGATTGGGCGACTATACTTCCATCTGAGAATGTATAAGTAAAATTACCTGTTGGGTCCGAAGGAGCAGTAGTATTACTAGTAGATTTTTTATAGAGGGATGCTGTAGCGCTGTTGAAACCGCTATTTACAGTTAGGGAAGTTGCAGCACTATCACTAAAAGTAAGGGTAGTAACACCATCGGCAGTACTAGATGATACTGTTAAAGCATCAGCATTTATACCATCATTTCCTTTTGCAAAGGTCTGTACTCTAGTAATTGTAGTGCCTGTACCTTCTTGATTTCTTGCTGTTATCGTAAAAGTAATAGAGGCATGAAAGGTGCTATTCGCCATACCACTAGCGACCCCAAAACGTCGAGTATCATTAGCTACTGCAAACTGTTCTGTAGTAACATTAGTAGATCCCGTAGCTACAGTTATGTTCGAAGCTGCGGCTGTTACACTAAATGTATTTGCTGCGGGTGAAGCACTATCATCATATGTAAGCGGAGTACTTCCTCTAAAGACTCTTATATCTGTACCTGAGTTAGCATAAGTTTTTGCCGCACCCGCAGATGTTGCAGGAATAGTGTGCGATTCATTCGTTAAAACAACTGTAAAAGCATCCTCACCGTCTTGGACTCCATATATAGATGTAGAATCTGAAGCAATAACGGTTCCAGAAGGCTGTTCTACATCTACTCTTATTGTTTTTTGTGTACCACTTGCGGGTTCCGAAGCGTCAGGTAGCGCACAGGTAACAGAATTACTAGTACTAGATTGAGTACCTGGTGCACTTGTTCCAATTATAGTATTATTTACATAAAACTTATAAATTTTAGTATTACCTATGTTTTTAGCTGTAGCTGTAAAAGTAATATCACTAGTAGTATTTCCGTCATTGCCATCTACATTGTGGTTAATAACATATTTATTCGCTGTTAGATTTACTACTTTTGCGTCAGCACCTGCATTGCCTTTGATAAACGTTTGTACTCTAGTAAGTGTAGTCGCTACCCCTGCAGGATCCCTTGCTGTTATCGTAAAAGTAATAGACGCAGAAGTATCTGCATTTGCCATACCACTAGCGACTCCAAAGCGTCTTGTACTATTTGTAACTCCATTAAAATCTTCTGTAGTAACATTATTTCCACTAGCTACAGTTATACTGGAAGCGGATGCAGCTACACTAAATGTATTTGCTCCGCTTGTGCCATATGTAAGAGGAGTATTACCATGAAAGACTCTTATATCTGTTCCTGAACTATTATAATTCAAAGCTAGACCATTTTCATCTGCTGCTATTATATGGGCTTCGTTACTTAAAACAGTTGTAAAAGCATCAACCCCATCTCTGACACCGTATATAGAGGTAGAATCTTGTGCAGTTGTGGTTCCTTGAACAATTTCTACTATTATTGTTTTTTGAGCACCTGATGCAGGTTCATCTGATTGTGAAAGTACAAAAGTTTTTGTATCATTTGTAGTTGTTGTAGTTTGTTTTAAGGTAGTTCCCACATAAAACTTAAAAGTTCTATTTTCTCCAGAATCAAAATTAATTGCTTCGGCAGTAAAAGTAATAGTAGTATTTTCTGCATTCGCCTCCGAATAAGGAATTACGTATTGATTAGCAGTTAGAATTGCTGCTTTTGCTGGATCACCGTCTATAGCTCCCGTAGCGCTTCCTAATACGCCTGCAGTACTGCCGGATGGAAAATAATCTGAAGAAACTATTAAGCCGTTGTCCGTTACAACCTGATGTCTAATCCAGTAGTATTTACTAGTCAGAGTTTGTTCAGCGATTATATGATCTACACTCGTAGCTTGAGTAGTAAATATTAAAGAGGCGTTTGATCTATTATTGGTACTAGAAGCCCATACTTCCGTGTTATGCGTCGATAACTTAAAAGTAGAGGAATTATTCCAAGTAACTGTAATAGACCCTTTTCCATTTGTAGTAGCTGCTAAATTGGAAGGAGATGCTGGAGTTGCTACAATTGGTGTATTGACAAAACCTCCCTCACTTTCTAAAGCTCCAGTTTCTTGTGAACTTTTAATATTCCCCACTAAAAAAGCATTATTGTTGTGTTCTGTAGCAGTTACCTGTACAAGCCCATTAGATTGAAAATTTAAATTGTCTATTCTAAAGTATTTATTTTCCCAACCGAACCGCTCATAAGTTAATCGTATTATTTCCCCTGTTAAGAGAAGATAACCTTTAGAGTCTATAGTAAATGAAATATCTAATCCATATCGAGACTCGTCCAGAAATTGCTGAATATTCACACGAGAGTTAAAATAGTTAGACACTCCCGGCATTTTAAAGTTACCAGACTTACGAATGCCTTTGTCTTGTTTCAAGTACTCTGAATTAAAATAAGTAATAGCTCGAGCATTGAATTTATTTTGAGGGTCTACAACATTTGCAGACATACTATTATATATGCCTTTTTGACCTTTATCTCGAAGCTGTATTTTTCCTATTATGTCTCCATCAGTGATGGTTTCAAAACTTTCAAAGCTACTAGGTGCAGCACTTTTAACCGCTAGCTCATACTTGCCATTAGCGTATCTCATGATTCCGTTGAACTGCTTCAACATAGAATTAATATTATCAAACAAGGGATTAGCTGTATCGATAATTTGATTTAATTGGTGACGAGTTACAAATCTTTGCTCGGGCTCATCCCAGCCTACATAAATCCAATACTTAACATCGTCTGAGTCGTATAAAGAATAGCCGGGAGAGTTAAAACCCTCTGCTATATTTGTAAACTTTTTAACAATAGGGTTACCAGAAGCCGAGAAACCATCAGTGATTGAAACTGTGATAGCTGTGCCTCCTCCAACCTTTGCTAAAGATAGGTTCCCAGTTAAATGATCTGAGCTAGAGCTAGTAGGGGCTGAAGTAATAGCTGAGTTACTCTGCGCTACATATGCTTCTCCTTTATGCCAGTATAGTTGTCCACTATTAAAAACTCTATAATTATTCCATTTGTAGCCTAGCTTACCTACTACATCAGTAAAAGTAACTTCTGTAAAAGTAGTATTTGTAGTCGAACCGTTAGACTGTGGCACCGCTGCTACTTTAGGAAAGCTACTTCTTATCTTGCCTTGAAACTGTAAAGAACCAGAAGAAGGATACCTATAAACATCTCCATCTGTTAAAGAGATATTTCCAAGCAATTGAACGGTAATATCTGAACGAGTATCACAGTCTCTTGCCGCTTGTAAAAAAGTAGGTAAATTTATGTCTGAATCTAGTAAGCCTTTACCATATCTATCATTCTTTAAGTAGTCTAGCAATTGCAAAGCAGGGTTTATGGATACTCGTTTATCTACCGCTTCTCCTGCGGAAACTATATACCTATCCGTAGTTCCTAGTATGAAATCAACGGGTAATGGAGATTGCAAAGTAGCTTGTCTAGTATTTCCTATATAATCTGTAACAAGTTTAACTTGTTGTTTTAATATAGTACCATCGCTATCGAACTGAAAAATCGTAATATTTTGAGAGTTATAGGCATCATTTGAGCTAGAAGCACTTGAGTTTAGGATTATTACATTTAGATTATTCATAGTAACGGTTGTACTATTACCAATAGCCGTACTTAAAGCGTACACGGAAGCACCTGAATTATACACAGTGATATCATTACCGCTTCTAGACCTTACTTGAAAAGAGACTGAGGTGTTTCCTTCATATGTAAAAGTTACATAATGCCCAACAGCCAGAGTATTTAAAAAGTCAGTACTTGTATTTGAAGCAAGATTAATAGTCATGGTACCTGTGGCAGCATTCGATACTGTAGCTACTGTAGCTGCTGACTGTGCCGGCAGAGTGTCAAATGATGTATCAGCTTGGTGATCGTAAGTAGTCATATACCATCTATGACTGCCTTTTTTCATATAAAAAGCAGTAGTACCCGCAGCTACTTGAGGGTTCGCAGAAAACCTAAATCTATAATATAGAGAAGAAGAATCCCTGTAATAGCTCCACTTATCAATAATTGTAACAGTTCCGAGACTGCTACCAGTACTTGTCGTATGTAAAGTTACAGTATCTCCTAAAGCAAAGTTTGAGTGATCCGCATTTGTTCTAGTAGGATCCGTTTCGTAGCTATAGTCATAATTGTAGGTCTCAATCTTTTTACCTTTTACTATAAACTCTAGTTTGGGAATTGTGCTCTCGCCCTCTCCTATCTCATACTTACCTACTACATAAGCAGTATCTAGAAGTCTGTGCGAAGGGCTCCAGTAGTTTGCTTTTGAAACGTCTCCAAAATCATTTTGTAATTTAAAATTGTTATCTTTTGCAGTTGTTGTTAGTGTGTTATTTGCTCTTTGGTCTTCTTTACCTGTATGTATTGTTAAAGTAGTTGGTATAGGACTGCTCAGAGTGAAAGTATCTTCGTGCTGTAGTCCATTTCCTGAGGCAGTCTGACCTCTTGGAAAATTTAAACCAGACCCTGATAGTAATGCAAAGGTAGAGGCATTTACACCTAGGAAGGCAGCTGCTGGGCTAATACTAAAATCAAGGTCTCCAGTATAGAAAGGAGTCTCGTCGCCATAAGCAGTACTACCTGCTAGAACGTCTCCTCTGTCTGCTCGACCATAGCAAACTACTTCCACTGCCTCGGAGCCTCCGTCTCTAACCGAAGCATCATTTGCATCTATACAAATAGTGGAATTATCCTCTACGTGTATGTCATATATTCCTGAGATTTCTCCTTCACAAATTGCATGAGCTACAAAAACAGTATTAGAACCAGAAACAGCAGTAACGCTGTCTTTTAAGGTATCTGCAAATATAGGAATACTGTCTACTTTTTGAACACCATAAACTACAGGTAGATATTTTGCTTCTAAATTAAACTGTAGGTCAACCTCTCGATCGACCTCTACTTGATACTCTACAGTTTTCTTGCCACCGAAAAGTCCTGCAAGTCCTCCTCGCTTTTTCATTTTATAACGAGTTTCTTGAACTTGATAAGTTGCTAAGACGTTTACCGATCTTTCAGCATGTAAAAACCCAAAATCACTTGCATACTCAGGTCTTACTATTGCTTCCATGTCCGGAACCCCTGTAATGCTAAGTGCTCTATGAGAGGCATCTGAAGTATGTCGTCCTTGTACGCGTACAAAGTCGCCCCAATGAGAGGTTAAATTCCAAGAAACTTTTGAAGATTTAAGAACATCATCTGTGACCGAGCCTTTAGATATAATGCCTCTAAAAATGAGAAAAGGTTCTCCTATAATGGAGCCCGCATGGTTTACAATAGTGGTTCCATTAGCAGCATACTCTGTTTCGGTACGATAATGTGCTCTATATATAAATACCTCTCTATTCATGTAGCCCGAATAATTAGTACTACTATCTTTATTGTTTACTAAAGCTGAGATTTCTTCTGAGGCGAAAGAAAGAGTATAGGCTTTACTTTCCGAATTTGCACCAACAGTAGAATCTATGTTGCTAAAAGCTACAGTCTGATTACCGTTTGTAAAAGTGTTTATTCTTATATATTTATTATCAACGCCGGCGCTCTCTAGTAGAAGAACATCTCCTTCTTGAAAACCGGCATCTACTAAGTCAGTGGTCGTTGTCATACTCGACGTAGTAAAAGCAGCACTTGTTTGAACTATAGTACCTAGAGCTGTTCCTGACATTGTTACTGTCATATTAGACGCTTTTGCGTCTGTGGTCTCATTAATAGTACCCACACTTAAAAGCTTATTCGCAATATAAGTTTGAGAATTGTTAGGAGTATTCTTAGAATCCTTAGAACCGTCATCAAAATCTACATTTATAGAAGAGTCCGTAATATAGGCGTAGTTAGACGCTTTTCCAGAGCTAAAGCCTGGAGCAGTAACATTTTTGGGTTTTTCAAATTTTACTAAATGAAAAAACCCATACTCTTCGTTTGCTATTAAAGAATTTTTTAAAGCTGTTCCTGTTCCTAAATTTCTTGTTGTCATATCTTAACTACTCGCCTCTTCTAGTTTTAAACTAAAGCTGTATAAATTATTGGTATTCAAACTGTAGTCTCTACTGTCTGAGGTTTGACGAACTTTAATTGTAGGAGTTGCAAAATCTAGTGCGGCTCCTGTTGTAACTCCTCTTGCAAGTCCCGGTGTAATTGTTAAACTAGTGCCAGAAACTCGAGTAACCATATAAGCTTTCTCATGGTTACTATCTTGAGGATCGTTTATTCTGAATAACATCCCAGGCTTTATAGTACCAGAACCACTGCTGTTTAATGTAATCGCCTGCACGCCCGCAACTACAGTGGTAGAAATAGTTTTGTTTGCAGGTCCTTGATCCCTGTATTGCGGTAAAGATACGAAAAAAGGTTTTAAACTTCCTTGTTTATGCAGTAAGAAATTGTAGATAGGGTCAAACTCTGCCTTTGTAAGTGGGTTATATGAAATATCTATAAGCCATTGATGATAGGCATGAACTCTGGCAATTACTCTTCCTGAGTTAGTACGATCCGTCATAATAGGTTGTTTTGATTTAATAGATACACTTTTAAAGCCGGGACCTTTGTTTCCTGAACCACTCTGCCCTGCATCAGTTATCTGATTGTGTGGGTCTGGTAGTATATTCTGAATTGCCATTATCTTCTCCTATTAAAAGAACCGGACTGGCCATCAATGGGAGCACCACTACCAGTATCTGCCATAGTATTCACACTTTCTAAGAAGTTCTCTCCGTGTGCGTTTGCTGATTCTCTTATCATTCCTATTATGTTTCCTCGTTGAGTTAGTAGTAAGTCTTCCACACCCGCAGCGTCTACTGCGTTGATGTTGAAGGTTACATTTGTTGCTCCTCCCATCTCCTGCCCTGAGGATATGATTTCTCCGGGTACGTCAGGCATAAACAGCTCAGGACCTTGTTCACCTACAATATAGCCTCCTCCTGCTCTATGCTTATACCCTGAGAAAGCTCCTGTAGGTCTGAAGTTAGTCATTCCTTGCCCCGTACCGCCTGCTCCTCGAGCATATGCTAGTTCTCCTGAAGGGCTGCGTGCTTTCGCCATATCTACAGAGTTTTGGCGGTTTCCTACTGATATTGCTGAGGGTGTTTTTCCTGCCCCTGCTCCTGCGCCGCCGCCTTGGAACGACATACCAGAAATAATACCTAACTGAGCCGCACCCATAGCAGCCACCATACCTGCTAGAATGAAGTTAAAGGGTACGGGTGCCGAATCAAGAGCATTCATTACACCGCTAGCAGTAGAAATTACAGTTTGAGCCATTTTCATTTTCTTGTCTTGCTCAAAAGCTTTTCTTTTCATCTGCTCTTTTTTCTTTTCAAGAGCTGCTATTTTTGCTAACGATCCTGCCGATTTTCCATCTCTCCTCTTTTCTGCTTCTATTTCTTTATCAACCCCTGCTACTGCCATCTTTGATTTCGCAGCTAGCATCTGGGATAAGCCTTGAACTGCTGATGCTGCCATACCTAGCCCATCTTGAAGACTAATTGGCCCCTCTTTCAGCTGCTCAAAAGCACTAGTAAAAGTTTCTGCTAAAGTGAATGCACCACTCATAGCCATAGACATTGCTTCGCCTTCAGGACCAAGTTTTGCAAGCTCCGCAGTCATAGGGCTAAGTGCGTCTCCCATAGCTCCTATCTTATCAGCCATGGATTTTCCCGCCATTGCATTTTGAAAATCTTCGCCTCCAGCAATATCACCAACTCTTGCGGCGGCGGCCATACCTGAACCTTGTGTTTTCTCTATAACTGCTATTTCTTGTTCACGTTTTTTTAACTCTAGAAGGTCTTTCTTTGCTTCCAATTGGTCTCTAAGCTCTTGGGTTATGTCTCCTTCTAGCTGTTTCTCAATATTTTTTATCTGCAAAATCGTACCATCTACTGCTAGCTCTGCTTTTCTTATTGCTCCTCTTTCTCCTGCTATTAAGTTGGCCTCTTGAACGATTCTATTATGGCTTTCTGTCTCTAATCTTAACCTCTTTAAAGAAGCATGATAAGTATCCGTATCTCCTATTGTTTCACCTAAAGCCTCGGAGTACTCTTTTTGAGCAGCGTTAGCAGCAGCTAAGCTGTCGTCATCTCCAAGCTTGGCATAACTTGCAGTAGCAGAATCTGCAGATTTTTTAAGTGTATCCAATAAATATTCTGCAGAACTTAGATCTCCTTCTCCTATAGCGGCGTTTACACCTTCAACACCGTCTCTAAAAGCTTTCATTTCTGTTGTGGCGTTTCGAGAATGGAGTTCAAGATTTTTCATCTGCTTTAAGCCTTCCTTTCTGTCCGGATTATTAAAGGCTGCGGCCATGGCAGGAGATAATTTACCTAAGTTTATCATTTCACGCTTTAGTGCTCGCATAGCTTCTTCTTGCTGGTGTACCTCCATAGTTGAAAATTCTATTTCATTACCCATGGCGTCCATAGCTCTAGTAGTTTCGTATATTTTTTCTATTCGGTCAGAGAGACTTAGACTTCCTATAGAGGTGGCAACAATTACAGCTCTTTCTGCTGCTGTATGTTCTTTAAGGCTAGATGTGAGTCCTTTAAGTGTTGCATCTACATCGTCCCCCATTTTTTCAAACATCTTTAAAGTGGCTTCTAGATTAGCTACTTGTGCATTAGCCTTATCAGCGTCGGTTTCTAGTTCAAGGAGTCCCGCTCCTAGGTTACTTGTTTGGAATACTTTTTTTGTGTCTACCCCTGCCTCTGCGAGTTCTAACATTGCATCTGCCGCGGCTGTGGAACCTCTTTCCCACTCATCCATAGCAGTTAATCCTAAAGCTTCTCCAGCTATAGAATTAGCTATTGTATTATAGCCTGATATAAATACATTTATATAGGCTGCAAACTTATCTCTTAACCAATCTAATACTTCTGCTATACCCACGAGAGGCACTTTAAAAGTATCAAGTATAAAGTTGGCTGCCGTATCAAAAGCACCCAAAGCATTAGATATAATTGTAAAAGGAGATTCTGCTACTTTTTTAACTGCTTCAAAAATCACTACAAGTATGCCTATTACCCCTGCAAACTTCATTGCTTTGCCTATTTTATTTCCGGCCCATTGGGCAGCTTTACCCATGCCTGTAAAAGCCTTGGTACCATATCCTCGTAATTTAGCAAAAGCAGTTTTACCCGCTAGACGATACCCTTTAAAAGTTTGTTTGGCTTTTTTAAACCAGCTAATTTTTGTTTTTTCCATGTCCAAATAAGATTTTTTCATATCCTCAACAATCTTAATGTTCATGCCTTTAAAAGTACCTTTTGTAATTTCTCCATGCAGCTTGTACTGTATCTCTGCATCTTTTAGCATCTTTTTAACTCTGCCTTTCTGCATAGCACTTAAAGGGTCGCCTTTAGCTAGTTTAGTTACTAGCTTACTCTTTCCAGCTCCTGCATCTACTGCTGCCCCTGCTGTTTTTTGGCTTTGACTTCTTGCTAAGTCATCTAAGGCTTTTTGGCTTTCCTCTACGGAAATTGCAAAAGCCATTTGATCCCCTATGGCTTCTTCAGTAGCTCTCTGTGATTTTGCCATGGCAATATCAATAGCCTCTCCTAGCATATTAGAAGGCATCATACTTTTAAGAATACTAAGTCCTAAGGCACCAAATACTGCTATTGCTGCCATACCACTTTTGTTAATAATACTTACAAGACCTGTTATCATAGGCATTACAGCATCTGTGCCTGCTCTAGTAAGGTCTTCGAAGGTTTTTTGTAATACTACGAAAGGATTTGTTTCGGCAGGTCCTGTACCAAATAACTCATCTAATTGTTTCTGAGTCTCTAACAGAACTGCCTGACTTCGTTGAGTTGCTGTTAAAGCATCGGCTTGAACGCCTAAAGATCGAGCATAATTTTCAGTTGCGGTTTTTAATCGAAGAGTAATACCTAATTCATCTAAAAGTTCCGGCTCTGCTTTGGACGCACCTCGTATAAGGCGGTCAAAAGCATCTTCAAAACCTCTACCAAGAGCTGCGGCGGCTCTTTGTGCGCCAGCAGCTAAATTTTCTAGTTGGGCAGGAGAGAAGCCTTTAGCTACACCAATAGCTGCTGCTTCTGCTGCTTCTCTGAACCCTAGCATGCCTCCTGAAGCCTGTCTTAAACCTTCTGTTATAGACTGTAAGCCAAGACCTGTAGAAGTAGCATACCTTATTTGACTTTGTTCAAGAATTTGAACATCTGCTGCTCGTTTAAAAAAGTTAAAAGCAGCTGTTAAAGCAAATACATTAGCAGCTAAAGTCGCGTAGGCCGGTACAAGACCACCTGTTAAGCCTTGAGCCATTTTTGAAAACCCTTTAGCACTACTAAGGCCTGCTTGTCCTACACCTTTTTGCTTCCTTTGGAAATTATCAGCGGCGCCTGCGGCATCGTTGGTGGCATCTGCAGCATCTTTGGCTTTTTTGGTTATTTTTGTAAGAGAGCCATCTTCATTGACTTTATACGTAACTGTAATT
>ENA-ORDR01000571-ORDR01000571.1-marine-metagenome-genome-assembly--contig:-NODE-571-length-18758-cov-3.055939_pt1 | contig 18758 bp, 19 predicted proteins | sample MGYA00240993_ERZ508538 | MGnify/ENA primary metagenome ERZ508538 (study PRJEB26207, sample SAMN05421999) | marine metagenome | isolation source: Monterey Bay, California, USA | place: USA:Monterey Bay... | reverse complement strand
AATCAGCATAGGGATGGCCCAGCGTTGACAATTCCCAATCCAAGACGGCCAAGCAGTTGGGCGCGTCTTTTGCAAACAGCATATTATCAAGCCGGTAATCGCCATGCACCAAGCTGCGCTGCCCGTCTTCTGCGGGCATATTCTGATCAAGCCATGCGGCCAATGCGTCCATATCTGGCAGCGTTTCGGTTTCACTCGCGCGATATTGTTTGGTCCAACGGTCGGTTTGGCGGCGGTAATAATTTCCCTCAGGGCCAAAATCGGTCAGCCCCGTTGCGCTTAAATCAACGTTATGAATGGCGCCCAAGACGCGGTTCATTTCCATAATAATCGCCCGCCGTTTTTCGCGCGCGAGATCGGGTAGATGCGGCTCGTTATAGGTCACCCCATCTATCATATCCATCACGTAAAACGGCGATCCGATGATGCTGGGATCTTCACAAAGCTTGTACATTCTGGCCACTGGAACTGCGCTGCCGCTGAGTGCGTTTTGCACGCGAAATTCGCGCTCAACCGCATGCGCAGATTTGAGCAAGATACCGGGCGGTTTGCGCCGCAAAACATAGCGCCCTGACTGCGCGGTTAACGCATAGGTTGGATTGGATTGGCCAAGGGTGAATTTTATGGCAGATACCGGGCCTTGAAACCCCTTTATGTGATCGGCCATCCACAGCGCCACTGCATCCGTATCAAGGGGGGTGTGATCCGTCATCTGAAAAGCCTCAACTGTAAGATAAAAGCGGCGCGGTGGCTGCGGTGATATGCGGGGTTTCATTAAACCCGTGAAGATAGGTAGAGCGCGCCGAGAAAATAAACCGATTGACCGCGCAATTCTTCAATTGAAGTTGCAATTTTATCTGCTGTTTGGCGGGCGTTTGCAACAGCGCGGCGATCATTTGAGCAATCACGCCCCCCGAGCTGACTGCCAGCACGGTTTTGGGCCCTTCGATCATCATCGCTTGGCGCGCCGCTTCGACCCGAGCGCAAAATACGCCCCAGCTTTCTGGTGGATCTTCGATTTGGTTTTGCTGCCAAGCCAAAACCGTGTCGCGCAGAGTTTTGAAATGCACTTTGCGGTCTTTATGCATCAGCGCTGGCGCTCCGCCTTTGCGAAACCGGGCGTTTAGAAGCCCGGTGAAATCAAATTCATTCAAACCAGTATGAAGAATAAAGGGGCTTTTTTTATGCCCCAGCCCGACTTGAATACCCTCTAAAGTTTCGCGGTGGCGCTGCATATCACCCGCGTAGAAAAGATCTGGGCTTACGCCTTGATCGGCCAAGGCCTTGCCCAAGCTTTGGCTTTGTTGATGGCCAAGGTCGGATAATTGATCATAGTTCTCTGCGCCAAAACTGGCTTGCGCATGGCGAATTAGGTAAAGCTCGGCCATTTAACCCCTTTTAGCTTTTCATCAGCGGGCCCAGTTATGCCTGCGGACGGCAGGTTGTTTTGGGCGCTGCGTTAAAAATATTGTTGCCCAATCCATTCAGCCACCAAGGCCGGGCGCTCTTGGCCTCTGATTTCAACGCTGACATCCCAGATGTTGGTGAGTTGATCGTCTTTTATTTGGCGCACAGTGGTCAGAGTGAAATGTCCACGCACATAAGCCCCGCCTTTCACAGGTGACAGAAACCGCAGCTTATTAAACCCGTAATTCACGCCGAGTTCGGCGCCGTCTATGGCGGGCACGGCATCATAATACATTGCTGAAAGCATCGATAGGGTCAAAAACCCATGCGCGATGGTTCCCGCAAATTGCGTTTGCGCGGCGGCCTCTGGATCAACATGGATGAATTGATGATCATCGGTGGTGGCCGCGAAAGCATCGATGCGCGATTGATCAATCTGAAACCAGCGGGAGGGGGCAAATGTTTGCCCTAGACAGGCTTTAAACGCTTTCCGTGAGAGGTTGCGCATCGGCTAATCCTCTCCAAATATTGAGGGGCCGGTGGCAACGTTTATCCCGCCTGATAGCGGCAATATGGCCCCCGTTATATACGCGCCTCCGGCGCCGCATAAAAATTGAATGGCGCCTGCTATATCTTCGGGGCGCCCCAACCGGCCCGCCGGAACCCGCGCCGCCACCCGGGCGCTGCCCTTGTCTTCACCAATGGCAAATTTGGTCATACCCGATTGAAAGGGCCCTGGTGCTAAAGCATTGACGGTGATCTGGCGCGCACCAAGCTCTTTGGCCAAAATCTTGGTCATGTGATGTACGCCGGCTTTCGAAACAGAATAGGAATAGGCTTGATCACCCATCGGGATTTCGCCCATCACGCTGCCCAGATTGATCACGCGCGATGGATCATCTGGCTGCGCCGAGGCTGCCAAAATCTCGATCAGGCCTTGCGTGAGGTGAAACATACCCGTGACGTTCAAATCAAGCACTTTGCCCCAAGCGTCATGCGGGAAGGCGCCCAGCGGTGCGCCCCAGCTGCGCCCAGCATTGTTCAGCAATATATTTAACCGTGCGGTTCTTTTTTGCACTTCGTTTATCAAGGCTTCAATGCCCGTTTGAGTGGCGATATCCGCGGCGAAGCCTTCCACCGATCCGGAGAAATTCAGCGCATTTATGTCGGCAGCGGTTTTGCGGCAATCTTCGCCCTTACGGCTGGCAATAAACACGCTGGCGCCCGCCGCGGCCAATCCCGTTGCCGCCATTTTTCCGATCCCTGTTGCACCGCCCGTTACAAGAGCGGTTTTGCCAGTCAAATCAAAAAGGTTCGATGGAAGCATAACCTTCCCCCTATTTAAGCTTATGCACATCAAGCCTTCAGCCCGAATGCGATAAGCCGATGATGGCCCATAAGCTTGTTATTGTTCAAGGCTTTGGTCGAAAACAATTTTTGAAGGTTTTCGGCGCGGGCTATGCATTGTGGTTAAATTTGCGCAGCCGCAGGCGCGGGTTGCGTGGCGCAAAACAGAAGTCGCAAACAGTTGCGGGGCTTAGCGATTGCCTTTATGGGTGCCTTGACAGCGCGGTTTTTACAGGAGCAGGGGCGTGGCCAATTTTTTCTACAAAGACGATTTGCCCGATGAATTGGATTTGGGCACGGTGGTCGCGATTGATTGCGAAACGATGGGCTTGAACCCGCATCGTGATCGGCTGTGCTTGGTGCAGCTTTCGGGCGGCGACGGCAATGCGCATTTGGTGCAAATCGCAGCTGAGGCTGCGCCCGCGCCAAATCTTTGCGCCTTGCTTGAAGATAGAGATGTTTTGAAGCTGTTTCATTTTGGTCGGTTTGATATTGCGGCGATGTATCACGCATTCGGAGCTTTGGCAGAGCCCGTTTATTGCACAAAAATCGCCAGTAAATTGATCCGCACCTATACAGATCGGCACGGGCTTAAGAACCTTTTGCAGGAATTGCTTTCGGTTGATATCTCAAAATTTCAGCAATCATCGGATTGGGGGGCTGAAACATTAAGCGACGCACAGTTGGATTATGCCGCATCTGACGTTCTTTACCTGCATCAGTTGCGCATCGCATTGGACACACGCTTGGCGCGTGAAAATCGCAGCGATCTGGCAGCGCGGTGCTTTTCGTTTTTACCAACGCGCGCGCAATTAGATCTTGCGGGCTGGCCCGAGGTCGATATTTTTGCACATTAACTTCAAAACCGTTTACACGAAACAGTATGGCAGAGCCTAAAGTCTCTTATTCCCCGTTGATCGTAGCCTTAAAAATTGTGCTACCGCTCAGCGCTTTGGGGCTTTTGGCAACTTTATTCTTGATTTCAAAGCCGATGCCCACGCAAAGCCAATTGCCTTTTTCCGAAGCCAAGCGGCTTGATTTAATTTCAGATCAGAAAATAACCGCCCCCTATTATTCTGGGGTGACAGCGGGTGGTGACAGTGTCAGCCTTTCGGCCCGTCAGATCCTACCAGATCCTGCCAAAGAGGATACGGTTTTGGTCGAAGATATAGCGCTGCTTCTCAAGCCTCGTGAGGCTCGGCAGATACGGCTTACGGCGGGCTTGGGAAGCTATCAGGTTGAAAAAGATGAATTGGTTGTCGATCAATTGGTCGAGGTCATCAGCGATGCGGGCTATCGGGTGAGCAGCCCCAAAGTTTTGGTTAAGCTCAGTAAAACATGGTTGCGTGCCGAGGGGCCAGTTGAAGGTAGGGCTCCAAATGGCAGTTTATCGGCAGGGGAAATGGAAATTTTTCGTGAAGAGGCCACGCAAAGCCTGCAAATTATTTTCAAAGGTGGTATTAAACTGCTATACGACCCTAAAAATTGAAAGAGTATGGCGTGAATAAAGCAGTTATTTTTGGTCTTGTTGGCTGGGCGTTCATCGGAGTGGCAATTGCGCAGCAGGGCGCCACGGGGTTTGGATCTGTCGTGGCGGATCGTGAAAAGCCGATTGAAATTTCTGCGGATCAATTGGCCATTAATGATGAGACCGGGGTTACGGAATTCAGCGGGATGGTTGAAATTTTGCAAGGAGATTTATCCCTGAACGCCGATTTTGTGCAAGCGACGTACACGCCGGGAAGCGGCGCCATAGAAACGCTTCTGGCAACGGGCGAGGTTATTTTGCGGTCTGGTGAAGACGAAGCCAAAGCCGATCGCGCTGAATATGCGGTCGATTCAGACCAAATCATCATGACGGGCAATGTTTTCGTGCGACAGGCGGGAAATAATCTGTCTGCCGAACGGGCTGAAATCAATCTTGAAACGGGCGCGGCGACGCTGAGCGGCCGTGTGAAAACCGTTTTGGGAACCGGCGATGACTGAGCCGGAGGCCCATATTGCAGAGTTGGCTAGCGAGAACCCCGAAATCGGTTTAAAAATCCACGGCTTACGAAAAAGCTACCGAAAGCGTGTGGTTATTCGGGATGTATCAATGTCTTTACAGCGCGGTGAGGTTGTGGGTTTGTTGGGTCCGAACGGATCTGGAAAAACCACAACATTTTACGCAGTGGCTGGCTTAGTCTCTGCTGATGGCGGAAAAGTGAGCATCGATGGTGATGATATCACGGCGCTGCCGATGTATCGGCGGGCGCGGATGGGAATTGGCTATTTACCGCAAGAAATGTCGATTTTTCGCGGCTTAAACGTTGAACAGAATATCGGGGCTATTCTGGATATCGCAATTGGCGATCGCCATAAACGGCGCGAAAGGCTGGAAGAGCTTCTTGCTGAGTTTTCAATCGAGCATTTGCGGCGCACGCCAGCCATTGCTTTATCGGGCGGCGAAAGGCGACGCGTTGAAATCGCCCGCTGTTTGGCCGCCAATCCAAAATATTTGCTTTTGGATGAGCCCTTTGCCGGGGTTGATCCGATCGCTGTTGGGGAAATCCGGCAATTGGTCACGGATTTGAAATCGCGCGGAATTGGTGTGTTGATCACCGACCATAATGTTCGGGAAACGCTTGAACTGGTTGATCGGGTTTATATTTTGCACGATGGCAAGGTTTTGACGTCTGGCAAACCAGAAGATGTAGTGCAAAATGACAATGTACGCCAAGTTTATTTGGGCGATGCGTTTCGGATGCGATAGCCGCGTTTTAGCGGCGGATTTTTGCTCCTGCCCATTGACACAGACGCCTGTGTCGCCTTCAATAGATGATAATGCAACCGATTACAGCTGAGTCTGTTGCAGGGAAGAAAGCCGCTTATTGGCTTTGACGTAAGGCCATAGCGCCATCGTCGGCAATGCTGTTGCCTACCATAATCTTAACACAATCTTATGACTTTAATTTCTAGATAAGGGGTCTCTATGCGGTATCAAATTTCAGGCAAACAAATCGACATTGGAGTATCGTTACAAACGCATGCAAAGGAGGCGTTAGGCGTTGTTATCGATAAATACGCGCAGCGGGCCACCGATGCCACGGTGATATTTTCCAGAAATGCGCATGAGTTTGTTTGTGAGGCGACCTTGCATCTTTCATCCGGTTTGACCGCGCAGGCTAAGGCGCATGATACTGAAATCTATGCAGCATTTGATGCCTGTAATGAGAAATTAGAGAAGCAATTACGCCGTTATAAGCGGCGTTTAAAGAACCATCATAAAGAGCGCAGCGAACCGGTTGAACTTTCTCAAGCAGCCTCTTATACCCTCGCCAACGATTCTGGCATCGATGAAGCTGAGCCTGAGAGCTTGGAGCCAGTGATTATAGCGGAAACTGAATATGATATTGCGTCGCTCTCTGTGGGTGAGGCGGTGATGCAAATGGAACTCAAAGGCTCTACGTTCTTGATGTTTCGAACCGAAGGAAAAAACAGCGTTAATGTGGTGTATCGGCGCGACGATGGAAATATAGGGTGGATTGAACCACGATAACATCGGCGCTGGATTAGCGTAAATTTAGGGAATTGCGAAATGGAATTGTTTGATCTTCTGCGGCCAGAAGCGGTGCGGGTGATGTCCAAGGTGTCTAGCAAAAAGCGGCTGATTGCGGCGTTGGGCGATTTGGCGCAGTCTGCGCTGGGTTTGGATGCTGGCGATACCGTCGCCGCGCTGCAAGAGCGCGAAAGCTTGGGTCCGACCGGTGTGGGCAATGGTGTGGCTTTGCCGCATGCCCGCCTGCCGGGCGTTGAGCGGGTAATGGGCAGTTTCATCTTGCTGGAAACTCCGGTGATGTTTGATGCCGTGGATCAATTGCCGGTTGATATCGTGTTTGCGTTGTTTGCACCGCAAAATGCAGGGTTTGAGCATTTAAGCGCATTGGCAAAAGTGTCGCGGCTGTTGCGCGATATGGATCTGCGCAACAAGCTGAGGGCCAATCCGAATAGCAAAACGCTTTATGCCTTATTGACCGAGGCCCAAACGATGAAGGCCGCTTAAACGCTTTAGTGCCGGTGGAGCCATCGTTTGATTTACGTTGAGCTCCAGGCTCCAAACCCGAATGACAGATAATCCTGTTGATAGATATCTTGCAGGTGATTTTCTAAGTTTTGGTCGTAAATGGCCGTGAGCCAAGCCAAAGACGCCTCTGGTTCCAATACGGGCGTTGGGGGTTTTTATACCCTGCCAGCTGCGCCAAAAAGGGCAAAAGAGTTTGCAGCTCATCCTCGCGAATGATCATATCTGTTGGGCAGAATGCAGAGTAGCTGCGCAAAAGAGCCGTCTGGCTGGCCCAATGCGGATCAATCCTCAACGTTGTCTGGCCCCTTAAATTGTCAACAAGGAAAGCGATAAACTTTTCAAAGGCATGGCGGTGAAGGTTGGGATTAAACCCCGCAATTTTTTCTGGAAGATGCAAATCATATTGAACGTCCAGCAGGTGCCGCAAAACCCGCGAGCGTTGCGGCCCGCGCGAGGTGAGCAAGGCGCAAAATGAGCTATGCGCTCGGGCAACCGGATGGCGTAAAACGGTAAAGCTGCGATGCGTGGCATGGCGGCGTTTCCAATCAATAAGGCTGGATTGCGAAAAATGTTTCTGCAGCGCGGCCGTCTCAACCCTATCCAAACTGGCCAGCCAGTTTTCAACGGTGAGATCTGGGCCAGAAGGGATCGATAAATATAACAAAGGTGATCGCGCTGCTGCAATCGAATTTGGCAAGGTTGGCGCACGTTTTGGTTCAAAACTTGGAGTGCTGTTCAACTTAAAGGGATCCATATTGGCCAAGGCGGTTTGCATGTCTTCTGGGTTCACTACTTTTTCGTGCAAATAGGTTGGATTTTGCGGTTTATAGCGCGAAGAAAGATCCTTTAATTTATGCGCACTGCCCAAATAGTTTCCAAGGCCATTGATCACCGACAGGTTGTTTAAATCATCATAGCGTAAATAAAATCCCGTTTGATCTGCCATTTGTAAGCGCTGCAAAATCAGCTCTTGAAAGAATTGCAGTTTTGAAAGCCGCGTTTCGAATTCTTCCGCAACAAATTTAACTTTTGTGGTTTTTTCTGGCGCGTGTCGAAAAGGTTCCATTGGCCTGTTTCGCGGGCAATTTTCAATGAGACGAAACTGTCGATCGGATTGCGCGTTCATGATGTTTGTGCTTGCGTGGTTTTCCGGATGCGCGATCGGTTTGGTGATTTATGCGTTAAAGCCTTGGGCTCCCGATATGGTCATGTTGGTGCAAACCGTATTTCAACGCCTGAATATGGTTGCATCGGGTAAGATGTTTGTCGCCAATAGTTTGCCGGGATCGGTTTTGGTGATGTTTACCTGGAACCCGCTATTTCATGTGATTGATCAGGCCCGCGGCTTTGCATTTATCAACTATCAGCCCCGCAACAGCGATCTTTTTTACCCCTTATATTTTTCTTTAGGCTTGCTGATGCTTGGCTTCATAGGCGAATATTATACCCGACAAAGGGCGTCTTCGAGCTGGCTGGCAAAGATTTAGTGTTATTTTTGCGTTTAATTTGTACGAAAAAGTCAATTAAATCAAAATTTTATTTAAATTTAAGCATTCTTGGCCTTGTGAAAGCTTGCAGGTCGCAAACCCCCTGCCTATATACACACGGCGCAGATTTGCGCATTTACGCAAACATTTAATACGCCGCGCCAAAGCCGCATGGGTTGACGTTGGTTGTATCGCCTGAATTGAAGAGGGATCAAATTTATGGCCAAAGTTATCGGAATTGATCTTGGAACGACCAACAGCTGTATTTCAATTATGGACGGGGCGCAGCCTCGGGTGATTGAAAACGCTGAAGGCGCACGCACCACACCGTCAATTGTTGCCTTTACAGATGCCGAACGTTTAGTTGGCCAGCCCGCCAAGCGCCAAGCCGTTACGAACCCTGAAAACACCATTTTTGGTGTGAAACGGTTGATTGGGCGGCGTAATGATGACGCAGATTTGGCAAAAGATAAAAAGAACCTGCCCTTTGCGGTGGTGGATGGTGGCAATGGCGATGCCTGGGTAAAAGCCCAAGACGAGACCTATAGCCCGAGCCAGATTTCCGCCTTTATTTTGCAAAAGATGAAGGAAACAGCAGAAGCTTATCTGGGCGAGGATGTGACGCAAGCCGTGATCACAGTGCCTGCCTATTTCAATGACGCGCAGCGCCAGGCCACAAAAGACGCTGGAAAAATTGCCGGTTTGGAAGTGCTGCGGATTATCAACGAACCCACAGCGGCCGCGTTGGCCTATGGTTTGGATAAAAAAGAAACCAAAATTATTGCGGTGTATGATCTTGGCGGTGGTACATTCGATGTGACCATTCTTGAAATCGATGATGGCTTGTTCGAAGTGAAATCTACCAATGGCGATACGTTTTTGGGTGGTGAAGATTTCGACATGCGCATCGTGAATTATCTTGCGGATGAGTTCAAAAAAGAAAACGGCGTTGATCTTTCAAAAGATAAGATGGCGCTACAGCGGCTGAAAGAAGCGGCCGAGAAGGCCAAGATTGAGCTGTCATCGGCCACGCAAACCGAAATCAACCAACCGTTTATTTCGATGGATGCCAGCACTGGTCAGCCATTGCATATGGTGATGAAACTCACGCGTGCGAAATTGGAAAGCCTTGTGGGCGATTTGATCAAAGCCTCTATGAAACCTTGTCAGGCGGCTTTGAAAGATGCCGGGCTGAGCACCAGCGATATTGATGAAGTGGTCTTGGTCGGCGGTATGACCCGCATGCCCAAGGTGCATGAAGAAGTCAGCAAGTTCTTTGGCAAAGAGCCGCATAAAGGGGTGAACCCGGATGAAGTTGTGGCGATGGGTGCGGCGATCCAAGCCGGCGTTTTGCAGGGCGATGTAAAAGATGTTGTTCTACTGGATGTGACGCCTTTGTCTTTGGGTATCGAAACCTTGGGCGGGGTGTTCACGCGGTTGATCGACCGCAACACAACAATCCCCACCAAGAAATCGCAGGTGTTCTCAACCGCGGAAGACAATCAGGGTGCTGTGACCATTCGGGTTTTCCAAGGCGAGCGTGAAATGGCGCAGGATAACAAAATTCTGGGCGAATTTAACCTTGAAAATATTCCTCCGGCCCCGCGCGGTATGCCGCAGATTGAGGTAACCTTTGACATTGACGCCAACGGGATTGTGTCGGTGGCGGCGAAAGATAAAGGCACCGGTAAAGAGCAAACCATTACCATCCAAGCCTCGGGTGGATTGTCGGATGAAGACATCGATAATATGGTGCGCGAAGCGGAAGAAAACGCCGAGTCAGACAAAGAGCGCCGCGAGCTGATTGAAGCTAAAAACCAAGCGGAAAGCATGATCCATTCCACAGAGAAGTCGATGGAAGAGCATGCTGACAAGGTCGATCCAACAACAATCGAAGCGATCGAGTTGGCGATTGTGGCGTTGAAGGATGATCTTGAAACCGATAATGCCGCAAAAATTAAATCTGGCGTTCAAAACGTAACGGAAGCCGCCATGAAACTGGGCGAGGCGATTTATAAGGCCAGCCAAGAAGAGGGTGGTGACGCTGAGCCATCTGCGGCGGATATGGGTGAAGGCGAAGATGATATCGTCGACGCGGATTTCGAAGATCTGGATGATCGCAACCGCTCTTAAACTGAGGCATTGAACCTTGCAAACCGGCCCTCGTAATTGAAGGCCGGTTTTGTGCTTCAAAAAGGAAAGATGGTGCATGTCAAAACGTGATTATTACGAAGTGCTCGGGCTTTCTAAAGGGGCCTCTGCGGATGAAATTAAAAAAGGCTATCGTAGCAAAGCCAAAGAGCTTCATCCTGATCGCAATACCTCTGACCCCAGCGCAGAATCAAAGTTTAAAGAGGCCAATGAGGCCTATGATGTGTTAAAGGACCCCGAACGCAAAGCGGCGTATGATCGCTTTGGCCATGCGGCTTTTGAAGGTGGCATGGGCGGCGGCGGTGGCCAGCGCCAAGGCGATTTTTCAAGCGCATTCTCGGATGTATTTGATGATTTATTTGGTGATTTCATGGGAGGTGGGCAGCGCGGTGGCGGACGGTCTCGGGCGTCTCGTGGATCAGATCTGCGCTATAATTTAGAAATCTCTTTGGAAGATGCCTATTCTGGATTGCAAAAATCCATCAATGTGCCCACCTCTGTGCAATGTAGCCCCTGTAACGGCAGCGGTGCCGCCGGAGGGTCAGAACCCAGCACCTGCCCAACCTGTTCGGGAATGGGCAAAGTGCGCGCCTCGCAGGGCTTCTTTACGGTTGAGCGTACTTGCCCCAGCTGTTCCGGTATGGGCCAGGTGATCAGCAATCCCTGCTCAAGCTGCGGGGGCCAAGGGCGTTCCAATAAAGACCGATCGCTCAGCGTGAATGTGCCAGCGGGCGTGGAAACGGGCACGCGCATTCGTCTGTCCAATGAGGGGGAGGCTGGGCTGCGCGGCGGGACGGCTGGGGATCTTTATATCTTTATTGAAGTGCGCGAGCATAAAATATTCCAACGCGACGGGAACAGTTTGTTCTGCCGAATTCCCGTATCAATGTCGGGTGCTGCGCTGGGCGGCGATATAGAAGTGCCCACGATGGATGGTGGTCGCAGCCGCGTAAAAATTCCAGCTGGCAGCCAATCTGGGCGTCAAATGCGGTTGCGCGGCAAAGGAATGCCCGCGATAAAATCGGCGCAAAAAGGCGATATGTTTATCGAGATAGCCGTGGAAACACCGGTAAATCTAACCTCAAAACAGCGCGAGTTACTGCGTGAATTTGAAGCGCTTTCGGAAGATAACAATCCTGAAAGCAAAAGTTTCTTTTCATCTGTAAAATCATTCTGGGATACGATGAAGGGTTAGCAGGTCGCTGTTAAGGCTTTTTTAACCATGGCCCCCTCAGCATAGGCTATGGCACTTTCCAAGAGTTCATCACCAAAGCAGATATCCCTGTTTCCCTCTGAGGCTGTGGGATTATCGGCGGCCCCGGCCAAGCCGCTACCCTCTTATTTGAAAGACCACCGCAAACGCCTGCGCGAACGCTTTGACCGCGCAGGCCTGGCGGCGATGCCGGATTATGAATTGCTCGAACTGGTCTTGTTTCGCGCGCTGCGCCGCCAAGATGTGAAACCTCTGGCGCGCTGTTTAGCAGAGCGGTTTCACGGTTTTAACGGGGTGATTTCTGCTCCGATTGATCAGCTCTTATCGGTGCCGGGTATCGGGGGCGCCGTGGTAACCGAGTTGAAAATCGTTGAGGCGGCTGCCCATCGTTTATCGCAGACGCGCATTTTGGGTAGGCAAATCCTTTCCAGATGGGATCGGTTGTTAGAGCATTGTCAAATCACCATTGCCCACCGCGCCTTAGAGGGGTTTTGGGTCCTGTTTCTTGATCGTAAGAACGTTTTGATCGTGCAAGAGCAGCAGAGTGAAGGCACGGTTGATCATGTGCCGGTTTACCAGCGTGAGATTTTGAAACGCGCGCTACAGCTCAATGCATCCGCGCTAATTCTGGTGCATAACCACCCCTCTGGAAATCCGCAGCCATCGCCTCAGGATAGAACTCTGACCGCGCAGATCGTGGCGGCGGCCGATGCAGTGGGCATTTGCATTCACGATCATTTGATCATTGGCCGCGGAGACAGTTTCAGTTTTCGATCAGAGGGGTTGCTTTAGATCTCTCAAGACAGGGCCCGCAGAGATCGCGTTTGCATGGTTATTGCAGCACGTTGACGAATAACACCACAAGTCCCAAGACCGCTGCGCCGATCAAGCAAATACAAAACATAATGGCCAATGTATATTTTAAGGCCTTCGCAACTGCGTCTGATCCTTCAGGGGCATCCATTTCGCAAACCACCTACCAATTGCCTATATTCACAGAAGACGCCTACAACCTTTATGGCCTGTTTTAAAGCCTAAACACCAATTGAATCGATTAAATTGATATTAATAAGTGGGCATCTTAAGGCTATGAGCGCGGCGACGCGTGCCGGGGCGCCCGCTGCGGCGCTAAATATCGCAGACTGTATGCTACAACTGGCCGTATGCCCTGCGATCCAGCCCGCCGGTTAACACGGAAGCGCTGCGCCGAGCATGCATCGGTTTTTGGCCCTGTCAGAGCAGCGCTTTGCCCCGATACCTTGCTTTAAAAGGCTAGAAACGCCCAATTTAATCAAAACTAAGCGCTTTGCGTGCCAAGAGCATGATCTTGCACCTATACAAAGCGGGTCAAACCGCTTAGGCACGCGGTTTGCGGAGATCGAACCGCCCCTTAGCTTAGAAAAGAAGACGCACGTGAAAAAAGCCCTTGCAGATGCCCTGACACAACGCGGGTATGAGACATTGACGCCGGTTCAAAAGGCCGTGACGGAAGCCGATTTGCATAATGCGGATCTTCTCGTTTCGGCACAAACCGGATCGGGCAAGACGGTTGGTTTTGGATTGGCTTTGGGCGAGACCTTGTTGGGTGCGCAAGATAATTTTGGCAACGCCGAGGCGCCGCTGGCGTTAATCATCGCCCCCACGCGGGAATTGGCCTTACAAGTGAAGCGCGAATTGGCCTGGTTATATGCGCCTGCCGGGGTTGTGATGGCGTCATGCGTTGGCGGCATGGATATGCGCGACGAACGCCGGGCTTTAGGACGCGGGGCGCATATTGTGGTCGCCACGCCGGGTCGGTTGCGCGATCATATTATGCGCGGCAGCATCGATTTATCGGCGGTACGTGGGGTGGTTTTAGACGAAGCCGATGAAATGTTAGATTTGGGATTTCGCGAGGATCTTGAATTTATTCTGGGCGAAGCCCCCGATGATCGCCGCACCCTTATGTTTTCTGCAACTGTGCCCAAAGCAATCGCCACTTTGGCGAAAAGCTATCAACGCGACGCGGTGCGGGTGACCACCGTTGCTGAAACCAAACAGCATAATGATATCAAATATCATGCGATGACGGTTGCCAATCATGATGCTGAAAACGCAATCATCAACATATTGCGCTTTTATGAAGCCCCCAATGCGATCGTGTTTTGCAACACGCGGGCCATGGTCAACCGCGTCACCACGCGGCTGTCCAACCGAAATTTTTCAGTCGTGGCGTTATCTGGTGAGTTGTCACAAGCCGAGCGGAGCCATGCATTGCAGGCGATGCGGGATGGCCGCGCGCGGGTCTGTGTTGCCACAGATGTGGCAGCGCGCGGGATTGATTTGCCGGGTTTGGATTTGGTGGTGCATGCGGAATTGCCCAACAATCATGAAACCTTGTTGCATCGGTCGGGGCGCACCGGGCGCGCCGGGCGAAAAGGCGAAAGCTGTTTGATCGTAACGGCCAAATTGCGACGCAAGGCGGAACGCATTTTACAAGGTGCGAAACTTGCAGCTGAATGGGGTGAGGCCCCCTCGGCTGAGGCGGTTCGCCAGCGTGATCAAGAGCGCTTGCTTGCCGATCAGATGTGGAACGATCCGATTGCCGCGGGTGAAGAAGAAATGGTTGATCGCTTGGCCGAAAAATTTGACCTTAAGCAGATCGCTGCGGCTTATCTACGTTTATATAATCAACGCGTCTCAGCCCCTGAAGAGCTTTCATCCCCAGGCGAATCTCGCGCTGCAAAACCTGTTGCATCCTTTGGCCCTTCAAAATGGTTTTCAATCAATCAGGGCCGCAATCAAGCTGCTGAAGTGCGCCGTCTTTTGCCCATTTTATGCAATGCGGGCGAGATCACGAAAGACGATATTGGCGCGATCCGCATTCAAAATGATGAAACTTTTGTAGAAATTTCACAACAGGCGGTCGCTGGTTTCACGCAGGCGCTGGGCGCTGACATGAAAATCGAAGGGGGTTTGGTTGTGTCTGCGCTTAACCACGTACCAGCGGCTGCAAAAGGGCCCAAACCTGCCTTCAAGCCGCCGCAGAAACCGGTCCGAGGCCGCAAGTCAGAGGCTGGCCCGTCCAAAAGCGATGCTCCAAAGCAAGACAGGCGAGCAGGCAAGCCCAAAGGTGTGCATAAGGGGCAGGCAGAGACAGCTCAGCCCTTTTCTGGCAAACCGGATGACGCAACACCGCCAGCGACCGGTAAACCCGCGGTGCCAAGCGATGGGGCGCAAAAAAATGCTGTACAAAATCGGGGGGCGCAACCAAAATCGCGCGCAAAATCGGGCAGTAAACCCGGCGCGTTGAACGTCTCGCGCCGTTTCGAAAAACCGCGTTCGCCCTTAGAACGGGCCCGCGATGATGGGGCAGTTGTTGATCGCAAAGCCCGCGGTGGCAAGCCCTCAGGCAAACCGCGTAATAAAACGGTTGGAAAAACCGTCGGTAAATCCTCTGGGCCCTATGATGCCAAGCGCGGGGGGGGGCCACGCAAGCCCAAAGGCGGTAAAAATTTGGCACCTTCTGTGGGCAAGCCCAATAGCAAAAAGAATAAAGCGCGCCGCGCCGCGGCGCATGATGCCGGGCAGCCTCCCCGCCGGGCTAAATCCTAAAAGACAATGCAAAGCGCAGCTGGGCATTCGCTTTTGGGAGTAGTGCCGGCTTGGGTTGGCTTGGCTAAAATGTCTGGACCTATGTTTTTTAAAGAGGTTGAATTTGCCCGTTGTGCTGGCGCGCGGCCTTGCTACTTTTTTGCGGTTTTGGGTACATATTTGGATCGAGCCTTATCAAGGGGATGGCTGCCCGCCGATCAAAGCGCTTGGGCGGTTTGCTCTTCCCTGATATTCGGCGCTTTGCTCCAAACCTGTAAAACGGCTAGGGCAATTTCCTCTTTGATATCCGCGTAAATCGCAACCTCAAGCGGCTCTTGGCCATATGTGTTTGCAAGCGAAATCAAATCGCCGGTTTCCAATTCGCGGTGCACCATGCTGTAGGGCAGCCAACCCACGCCGATACCTTTTAGCGTTAGTTCTTTCATACCGCTGGAAAAAGCGGTTTCGCAAACCGGATCCTTGCTGTGATTTCGCGTGCCAAACAGGCGCTCGCCTGCGTTCAAAACCTCGCCAAAATAACTGTTATCCGGATATACGATTGCCGGCGTTGCGGGCGCTATTTCACCGCTATCTTTCACGGCATAGCGCAGCCTGCCACCTACAACGGGCACCAGATAATCTATCCCCCACAGGCCGCGGCGGATGGATGCATCAAAGGGCAATGGACCAGCATTTTTGGATTCATAGCAAAGCAACATATGCGTATCGCCGCGCAAAAACATTGTTACGCAATCGCGCAGGTTATCCGCCTGCAAGCGAAACTTAAGCGATGGAAAAACATGATTTGCGCGGAGCGCCATATCGGGAAAAGTGGAAAACACCGGTGCATGTTGTGCCGCAATCGACACGGTCGAGCTGGCGGGATTGAAATCGGCGATTTTGCTGCGTAAATCTTGCAATCGCAGCACCAAAGCCCGAATTTCCTTTTCGTTAGAGAAAAGGGCGGGGCTTATTTCAATTTTATTGGTTCCGCGTTGTAAAATGGCGATGCCCAGCCAATTTTCAAAGCCTCGAATACGCCGGGAAAAAGCGGGTTGGGTAATATTGCGCCGCGCTGCCGCGCGAGTCATGTTTTTTTCCTCTAAAAGTATCAAAACATCATCAAGCCATCGCAGATCCACAAGATCACCTCCTTTTGCTCAAACAATATGTATGAGCATCCGTAGAAAAAAGCATTATTTTTCTGTTTTGGTATTTGCAACGCTATGGATAGAAAATTTTCAATTTTAGGTTCTGTGTGTTCGAAGCTGACCAAATTTTGGCTCGAAATAGCCCTTTGTCGACGGAAATGTCCCAAAGCTTGTGCAAAGATTTGTCTTTGGCTTTGGCGCGGTTTCCTAAAATACGCCTTGGCCATTTGCCAACTCCGCTTGAACCTTTGGACAGGCTAAGCGAGATATTGGGCGGGCCACGCTTATGGGTGAAACGGGATGATTGTACGGGCTTGTCATCTGGCGGCAATAAAACCCGCAAACTTGAGTTTTCGATGGCGGATGCGCAAGCGCAAGGCGCAGACACTATTGTGACCCATGGCACCATGCAATCAAATCATGCGTGCCAAACCGCGGCAGCCGCGGCCAAGCTTGGGCTGGGCTGCCACATCTTGCTTGAAGAGCGCTCGGGCGTGGTCAAGGATAGTTATGCGCTGAGTGGCAATGCACTTTTAAACCATTTGCACGGGGCGTGCGTGTCAAAATTTGAGCCTTCTGCTGATATAAGCGCTGAGATCGCCTGTTTGGCCAATCAACTGATCCAGGATGGGAAAACACCGTATATTATTCCGACGGGCGGATCTGATTGTGTGGGTGCTTTGGGCTATGTGAATTGCGCCAGAGAATTGGCCGAGCAAGCTGCTGATTTTGGTCTTGAAATCGATGCGTTAATGCATGCCACAGATAGCGCAGGCACGCAGGCTGGCTTGCTGGTTGGATTGGCGGCCATTCAAAGCGATATTCATTTATTGGGCATCGGCGTGCGCGCAGCCCAAGACCAGCAAGAGCAATTGGTTTTCAACTTGGCACACCGCACTGCGCAGCATCTTGGCACCGGCGTCAAAATCGCCCGTAAAGATGTGCATGTAAATTGTGGCTATGTCGGCGCTGGGTATGGACTTCCCAGCGATGGCATGGTCAGATCGATTAAATTATTGGCGCAAACTGAAGGTCTTTTGTTCGACCCCGTATATTCGGGCAAAGGTTTGGATGGTTTGATCACGTTAGTTAAGCAGGGTTATTTCGCGGGAATGAACAACGTTATTTTCCTGCATACGGGTGGCACTGCTGCCCTATTTGGGTATCCAGAAATCTATGACCTTCCCGGATATTCACACTCAAAGACCATAAAGAACATAACCAACTAGGAGAAGAAAAACATGTCAATCAGAACATCACTTATAACAGCCTCATTGCTCAGCGCGATGAGTGTGCCGGCTTTCGCTGGTGAAGAAGTAAAAATCGGTGTGCCGTCTTGGACAGGGGCGCAGGCGATTGCCCATCTTTTGGGCGCCGTCGTTGAAATGCGTATTGGCGGTACGGTTGAATATGTACCGGGTAACAACGCCACGATTTTCCAGGGTATGGATCAGGGCAAAGGCGATATTGATGTGCATCCTGATGTATGGCTTCCCAACCAAGAAAGCTTCACAAAAAAATATGTTGATGGTGCCGGCTCTGTCACGCTGTCTTCCAACCCCTATGAGGGCAATCAAGGGTTCTGCGTCTCCAGCGCGTTCGCCGAAGCCAATAATATAACCGATATCGCCGATCTTGGCCGCCCCGATGTTGCGGCGTTGATGGATAGCGATGGCAATGGCAAGGGCGAGATGTGGATCGGTGCGCCGGGCTGGGCCTCGGCCAATGTGAATGAAGTGAAAACACGCGACTATGGGCTGCTTGATTTTATCGAGCCAATTCGCGCTGAAGAAAGCGTGAAAACCGCGCGCATCAAGGATTCGATCGCCAAGGGTGAAGGCTATGCGTTTTATTGCTATAAGCCGCATGCGGTGTGGTTCATGTTTGATGTGAAAATGTTAAGCGAGCCAACATATGATCCGGCCAAATACGTCATGGTACAGCCCTCGGACGATGCCGATTGGTATGAGAAATCCAGCGTTGCAACCAAAGATGCGCTGAAAAAGGTACAGATCGCTTGGTCAAATTCATTAGAGAGCCGCTCGCCAGCGATCGCTGAGTTTTTTGGCCGCTTCGCGTTAACCGCTGATGATGTGAGCAATTTTGCCTTTGAAATTAGTGGTAATGGCCGCGATCCGGCAGAGGTTGCCCGCGAGTGGGTAGAGGCGAACCCTGATCGCGTTGACGCATGGCTTGGTCTGTAAACGGCAGGCTTGAACATTAAGATGGATGGCTTCAATCGGATTGAAGCCATCCTTTATATTTAAACGGGCCGTGCGCCCTATTTGTGAAACGATGTCGTAGGATGAGCATGGATACGGTCATTGAAATCTCCAATGTCTGGAAAATTTTTGGAGAGCGGCCGC
>ENA-ORDR01000569-ORDR01000569.1-marine-metagenome-genome-assembly--contig:-NODE-569-length-18778-cov-4.256457_pt1 | contig 18778 bp, 14 predicted proteins | sample MGYA00240993_ERZ508538 | MGnify/ENA primary metagenome ERZ508538 (study PRJEB26207, sample SAMN05421999) | marine metagenome | isolation source: Monterey Bay, California, USA | place: USA:Monterey Bay... | reverse complement strand
TAGTATCGATACTTTTACTAGATTAAATCTATTGTTTTAGTGTGTCTAATTCTAAATTTACTTTTTCCCAAAATTGTTCTGTTTCCTTCAATTTTAGTTGTTTTTGTTCGTAATTATCAAAAAAGTCAGGATTTTGACTTAATTCTTTAAATTTTTCTGGGTTCGCTAGATTAGAGTCAATTTCTTTTATTTCTTTTTCCAAAGCATCAATTTCTTTTTCGAACTTTCTGATTTTATTATTAAGTTTCTTTATTTCCTTATCTAAATCTTTTTTCTCCTGATAAGATATTTTATGATGAGAATCTTCTTTTTTCTCTTTTACCTTTTGTTTGGCCTGAGAAGTTTCTAATTGTTTAAAATTTTCTAAATCTTTTTCTTTTAAAAACTCATTAATATCTCCCAAATATTCTTTAATGTTTCTTTCCTTAAATTCATAAACTTTTTCTGTAAGTCCTTGCAGAAATTCCCTGTCGTGAGAAACAACTACTAAACTTCCATCATACTCTAAAAGCGCTCTTTTTAATAGTTCTTTTGAGGTTAAATCCAAATGGTTTGTTGGCTCATCCATTACTAGTAAATTTACTGGTTCTAGTAATAATTTACAAAGCGCAACTCTTGCTCTTTCTCCACCAGATAATACTCCAACTTTCTTTTCTACTGTATCGTTACTAAATAAAAATGAACCTAAAATATTTCTTACTTTAGGTGATGTTTCTTCATCAGCTGCATCATAAATAGTTTCTAAAACAGTTTTACTTTCATCTAAAAATTCTGCTTGATTTTGTGCGTAATAACCAACCTTTATTTGATGTCCTAATTCTAAGTCTCCAGTAAAGTCAATTTCGTTTACTATTATTTTTGCTAGTGTAGATTTCCCTTCTCCGTTTTTTCCTACAAATGCTAACTTATCTCCTTTTACTACTTCTAAATTTATTCTTTCAAGAACAGTTAAATCATCATAGCTTTTGCCTATGTTCTTTAAAGATAAACTTATTTTACCAGAGTGGGGAGCAGGAGGAAATCGGAAATTCATTCTTCCAATATCTTCTTGTTCTATTTCAATTATTTCAAGTTTGTCTAATTTTTTAATAAGTGTTTGAGCAAATGCAGCTTTATTTTTCTTAGCACGGAACTTGTTTATCAGTTCTTTAGTTTCTTTTATATATTTATCTTGATTCTTCTTTGCCTGAATTTGTTTTTCAATTCTATCTTCTCGGAGTGTAAGATATTTGGTGTAAGAAGCTTTGTAATCGTTAATGTTCCCGAAAGCAATTTCTATTGTTCGGTTTGTTACACTATCTAAAAAATGTCTGTCGTGAGATACCAATATAATTGACCCACTATATTTCTTTAACCATCTTTCTATCCAAATTATCGATTCGATATCTAGATGATTTGTTGGTTCATCTAATAAAAGTACATCAGGTTTTTGTAAAAGTATTTTTGCTAGTTCAATTCTCATTCTCCATCCTCCAGAAAACTCAGAGGATTGTCTACTGAAATCATATTGAGAAAATCCTAATCCTGATAAAACTTGGCTAATTTCTGATTGAATATCATGTCCTCCTAAGAAACGAAATCTTTCTTCTGTTTCGTTAAATAGATTGATTAATTCCAGATAAGATTGACTTTCGTAATCGGTTCTTTCGTTAAACTGTTTATTACATTCTTCTAGCTGTTTTTCTAATTCAATAATTTCAGAGAAAGCAGATTGAGCGTCTTCTAAAACAGTTTTACCATCTACAAAATCTAGATCTTGTTGCAAGTACCCTATTTTGGTGTTATTTGGAGAGTTTATATTCCCTGAATTTACTTTTTGTTCACCAGCAATAGCTTTTAAAAGTGTAGATTTTCCTGCTCCATTTTTCCCGACCAAACCAATTTTATCTCCTTTGTTAACCATAAAGGAAATTTCATTAAATAGGGTTTGACCACCAAAATATAAAGTAATATTATTTATAGATATCATGCTGCAAAAATACACTTCCAAAATTATTATAAAATAAAATGACAAAATAGTATGCCAAAAATATTTTTGCAGTAGTTTTGCCGGTATATCGCGGGGTGGAGCAGTTGGTAGCTCGTTGGGCTCATAACCCAAAGGTCGCAGGTTCGAGTCCTGTCCCCGCTACTAGATAAGAAAGACCCTTTTTAGGGTCTTTTTTTGTGACCAAAATACAGGTGGACTAACATTGATCCAACAAATCGAAGTAGGTTTAAGCGAATAAAAATAAGAATAATTCTTTGTAAGAAAATAAATTAAAATATCTGGATAAAACTAAACGATATAAACAAATTATTGATTATGTTTACCGGATAATTGTAAAATAAATAAAAGCATGGAAATTTATCATATACTTATAATTTTAGGAGTACTCTCACTAGTAATTGAGATATTTACTGTTCTCTTTTTCTTTGCTTCAGTAGGAGTTGGGTTCTTTTTATCGGCATTTGGAAATTATTTTGATTACACTACAGAAAACCAAATATATCTCTTCGCTATAGGTGTAATTGTAACTTTCTTTGCAATAAGACCGCTTTTTAATAAGATAGCATATAATACTGACCATATCACAACAAATAAAGATAATATGATTAATAAAGTTGGGATTGTAGTTAATAAAGTAGGAGATGAATTCAATCCAGGATTAGTGAAATTGGATGGAGACACCTGGAAAGCTATTACAAAGGGGGTGGAAATAGAAGAGAATACTAGAGTAAGAATTATAGATGTTAATAGTATAATCGTTACAGTTGATGCTATAAAATAAATAATAATTAATTAAAAAAATAGAAATTATGGGAATAGAATTAGGACCTTCAGTAATTGCTGGAATAATAGCAATGTTTGTGTTAATCATGGCAATGAAAGGATTTAGGATTGTTAAGCAAGCTGAAGTAATGATAATAGAGAGACTTGGAAGATATAATAAAACAATTCAATCTGGTATTAATATAATATGGCCAATTATTGATCAACCTAGAAGATATCAACATGAACGATATGACATGGAGGGTTATAGAGGTAACGCTACTGAACGAATTGATTTAAGGGAGAGAGTTTTTGATTTTCCAAAACAAAATGTTATTACTAAAGATAATGTAAATGTTCAGATTAATGCATTGTTATATTTTCAAATAATGGACCCTGTTAAGGCGGTATATGAAATTGTAGACTTACCTGATGCAATTGAAAAATTAACTCAAACAACTCTACGGAATGTCGTTGGAGAATTGGAATTAGATGAAACATTAGCTGCAAGAGACACTATTAATTCTAAATTACAACTTATTCTTGATGACGCTACAAATAAATGGGGGGTTAAAGTTAATAGAGTAGAGTTACAAGATATTAATCCTCCACATGAGATTCAAGAAGCAATGAATAAACAAATGTATGCAGAAAGAGAGAGAAGAGCTCAAGTTCTAGAAGCTGAAGGACTTAAGACTGCTTCTATATTAGAATCTGAAGGTATTAAAGAAAGCCAAATAAATCAAGCTGAAGGTGAAAAACAATCAGAAATATTAAAAGCAGAAGGACTAGCCCAGGCGAAAATTTCTGTAGCTCAAGCTGAAGCTGAGGCTATAAGATTGGTTAGTGAGGAAATTGATAAAAAAGGAGATCCTTTAAAATATCTAGTTGCAGTTAAATATATTGAAACTTTAGAGAAAATGGTAGGAGGAGAAGATGATAAAACAATATATATGCCTTATGAAGCAACAGGTGTTTTAAGTTCCTTAGGTGGAATAAAAGAATTATTAAATAAATAATAATATTTGTTGTACGTCATACCTATCTGGATACTTTTATTGTTCATTTCATAAATTATTTTAGTGCTTCATAAGGTGTTTTGCCATGAGAAGATATATGTGTCCTGCCAAAGTTATAAACCCAAAGGTTTCAGGTTCGAGTCCTGTCCCCGATACTAGATAAGAAAGCCCCTTTTTAGAGTCTTTTTTTGATTGTGGTAATTGTATTTGTTGAGTAAACAGAAGTTTATGAAAAATGGTTTTTTAGTAAATTAGATAATTGTTTCTCAGAAACTCCAATTTTGATTTTACCGTTCTGAGTGTAGGAAATTTTTCCGTTTTGTTCAGATATAATTATTGTAAGTGCATCAGAATGCTCGCTTATTCCCATTGCTGCTCTGTGTCTCATTCCTAGTTCTCCAGGGAAATCATCATCATTATTTACCGGTAAAATACACCTAGCTGCTATAATTCTGTTGTTTCTGATTACAATAGCTCCATCATGTAATGGAGAGTTTTTATAAAATATACTATTTAGTAAAGGGTAGCTAATTTCACTATCAATTTGAACGGCATTTTCGCAAATAAAGCTTAAATCATCTGTTTGTGTTATAACAATTATTGCTCCTGTATTTGTCTTTTGAAACTCAGTACATGCTTTTACAATTGATTTTGTGTTTAATTTATCTTCATTTTCAGAATTAAAGAATTTTAATAAATACTTATTTTTTATTAATTTTCCTTTTCCTAACTGACTTAAATATTTTCTAATTTCTTGTTGAAATAAAATTACAATAACAATAAAGGTAATACTAATAAATCCTCCTAGAATTTGTGTGATAAATTTCATTCGGAGTATATCTACAAGTTGGTACAGAAAGTAAATAGCTATTAGACTGAAAAATATATTGATAGCTGCAGTTCCTCTAGCAAGTTTATAAAGTCTATAAAGTAAATAAGTTACTAGACTTAAATCAATAATATCCATAAATGAAATATCATAAGTGCCAGAGATGAATTGTATTGGTTCCCAAATTATATGCATAAACTATTTGTTTTGTGCGAAATTAACAATTTTTATACACTCAGCAGCTTCTTTTACGTCATGAACTCTTAAAATATTTGCTCCTTTTAATAAAGCCATAGTATTTACAGATGTAGTCCCGTTCAGAGCTTGGTCTGGATTTATTTCTAGTAAGTTGTAAATCAGACTTTTTCTGCTTACCCCAATCAAAATAGGTAGTTTTAATTTCTTAAGCTTCTCCAAATTATTGATTATTGTATAATTATGTTCTAAGTTTTTCCCAAATCCGAATCCTGGATCTATAATTAAGTTATTTGCTCCTAATTTGTTTAGTCTATCTATTTTATTTCCGAAAACTTCTATAATCTCCTCTACAACATTGGTGTATTTAGGATTTTTTTGCATGTTTTTTGGTGTTCCTTTCATATGCATCATGATATACGGAATATTGTTTTTGGCAATAAAAGAAAACATGTTTTCATCTAAATCACCTGCAGATATATCATTTATTATATGAGCTCCATTGTTAATACTTTTTTCAGCAACTGATGATCTGTATGTGTCAACCGAGATTAGTGATTTAGGAAATTGCTTGCGTATTTCTGGTATAATTTCTTTTAATCTGTTCCATTCTTCTTTTTCAGATATTTCTACCGAGCCAGGTCGTGATGATTGTGCTCCGATATCAATAATTTTAGCTCCTTCTGATACTAATTTCCTTGCTTGTTCAACAGCTTTTTCTAATGAATTATATCTATTTCCGTCATAAAATGAATTGTCAGTTACATTCAAAATACCCATCACAATAGGTGTTGAAAAGTCTATTTTATTATTTAATTCCTTCATTTTTCTACTATTCAAAAAGATGTATATTTCAGCTTTATAATTTAAAAATATCTATGGAAAAAACTATATCCGAATTCGATTCAATAATAAAGAAATGTGAGGACATTTTTGCTAAAAAAATGAAAGATTATGGTTCTGCTTGGAGAGTACTTAGAATCAGCTCATTAACAGATCAGATTTTTATTAAAGCTCAAAGAATTAGAAGTATTGAAGAAAAGGGATCTCAAAAGGTAGAAGAAGGTGTTATTAGCGAATTTGTCGGAATTGTAAATTACTCAATTATAGGACTTATTCAGTTGGAATTAGGAATTGCAGATCAGTCGGAAGACTTGAAGTATAATGAAGCAATGAATCTATTTGAAAAACATGCGTTACAGGCAAAAGAGTTAATGCTAAATAAAAACCATGATTATGGTGAGGCTTGGAGAGATATGAGGGTAAGTTCATTAACAGATTTAATTCTCCAAAAATTACTAAGAGTAAAACAAATTGAGGATAACAAAGGGAATACTTTAATTTCAGAAGGGATTGACGCTAATTATTTAGATATGTTAAACTATGCAGTATTTGCACTAATAAAACTTAATTAATTATGAAGACTAATAATCAGAAACTAATATATGCTTTAAGAATTCTAATTTCCGGATTATTTCTGCTGTCTGCATTTGCAAAATTATATCCTACTCCAATGTATGGAATAACTAAAGTTTTTGAAGAAGGGCAACTTCTTAAAATGGGGTTTTCAGAAAATTTAGCACCTTATTTTTCTAGGTTTATTATTGGTGCTGAATTCTTTTTAGCAATTACTATCTTATTTAATAATTATCTGAAAAAATTAATTATTCCACTTTCATTTATAATGATTGCTGTGTTTAGTATTCATCTTTCTACTCAAATTTTTGGAGATACAGAAAATTGTGGTTGTTTCGGAGATTTAATTCCTATGACTCCTTTACAAGCTCTAATTAAAAATATTATTACTCTTGTAATTTTGGCCGTTATTTATAAAAAATCAAAAGATGTAAGAGATAGTTTTTCTAAACTTGTGATTCTGTTTTTGACTATTTCTACTGTTATGTTTGCGGCTCTTCCAGTCTCTTCTCAATTAAAGAATATAAGAACATCATCATTTTCTAATCATGTGATATCTGATAATTTTGATATAAATGAAGGTAGAAAAATACTTTGTTTCTTTGATGCGGGTTGCGAACATTGTCAGGAGGCAGCTAAGGGATTGAAAAATCTTTCTAGTGAGATATCTGATTTCCCACAAGTACATATAATTTTTTCTGATGCAGAAGAATATAATATACCTAAATTCTTTGAGTTTGTTGGAGGAGAATTCTCTTATCAGGTAATGCCTTTTTATCTAGATGATGATGAGGTAAATTCTTATTTAGAGGTATTAGGTTATGAGTATGAGAACCCTGCGGTCATTTATTTAGAAAATGGAAATCAAATCCGATTTTATGACGGGACAGGTAAAAATGAGTTTCATCCTGAGGAATTGAGAAAACTATTAGATAACAAATAATAATTTTGTGATAAAATTTATAACAAAGAAATTGTTATACGGAACCTTGGTTCTGTGGGGAGTTTTATCTCTCATCTTCTTTTTATTTCAAGTAATGCCTGCTGATCCTGCCAGGATGATGCTTTCTCAAAGAGAGGATTCCGAACAACTTCAGAAAATCCGTGAAAAATACGGATTTGACAAACCAATTTCTGAACAATATTTCTTATATTTAAATGATGTTTCTCCTATATCATTTCATGAAAATAAAGATGAAAGCAGTTATACTTATTTGGAGAGTAAAAAATATCAAACTTTAAATATTTTCTCAGTTGGAACTACAACAATGGTAATAAAATATCCTTATTTAAGGGAGTCATTTATCAAAACCGGAAAAAATGTCACTTCTATTCTTTCTGAAACTTTTCCGGTTACATTAGTTCTTGCACTTACTTCTATTGTGTTTGCAATAATTTTAGGTATATTTTTAGGCGTTTTTATTGCTTTGAAAAAAGATACATTTTTGGATAGAGGAATTTTGTTCTTTTCAGTTTTAGGAATGTCATTGCCTTCATTTTTTACTTCAATAATTATAGCTTGGGTTTTTGCATATATTTTACATTCTTATACCGGATTAAACATGACCGGAAGTTTATATGAAGTAGATGATTACGGAAGAGGTCAATTTATAAATCTGAAGAATTTAATATTACCATCATTAACTCTGGGAATAAGGCCTTTGTCAGTTATCATTCAACTTAGCAGAAGTTCAATGTTAGAAGTGTTAAATATGGACTATATCCGAACAGCATCTGCAAAAGGATTAACTAAATTTGTTGTAGTTTTTAAGCATGCACTAAGGAATTCTCTTAATCCTGTTGTCACTGTAGTTTCTGGTTGGTTTGCTTCTTTACTTGCGGGTGCAGTTTTTGTGGAGTATATTTTTGCATGGAATGGAATTGGAAAAGAAATAGTAAATGCTCTAAATAGTTTAGATATGCCAGTTGTAATGGGTGCGGTAATGCTGATAGCTTCCGTATTTGTTTTAATAAATATTGTGGTTGATATTGTATATGCGATTATCGATCCAAGAATAAGATTAAGTTAAAAATTATGAGAAAAAATATAGTTGCAGGAAATTGGAAAATGAATCTGAAAAGAGAGGAAGGAATTAAATTAGTAAATGAAGTTATTACACTTCTCCCTTCAGATAATAAAGTTGAAGTAGTGTTCTCTCCTTCTTTTGTTCATTTATATAAAGTGAATAAAATTTGTTCTAAATATGAGTTTATCAACACATCTGCTCAGAATATCAATAAAAATGAAAAAGGAGCTTTTACAGGTGAAGTATCTGCTGAAATGATAAATTCTTTGGAAGTGAAATATACTATTTTAGGTCATTCTGAAAGAAGAGAGTATTTTAAGGAAACAAATAGTGATTTGAAAGATAAGGTGAATTTGGCTTTCTCAAATAATCTAAATGTTATTTTTTGTTGCGGAGAAAGTTTACTACAAAGAGAAGAAGGAGTTCATTTTGATTGGATAAAAATACAAATTTCTGAAAGTTTGTTTCATTTATCAGAAGAAGAATTTGGTAAGATTGTAATAGCATACGAACCAATTTGGGCAATTGGAACAGGAGTAACTGCAACTTCAGATCAGGCAGAAGAAATACATGCATTTATCAGAGATTTTATTGAAGAAAAATATGGAAATGGAGTGTCGGATAATCTTTCTATACTTTATGGAGGGAGTTGCAAACCAACAAATGCAAAAGAGTTATTTTCAAAAGAAAATATAGATGGAGGGTTGATTGGAGGAGCGTCTTTAGATGCAAATAATTTTGTAGAAATAATTAAATCATTTTAATGCAATATATCGAGTTATCTTTTACTTTTCCTGATGAAGGGCCATTTGCAGAAATAGTTATTGCAAAATTAAATGAAATTGGTTTTGAAAGTTATTCGGAAACAGAGAATGGTGTGGATGCATATATTCAGAATAACATATATAATCAAGGAAAGATAGATGAAGTAATTTCAGAATTAAAAAACTTATTTAATTTTGATTTTACTACAAAAAATATAAAAAAAGAGAACTGGAATAAGCAATGGGAAGAAAATTTTGATCCTGTAAAAATTAATGACAAATGTTATATCAGAGCTCATTTTCATGATAAAATAGATTGCGACTATGAGATAATAATAACTCCAAAAATGTCGTTTGGTACTGGTCATCATGAAACTACTTTTTTAATGATGAATGAAATGTTTAACCTTGATTTTTTGGATAAAAATGTTTTAGATATGGGATGCGGAACTGCTGTTTTGGCAATTTTAGCTAAAAAATTAGGTTCTTCTTATACATTAGGAATTGATATTGATGATTGGTGTTGTGAAAATTCACTAGAAAACATATCTTTAAATAAGGTATCTGATGTTAAAATAAAATTAGGAGATGTTAGTCAAATTAAAGGTGATTTTGATGTTGTACTGGCAAATATCAATAGAAATATATTACTTACGGATTTAGAGAAATATATTGATAATATGAACAAAAATTCTGATTTGCTTTTAAGTGGTTTTTTGTCAGAAGATGTTAAAATAATTAGAGAAAAATCGGAAGGCTTAGGTCTTCAGTTTGTTTCTCATAAAAATAAAAATAAATGGAATTTACTACATTTCAGAAAATAAGAAAAAACCTAATATTAGTTTTTTTAGTTCTCTTTTCTTTTTCATCTTTTTCACAAAAACTTACTTCTTTTTCAGAAGATACCGATCTGTTTTTGGAAGAATTAGATTTATATCTTAACAAAACTAATAATGATGAAATTAAACTGCTTTATAAGAAATTGAATAAAGCATTTAAGAAAGGAGAAATAAACTCTAATGATCAGAAATCGATAAGGACTATTTCTAATTTAATGTTAGAAGATAAGATGAAACCTTCTCCTTATTTTAAAGAATTTATTTCAGTAGTATTGATTTTAAATGAAAAGAACAAAGGTAAGATGTTCGAATGGCTTACTGTTACAGAAAATGTAGTTTTAAATTCTTCCTCTAGGAACTTATTAAAGTTTTGCGAGTTTTCTTCCTCATTTCTTAATACAAAAAACTTAAGAGATAGTAAATCAATAAAATGGTTTGCAGATTGTACAGAGTTTAATTTCGGAAATAATAATGGAAATCCATTTATTGTTTTTAACTCAGAATTTGATTTGATATGTTCTAACAGTAGTGGATCTTATCAGATTTCAAATACAAAAGGTAAATATTTAATTCAGTCAAATAAATTTGAAGGACTTTCAGGGTTAGTAGATTGGGCAGATAGAGGTTTTCCGGCAGATTCTGTTTTTGCACATTTATCTACATTTTCGGTTAATGTTAAGTCTGCAGATTTTAAAGCAGATTCTGTTTTATTTCATAACTCTTCTTTGTTTCCTACTCCTCTTTTAGGTTCTTTTACAAATAAGGCAATTTCAGGAAGTTCAGCAAATAATTACCCAGTTTTTAAATCATATAAAAAAAATATAGAAATTAAAAATATTGTTCCGGATGTAGATTATAGAGGAGGATACACTTTAAGAGGTGAAAATTTTATTGCAGATGGTAGAGGAGATGCTTCTGCTCGTATTGTCTTAAAGAAAAATGGCAAAGATATTCTAGTTGCTAATTCTAGTAGATTTAGTATTAATAAAAACACTATTTATTCAGAATCTGCTGCAATAAAAATATACTTTGATCAAGATTCAATTTTTCATCCTTCTGTTCAGTTTAATTATAATCAATCTGACAGAAAATTAAAACTTTATAGAAACAAAAAAGGAGTTTCGGGAGCTCCAATCTATAATAGTTATCATAAAATTACAATTGATGCTGAACTTATTGAATGGCAAATTGATGAAGAGAATATCTTTATAGGCTCTTTACCAATTACATCCAAATCGGTAGTAAATTTTGAGTCAATAGCGTCTTATAACGATCAGTTTTATCATTCTCTCAGAGGGATTGATAAAATAAATCCTCTTATGTTGGTTCGTAATTTTGTTAAAGAATTTGGAGAAACAGAGTTTTCATCTGCAAAATTTTCTAGATATGCAGGGTATCCTTTAGAACAAATAGAACCTTATTTAATGGATTTGGCAAATAAAGGATTTTTGTTTTATGATGTTTCAAAAAATAGAGCTGTCGTTCAGGAAAAACTATTTAATTACATTAATGCAAAAACTAAAAAAGGAGATTATGATATAATTAGATTTAAGTCAAATATCTCCATTTCTTCAGGAAATAGTATGGTAGTAAACTCTACTCTAAACCTCAAAAGTAAGGATTTAAATATTGATGGAGTTAATTTTGTGAGATTAAGCGATTCTCAGCATGTTTATATTCAGCCATATAATGGGCATGTAAAACTTAAAAAGAATAGAGATTTTGATTTTTCTGGTAGAATTTCTGCTGGTAGAGGAAGATTTGTGTTGTTTGGTTCAGAATTTAAATTTAAATATGATGATTTTAAAATTGACTTAAGTCAAATTGATTCTGTTCAACTTGCTGTTCCTGTAACTCCTGTACAAAAAGACCAATATGGAAACGATAAATTAGTGAGAATACAAACAGTTATTCAGGCGGTTACGGGGGATTTGAGAATTGATGAGCCAACTAATAAATCAGGGCTCCGAAAAGATAGTTTCCCAGAGTATCCAATTTTCAGAAGTTTTGATGATTCTTACGCTTATTATGATAGACCTTCAACTTTTGGAGGTATTTATAATAGAGAAACTTTTTCTTTTCATTTAGATACTTTTGAAATTGATAGTTTAGAAAGTTTTGACGGAAAAGGATTGAGGTTTCCAGGAACATTTGAGTCCTCTAATATATTTCCTACTTTCCAGGATACCCTTACTATGATGGATGATTATTCTTTAGGTTTTAAAACTGAAACTCCATCAGAAGGTTTTGAAATTTACGGAGGTAAAGCTAAATATTTTAGTACTATTACCTTAAGTAATAAAGGACTAAGAGGAGATGGAGAATTTGAATATCTCACATCAAAATCAAAATCAAATGAATTGTATTTCTTCCCTGATTCTACAGCAATGTTTACTCAGGATTTTGTATTGAATGAAGTGCAGAAAGGTATTGAGTTTCCTCAAGTTAAAAACACAACTACATTTGGGTTATTCGAACCTTATAATGATAAATTTAGAATTCATTGGTTAGACCAAGATTTTAATTTTTATAAATCACAGGCTTCCTTTAAGGGTAATGTAGTTCTGAAACCAACAGGATTAACATCTAAAGGTGTAATGACTTTAGAAAAATCTGAGATGGAGTCAAATTTATTTACATATAATGCGAATTGGTTTGCTGCAGATACTGCTGATTTGACAGTATTTACCGATTTTGGAGGAACTGCATTTAAGTCAAATAATGTAAAAACTCATATTGATTTATTGGATAGGTCAGGAGATTTCTACTCAAACGGAAAAGGTTCATTTGTTGATTTACCAGCAAATCAGTACATATGTTTTATTGATAAGTTGCACTGGGACATGGATGAGGAGTTACTTACTTTAGGTGATGAAAATGAAAATTCAGAAGGTTCCAGATTTGTATCTGTTCATTCGGAGCAAGATTCATTATCTTTTATTGCGAAAACATCAACGTATAATTTAAAGGATAATATAATTAGTGTTTTTGGAGTAAATGAAATTTTAGTTGCAGATGTAGTAGTTTACCCATCTGCAGGTTTTGTGGTTGAGAAAAATGCTTTTATACCAACAATTTCTGATGCCAGAATTTTAGCAAATACAGAAACTAAATTTCATGAATTTGAAGATGCAATTATAAATATTGATGGAGGTGAAAAATATACTGCTTCTGCAAATTACACATATAAAGATGCACTAGGTGAAGAACAGAAAATTTTCTTTGATGAAATAAGTGTTGATGAAAATGGACATTCTGTTGCAAACGGAAAAGTTGAAAATGACTCCCCTTTCAGAATTGGATCAAAATACATTTTTAAAGGAGAGGTGAATCTTATTGCAAATAACCGCTTGTTAAACTTTGATGGTTTCTTTAAAATGGACAATAAGTGTGAGTTAATTAAAGAGGAATGGGTAGGTTTTTCATCTGAAATAAATCCGAAACATATCACCTTTAAATTAGATAGCGTATTAAGAAATGAAGGTGGAGATAGACTTGCTACAGGGATATTAATGAATTTAGATTCTACACATATGTACACTTCTTTTGTTAGTATGAAAGAAAGACCAATTGATGTGGAAATTATTTCTGCAACTACATATCTAAGTTATGATAAAAGAACATCTTCCTTTATAATGAAAGGAGAAGATTCTCTTTCAAATATTTTTACAATTAATGAAAATACATGTAAATCTTACTCGGAAGGTGTGATTGATTTAAATATGGATTTCGGACAAGTTGATGTAAAAAGTATTGGTATTGCAAATAGAGATGCCAGAAATAATAAAACTGAAATCCAAATGTTTATGATTTTAGATTTTATGTTTAATAAAGAAGCTCTTGCCATAATGGCTGAAAATATTTTTGAAGCGTATGGAGTTCAGGATTTTGTATTTGGAGAGTTCTATAGTAAAACTTTATCAAGGTTGGTAGGTAAGTCTAATTCGGAGGAATTAATAATTGATATTGAAGCTTTGGATGAATTTAAAAACATGCCAAAACAGTTGAATAAAACTATAACTTTCACAGATATAACACTGTATTGGAGTGATAAACACCAAGCTTATATAAACAAAGGAAAGATAGGAGTTGGAAATGTGTATAACAGACAGCTTAATTCTGTAATGGATGGTTGGGTCAGACTGAGTAAGAAAAACGGAAATGATGTTTTGGATATTTTATTAAAAACAGAATATGGTGATACTTACTTTTTTGAATACAGAAATAATGTTATGTTCTCTTATTCTACAAATGATGACTATAATAATCTGCTTATAAATATGAAAGCAAAAAAGAGGAGAGCAGATGAAGGAAAACATAAAGTTCCTTACCGATTTGTTTATTGTGATGAAGAACGAATGGAACAATTTGAAAGAGAGATGAGAAAAAGAGATTAATTGTTATATTCGCAGGAAATTTTATGATTAGTACAGAACTTATATTGTTTTTATTATTATCTTACCTTACTGGTGCGTTCCCATCTGCAGTTTGGGTCGGTAAAACATTCTATAAAAAAGATGTAAGGGAATATGGAAGTGGTAACGCAGGAGCGACAAATACTTTTAGGGTTTTAGGTAAAAAGGCAGGTGTTCCGGTATTAATAATGGATGTTTTTAAAGGATGGTTGGCTGTAAACTATATATTCTTTCTTTCAACACATTCTGTATTAGTAGAAGTTCCAGCTCTTCTGTTCGAAACTCAATTAGCTTTTGGTATTGCTGCCGTTATTGGTCATTTGTTCCCTGTTTACACAGGATTTAGAGGAGGTAAGGGAATAGCGACTTTATTAGGTTTGTTAATTGGTTTAAGTCCAATAGCTGCTTTAGTTTCTATTATTGTGTTTGTAATAGTTTTTATCATTAGTAAGTATGTGTCTTTAGGTTCTATAATAGCTTCTATTGCTTTTCCTTTAGTAGTGTTTTTTATTCTGAATGAAAAAGATGTGAACTCTTCTTTGGAAATATTCTCTGTTTTTGTTCCAATCCTTACGTTAATAACTCATCAAAAAAATATTGAGAGATTAGTAAGAGGAGAAGAAAATAAAGTTAAATTTGGTAAAAACAAATAACTATGGATAATACAGCTGATTTCTCTTCACACAAAAGTAAGACTGGTATAAAATTAAAGTCATTAGTATTGTTAAATGATGATTATAATGATTTTGATTATGTAATTGATTGTTTGGTTTTGGTATGTAATCATACTCCTTTGCAAGCGGAACAATTGTCGGTTATTACTCATTATAAAGGTAGGTGCGAGATTAAGACGGGCACTTTTTTAGATATGCTTAACCTAAAAAAAGATTTAACTTTATATGGTCTTGATTTAGAGATTCAATAAAAAATAAAATCCCTTTCCATTTTCTGATTGATATTATTTTACAATAAATATATTTGCAGAAATTTTGGCTCTGTAGCTTAACTGGATAGAGCACCTGACTACGGATCAGGAGGTTGGGGGTTCGACTCCCTCCAGAGTCACTTTTATAACAGACCTTTAGGTCTGTTTTTTTTATTTAAAACCTATTTTACAAATTTAAATTCTACTCTTCTATTGATTCTTCTTTCTTGCTTATTTTTATTTTCATTCAATGGTTTTGATTCACCATATCCAATTGTAATAATTTTATCACTAATACATCCAAGTTTTAATAAATAATCTTTTACTGCTTCAGCTCTTTCTTTAGAAAGTTCTAGATTGTACTCTTCTTTATAAACATCATCTGTATGACCACTTAATTCAACTTTTAAATTATTTTCAACTATAATCTTTGCAATTCTTTTTAATTCCGGAATTGATGAAGATGTTAATCTTGTTCTTCCGCTTTCAAAAAAAAGATTTTTAAGAGGAACAGATATTTCATTGATAATCATATCATCAATAGTCACTATCTGAACATCAGTATTTATCTCTTGTGGAGTAATTGAATCAGTTAAATCAATATTATTAGAAACAGGGAAATATCCAATTTTATCTATATAATAACCATATCTCTTTCCTAATGGAAGTATCATAAAAAAAGAACCGTCTTCTACGTTACTTTTTGATTTCATTATAATTTCATTTTTATCTAAATCTTCCCATGTAATTATAGCATCTATTGGTTTACTATTATAATCAAGAAGATAACCACTTATTGTTGCTACATAATTTGGTCTTAAATGCGGAGGAATATTTAAATAAAATAAATCATCATCTTTTCGATTAGGTGCAATTTTTGAAAAGTAAGCTAATTCACCATCAGTAGATATTTTATAACCCCAGTCATCATCAGAGGTATTTATTTCTTTCCCAAGGTTTTCTGGATCAGTCCAACAATCCCAACAACTATCAGCAATTCTTGTAGATTTAAATACATCATAACCTCCAAACCCACCTAAACCGTTAGAGCTAAAATATAATGTTCTCATATCGGGGTGGAGAAAGGGTGTTCTTTCAGAGTATATTGTGTTTATTTTTGGTCCTAAATTAAAGGATTGTTGATATACTCCATTACTATCCTTAATTGTAATATATATGTCAGATGGGTAATGATTTGATAAATGATAATTATTTGATTTAGAGAAATTATAATTTGCTTCTCTAACAGATGAAAAAATAATGCCATTTCCATTTCCGGTAAACATCCCATCTCCATTCCAGTCTCCAGAATTTATATTATCATTTAAATAATCTATTGCGCTCCAACCATTAGATGAAAATTCTGAAATTCCTAATTTCCCATTAATGAATTTTAGGATTTTTGTTTCATCAGTACTAATTGACATAAGAGCATCTTCAGTATCTCCACTGGATAATTCAGTAAATATTTCAACATTTTTCCATTCATTGTTTAAATTTTCTGAATAAAAAATATCTTCTCCTCCTAAATTTTCAGATCTATTAGTCGCACAGAAAAATAGTGTTTTATTATCTCCACTTATCACTGGTGAATACTCATTTCCATCATCTGTATTAATATATTCTAAATCTTTAATTTTCACAGAATTATCTTCTTCTTTATTAATAAGTTCAACAATGTTCTCTAGATTTTTGTGATTAATGTATCTTTTTAATTTACTAATGGTTCTTTTTGCTCCTCTATAGTCTTGTTTTTCTAAATCTGTTTTAATTAATTTTTGTAGTGCAAGAAATTCTAAATCATTTGAATTATTTTCTTTAATGTATTTTATAATTCCTCTATAGGATTCAGGATCAATATCACCATATGAGAGTTGTTCATATGAAAATTCATAAATTGGTATTTTCCCATCCCCATGACTAATTCTTCCTTCGAATTCTTTTATAGTAAAGTTATGTTTTATTCTAATTAAATATTTAGTTGGATCATTACAATTAACTCCACATCCATGATTAGAATAATGATTTAAATAAATTTTATATGTTCCTTCAGGAGCAAGACTATCTAACCAATAAATATTTTCTACAGGCTCTAAAGATCTTGGTTGAACATTCATATCTACGTCAAGTTCTCCTCCAGTAGAAGAGTTTTTATTGCTGTAAAAAATCTCCTCATTATTTGGATCAATACAATGTAGATCTAAATCATTGTAGTTGTCCCACATTAATGAAATTTGAATTGAACCAGATTTTGCTCCTTCTCGTTTTAATCTTTTACTTAATTCGTCTAAATCATTATTGTTTTGATTATTCATTGTTGTGTCTAATGAACTTGTTATTCCTGCTTCATAAGCTTTTATTGCTGTAAAATAATCTTCCTCAAATGTTTCGATAGTTCTATAATATTCTGGAAAATCAATTTTGAACTGTTCTAATGTAGAGAGTTCTCCATCTTGAGAAATGATTTGGTAGTATAAGGTTATTAATTCTTCATATTTTAATATTGAAATATCGAAATTTTTAATTACATAATAAAGGCATGATGGATTTTTTATTCTAGTTGAGACATTTAATAAACTATCTTTTGCTATTGGAATATATCTATGATTAGGGTACTTCAAGATAAAGTTTTTATATGTGTGCCATTGATTTTTAGTTGTATTTTCATAGAAAAAACTTTTTTCATATAAATCTTTAACTTGGGCATATTGTTTTGCATTTGGATATTCATTTAAAAATCTCAAATATTCATTTGAATTATTTCTTCTTTTTACATTTTTATATTCTATTAGTTCAATTTTTTTCTGAGCTTCTTTTACTTGAATAGCATCGGGAAATAAATTAATAAAACTTAAATATTCATTAATTGTATTTTTCTTTGATGCGTTTTTAAAAGATAATACATGTATTTGTTTCCAAGCACTCTCAACTTGATTTGCATTTGGATATTTATCAATAAATTCAGAGTAGGATTCTAAAGTATTGGCAAGTTCCGCTTGATTGTAAGCAACAATATTTCTTTTTTTTATTACAGTTTCCTGATTTTCTAGAGATGATTTTGTGTAAAATCTCAAATATTCATTGTAATTGTAAATTTGATTTTTTTGAACAGCATCTTCAAGAGCAAGATTACATATTTTATTAAATTCTAAAATATAAACTGAGTCAGTAATAGGAATATCATTTAATTTTTTTATTGTTTTTTCTTCTATTATGTTTTGAAAAATAACTTGAGATTCTGACAAATAATTATACGATTTTACAGGATTGTAATTTTTGAAATCTCTGTTAGAATAAATTAAAGAAATTGCATATTTGTTTCTTAACAAATCTTTTTCTTTTGTGATTTCTTTTTCAATTTTTTCAAATGCTTTATTCAATTTACCTTTTTGAATGAATTTCATGCTTCTTGAAAAAGAAATATCATCAAATATATTCTGGGACCTTATAGGTAAACAGAATATTGTAAGGAGTATAAAGATTAAGATTTTATTTTTCATAATTTATTAATTTCTAAAGATACAAAAATAGTAAAAACAATTTACTGTTAATAAAACTAAGAAAACTAAGATTTAAAGGCCCTTTTTTTAATTATAT
>ENA-ORDR01000566-ORDR01000566.1-marine-metagenome-genome-assembly--contig:-NODE-566-length-18830-cov-4.775236_pt1 | contig 18830 bp, 14 predicted proteins | sample MGYA00240993_ERZ508538 | MGnify/ENA primary metagenome ERZ508538 (study PRJEB26207, sample SAMN05421999) | marine metagenome | isolation source: Monterey Bay, California, USA | place: USA:Monterey Bay... | reverse complement strand
TGCTGCAATGAAATCATTAGAAGTCCGCAATGAACTAGAATTGATTAAAGAACAGAATATAGATATCACGAATTTTGAAGATGACTTGGCGAATGTTCAGGCTGGTTTCTCAAAGAACTATGAAACCGCAAAAAAACAATTCGAAGATGCAATAAAGAGTATAGATGCCTCAATTAGTGATTTGAATAAAGTCAAAGATAGATTACTCCGTTCAGGGAATAACTACCGTTTGGCAAATGATAAACTTCAGGGTATTACAATCAAAAAGTTGACACGTAATAACCCGACTATGAAATCCAAATTTGATAAACTAGAATAGTTATCAATCCGAAAATCTGATCGGAGAAGATTATCTAAAGATAATCTAGTTGAAACTTCACTCTACTTTACGAACACTAACGGCGTTAGGACCCTTTGGACCTTCGCCGATTTCGAACTCGACGGTATCTCCGTCGGTTATTTCTCCCTCGACTTGAGAGACGTGGACGAATAGGTCTTCGCCACCTTCTTGCTCTATAAATCCGAATCCTTTCACTTGGTTAAACCACTTTACTGTACCTTGAGGCATGAACCGCTCAAAATGTTTTCATTATTGAGTTCTCCGTACGAAATCTGTTATTTTCATCGTTTTTCCTGTCATTAAACTCATTGCAAATATGATGTTAAGTCATCAATTATCTAATTCTGGAATTTTGCGACTATTGATTTGGAGGTTGCCAATCTTTGTAAGCGATATGTGCTGGTTGTGGTTTTTTGCCCTCATCAGATTCCATTATTCGTTCTGCCAACCATTGAAACCATTCATAATCAGATTCAACACCGGATTATTCTCTATAATCATCGATTAAATGACTGCATTTCTTATATGTTGAAACAATAGGTCCTGAAAATAAATCATAAACAATTTAAAAATCCAAATTTCCTCGATAAATTTGAGCACCGATGCTTCCCCATGTTGTGAAAATAGTTATTGCAATGTTCCAATTATCGCCGTGGTATTCATACATTTCTTTCATACTTTTCAAATCATCAGGCTGATTGAAAATCATCATGAGACCAGGTGACCAATCCTTAGATTGGAAGAGATTAGCGAGTGATAATGTGGCCGCACTCCTCCTTGATTCCTTCAATTCTTTTATCTGGAACCAACTATAAATCGCTGCTCCAAGTATGGTAATTAGGCCTATTACCTCTGCCCATTGTGCTGCTGATGATAATTCTATGAGAGTTTTAAATCAACGCGTCTTATGGTTCTTATCTAATCAAATAAATTATTGTAATAATTTAGAAATATCAATAATCGGGGAAACTCTTTGTTCAATCAAATTCAAAATCGAAGAAAGTTCTGATTCGTTTACAGCCTCAACTCTCATCACAAGAATCGGTTCAGTATTGGATTTCCTAGCGAGGAACCAGCCCTTTTGCTCATCATCTCCTCCGTCCAAGAAGCGAACTCTTACGCCGTCGATAGTAGAAGCCTCGAAATCGGTAAAGGCTTGACGTATTGCCTCAACAGTCTCGAGTTTCTTTTCTTCAGGGCATGGGATTTTGACTTCACCAGTAGTTGGAAGATTTGGAGCTAGATGATTTAGAACTTCGCTGAATTTACTATCGGATTTTCGCGACCAAAGTTCTAGAATTCTTGCAGCATTGTAAAGGGAACAATCAAAGCCGTACCAGCCTCGATCTGCCATGAAAATATGACCGCTCATTTCAGCAGCCATCAAGGCATCTGGATTCTCTGCTAAAACACGCTTCATGAAAGAATGGCCTGTTTTTGCCATCATAGGACGGCCGCCTGCAGCAAGAATTGCTTTCTCTACATTCATTGAACATTTAACATCATAAATCAGTAAGTCCTTTCCTTGCTCGGAACCAACTACATCATCAGCAAGCAAAGCGATTAATCGGTCAGGATAAACGAACTCTCCGTTCTCATCAACAGCACCTAAACGGTCACCATCTCCATCGGCACCAAGGCCGAATTCACAGTTATTCTCAACGACTGCTAAACCAAGGTCAACCATATTCTTCGGCCTTGTTGGGTCTGCTCCATGATTAGGTTCACTTGAATCCCAATCACAATACAAATCGATATGTTCGCATCCCAGCATGTCAAGCAATTTACTCATTGCTGGACCAGGAACTGCATTGCCACAGTCAACAGCGACTTTGACACTACGAGATAATTTTCCTGTTGACTCGATTATCGCTTCAAGATAATTATCTAAATGAGGAGTATCGACTATCTCGCCATCTCCTTCGATAAAATTCCCCTCGAGGAAGACTTGTTTCAATTCTTGAATTTCTTCACCAGCAAGTGGAAGGGTTCCTCTACACATCTTGAATCCATTATGAGTTGGCATTGGTAAATGGCTTGCTGTAACCATCACTCCGCCATCCACTGGTAGTGTCCAACAAGCGTGATATACACATCCAGTAGAGACAATTCCAAGGTCTAAGACTTGAACTCCAGAGTCAACTAAACCGCGCATCAATTCACTAGCCAAAGCAGGAGTAGATTCACGAATGTCACGACCGACTGCAAATGTTTGGCATTCCAAGTAAGTCGCCATTGCACGGCCTAAACGATAAGCAAAATGAGGTGTTAATTCTCCAGTTCCATCGCCGTTTGCAAGACCGCGAATATCGTAGGCTTTGAAGCACTGTTGTGGCCACTCGTCCATGACGATGGTAAAGCATAATCCCTTTCTATTTATCCGAATTGAGTTCATGTTATTTTCTCAAAATTCCAATCACAATAAGAGAGAGAGCCAATATCCCAAAAGTTTCCAACAATAATTCATATTTTACCGCTAAAAATAATGTTAAAATTAGTGGCGGAGTACAATAAGTCAGTAACTTAGGCCATGTCAAAATCCCTTTGGGAGTTTCATCAAAATAAGGCGAGCCAGGCATTATATCACTTATCTTGTTCCTTGAACGACGATTTCTACCAGTGCGCCTGCGGGGAGTGCTGCTGCTGCAAAAGCGGCTCTTGCTGGTTTGATGTTAACTGAATCAATCCAAGCACCATAGACTTCATTCATTGCTGCGAAGTCATTGATATCTGCTAAAAGAATTTGAGCAAAACAAATGTTTTCTCGAGTAAGATTCGCTGCCTCTAGTAAGGAGTCTATTTTGTCCAAAGCACCCTTAGTCTGAGTTTTTACATCTTCAAATTCGACTGCAATTTGACCCGATAACCAGAACATGCCCTCGGATTGTACTCCAGCTGAATACGGGCCATACTTTGCTGCTCCGGGAAGTTCGATACTTTGCTTGTCCATGATGAGGCGTTCAGGTGGAAGACCATCAACTTGACGAAGCGCCGATGGTTTGAGGGAAGAGAATTCATTGGCTAGTACATGCGCACATGCTGGGTACTGGACCATCCTGCTCATGTGCGCTTACTTGCACCTTTCATGCGAGCAGGCCAAAGTAATGATGTCATTATTGCAACAAACCGAGTTGAAGTCAAGAATCTAATCGACCAGGGCGATGGCCATATTCCTCGTCGCCAGATACACTGGGTTGATAGGCCAGTTGGACAATCCAAGCGACGTAAAGCATTGGCAAGATGGCGCTCAAGTCATAGTTTTCTTGCTGGTTGTTGTGACTCTTCTACACCTATTGAGAGAATCGTAAGTATTGGAGCGCCAATCGAACTGATGGCTTGGCGCTCTCCTATTTTGAAAAGAAAAATCAAATCAATTTCACAAAGATGGTACATCAGTGACACTGAAGTAAACCACTTAGCTCATCGACTTTCACGAAAAGATACGACCCATTATGTTCTTCCAACACACTGGGATGATAGCCTAGATGGTGGGTTTTCTAGAGACATAAAAGATCAAATTATCCATCGACTCGATGGCTTACACGGTCATGTTCATCTCCGCCCTTCAATGCGTCCAACCAGCGTTAGTGACCCACCAAGAATAATGGTTCGATTACTCAAAGGTGGTGGAATTCATGATGATGATGAAATTATTGAAATTCCAAAATCAGTATTTGATGGCCTACTTGTTTCCCATGCTGACGAAGACCAGTACAAAGGCAAAGCATGGCTTCTAGATAGAGAGGCTGGCGCTCATGACGGAGTGATTACCCAATCGGTCACATTCGCCAGCGAGGCTGCTTTAATGGGCACTCCAACGCTACTTGTAAGTCGAGCAAATCGCGGTTTCCTAAAGCGCCTCGAAAGTGAAGGCTATCCGCTATTTCACTGGCAACAAGAATGTGAAGGCGATGAATGGAAAAATATCCAAGCACAGTTCTTAGCAGGACTTCACCTAACTGATGCAATAGAAACCTCTGCATGGCCAGATGCAAGAAAACAATTAGCAGATTGGCTATCTATGGAACTCATAGATTGAACCAATTTTTGATAATTTGCAAATGGTCTCCAGCCAACTCTAAATCACCTGATAGAACATAGTCAAGTGGCCAAAATTTAGCATCCTGTGCATCGTCTCCAGCAATCGGTTGCTGGTCTTCACTAACCGAGATTGAATATACAACACTGACAATATGTTTGCGTGGGTCACGCTTAGGTTCGCCCATTACCATCAGTAATTCTGGGTCTTTACCCACAAGGCCCGTTTCTTCAAGCAACTCTCTAACAGCTGCCACTTCTGGGTCTTCGTCTCTTTCGACAAATCCACCAGGAAGAGCCCATGCCCCTTGCATTGGAGGATGCTTCCGCTGAATCAGTAGAATATCGTCTCCACGCTTGACAGCAGCGTCTGCCGCTAAAGCAGGATTAAGCCAACCATTGCACTCATCGCATGTAGTCAAGGTATCATTCCCCGTATCTTCGCTTTCTTTCTTGGAAAGTCCTTACCGCTTTTAGTAAGTCTTTCTTTTGAAATGATGGCCAATATACATCGGTGAAATATAATTCTGAGTAAGCCATCTGCCAAAGTAAGAAGTTGGAGATTCTTTCTTCCCCACTGGTTCGAATTACTAAGTCTGGGTCAGGCATCTCACCTGTGTAAAGCCTTTCAGATACCGCTTTCTCATCTATCTTCTCGAGTGGTAGGTCGCCTGCTGCATGCTCTTCGGCAATAGATTGAATCGCATTTAGCATCTCTTCTCTACTGCCATATGCTAAACAAACTGTGAAAACGAAATCGCCATAATCGGCTGTTTTTTGTTCAGCATAATCAATGGCATCTGTTACAATTTTAGGAAGCAGTTCTCTTCGCCCAATGACTTGAACTTTGACTTTATTTTGGTGAATTCTCTCATCATCCGCTATGTCCCTTAGGCCTTCATCGTAGAGTTTGAAAAGAAGGTCTAGTTCGTCTTTTGGTCGATTGAGATTCTCTGTTGAAAGAGCATATACCGTCAGCCAAGGAATCCCTAATTCGAGTACCCAATCAAGAACTGTTTCGAGTTTCCGCTTACCGATACGATGACCTAAACCTGTAGCGATTTTATTACGCCAAGCAAACCGACGATTACCATCCATAATTATTGCTAAATGTTCAACTTTGATTGGATGGTCCATGACCTCTTTGAATAGTTTTGACTCGACCGCTTGGCCAAGTACATCACCCATTCTCTCAGAGATTCCCATGTCTGCCCCGCCCAATCCACGAGGGGAGAGCGTATCATTTCATCCCCTAGGGATTTGAAACCATCACTATCATGAACTGTAGTTACTAGCACTATCTATGCGCCTATATCACAATCCACGCTGCTCAAAGTCTCGTCAGGCTGTCGCCATATTGACTGAAAGTGGTGTGGATTTTGAAGAATATAGGTACCTTGAACTTGGAATTGCTGAAGAGGATTTAGAAATTTTATCATCTCTCACGGGAATCATTCGAACCAATGAAGATGAATTCAAGTCTGATAAATTTGACATTAATGATATTAAATTAGTAAAAGAATCCTTGAAAAACAAGCCTAAATTACTTCAAAGACCCGTTCTTATAAAATCTGGAAAAGCTGTAATTGGTCGACCGCCAGATGATATCAAATCCATCATTTAATAATTTTAAATCGCATACACTTATAACCAAAATAGGAAAATCCGTATCAATGTTTGATAGAATAAACTCTATGCCTGCGAAAGTCTGTCTAGTCATATCTGCACTAGTCAGTCTGATCTACTCATTGAATTTCATATTGTTTGGAGAATGTTATGTCACTGGCGGCGACGGATGCTTTACTCTGTTGTCAAATGATGCAGCGCAAGATACTCAAGCATGGGGACGAGGCGGTCCAGAAACCGGATTTAACGGTGCACTAATGTTTGGTATTACATTGGCTACACTATTACTTCTAAATGAAGGAGCAAAAGGTATGTGGAGAATGATGATACCTGGTCTAATTGGTTTCACAGCAATGTCTGTTTCAATTTGGATGCATGGTGACTTTGAGGATGCCAGTGAGGCTCCAAAATATGTCACACCAGTAGTTACTGCACTATATGGTGCTGCTTACTTCTTCCTAAAGGATGAAGGAGTAAACGATGGGCTAAGCGACTATAAGCCAGGAATAAAAGTCAAAGATAAGGTTGCTTTAGGGGCACTGGGAATTCTAGTCATTACTGGACTATTTTACTCTCTACGAATGATCTTCACACCAGATAGCGTAATTGGTGACAACTTCGATACAATTCTTGCAGGCTCAGCTGATGGAATGGGTACACCTTCTGATGCTACAGTTGCGGTATCGGGAAGTCTAATTCTAATCTATACTCTATGGGCAGGACTAGTCTTGACTGAAGGTGCTTCAGGAAAGTGGACTATTATGCACCCTTCGATGTTTGCATTCTTAACTGTAGTAATCGCAACGTACGTTGGTTTTGTCAGTGGCGTAGGCCGTAATGGTTCAGACTTCCAAAAGATGGATGCAATCGTTGGCCCAATAGTCATGCTACTCACTATGATAGCTTACTTCCGCTTGAAGGACGAAGGTATGGAAGATAACATGACTATGATGGGAGAGCCTATCGAAGACTCATCCAATATGATGGCAAAGAGCCTTCCAATATTCGCTCTACTCGTTGGAGCAGTCATTGGACTAAATGCAATCATTAACGTTTGGTAATCTAATTTACAGATTGACTGATGCATGGTTAGTATATTGAAATTTCAGGTTCAAACTGAATTGATTTTCACTATCTATCTTGGTTAAATCCAGACATCGTTTTGAGCGGTCAAGTCGCCACTTGCCTCACCGGTATTGACTACGCCTTTTGGCTCGACAAGCATCACTTTACACTCTTGCTCAGCATATGGCTTATGCTGTACTCCTTTGGGTACAACATACATTTCACCTTGATTTAATTCGATGGTTTCATCCTCAAACTCGATGAACATTTTTCCTTCAATAACGATGAATACCTCATCTGTATCATCGTGATTATGCCATACGAACTCGCCTTCTAACTTGACTAACTTGAATTGATAATCATTCATTTCAGCGATGACCTTTGGAGTCCAGTGCTGTGAGAATTTGGAAAACTTTTCTTGAAGATTTATCTTGACCATATATCTCCGATAAGTTCTATGCTATTGTTTCTGTCGATTTTCAAGAAAGTGTCTTCTCCTCGATTTGAATTTCATTGATCCGAACCTCAACCCATTCGATTCGTTTTGCTTTAACAGCATCTCTAACTCTTCTTTGATTCTTATTAAGTTTTGATTTGCCACTCTTAACTTCAATGAATTTTATCTCAACTTCACCCTCACCATCAAGCCCCTTGAAGCCTAAAAAGTCGATCGGGTTACCGAGGAAATTCAATTCTTTGACGCTATTTACTGCGTCCATCGACCAAGGCGCCAGAGTTTCACTAATTTGCCCCTTAATTGTACTTCTCTGACGATTGTTGGAGTCTTTTCTCGCAGCACGTATTTCTCCTTCATGCTCTAACTTGAGTCGGTTTATTTCGCTAATTTTACGAATCAATTCACGAACTAGCAAAGCAATTATTCCAATTGCCACGATCAAAATAAAAATTGATTCCACCTCTAGTTTAGCCATATTTGTTGATTCTGCCAACCGTTTGTAAACTTGTTTGAACGTTTTTGAAATGCGTGATTTGCAATAGTAAGTTAATTGAACAACGCCAAAGTGGTCAATTTATGCGAGTCAAGGCTATCTCTATGGTTGTCCTAATGATTACCTTTTCCTTAGCCGGTTGTTTTGGAGAGGATGAAGGCGAAAAGGAAGAGCCGATAATAGAAGTCGTCGAAAACCCTAGAGTATTTGTCACTGATAAAACTGGTAATGGAACGGGACTTGAGCCTATTGAAATGACTTTTCAATTCAGCGATGTTGGTGAAACAGGAAAAGAACCCAGTATTGGAATCACTTCAACGGGTTGTGTTTTCTTTATCGCAATGGAGAAAGTAATGCGTTCATGTGATTATGGGGAAGCTTGGGAAGAAACTCAAGACCCGATTCAATGCTCACCGACAACTAGCGACCCTTATGGCTGGGTAGACCCAATAACTGACAGAATTTTCAACGTTCAGATGATCGGGCTTGAGACTTCATGGATTTGTTGGAGTGATGATGATGGTGAAAGTTGGTTAGGCAATCCTCACGATTCAGGAACAACTCCAATCAATGACCACATCAAACTAGCTAGTGGACCATGGACAAATAACGGCCCCTATGCCGCTATTGGTGCATTATCTACAAATTTATATGAAACTGCAGTTTACTACTGTTACAATAAATTAGCCGGGATTTTCTGCTTCACTAGTTTTGATGGCGGCGCAACCTTTGACACCGGTGGACAAATTTTCGGATTAGCAACTACAAATGGAGGCTTACACGGCGCTATTTCTACCGCTGCCGACGGTACTGTTTATGTTACACCTCGTGTAGCAACACCTACTGTCATAGTCTCGAAAGACAATGGCTTCTCATGGTTTGAAAGGTCGATGGGGTCCGATGTAGGAACTCCAGACCCGAGAAAGAATTCCGAAGTCTCTGCTGATACTGCGTCAAATGCATACCACGTTTGGACTGGTGCTGATGAGGGAGTCTACATGTCTCGTTCAACAGATTCCGGTGAATCTTGGGAACAAGAAAGTATCAGAATCTCACCAAGCAATGTAATTTCAACTGTATTCCCACAAACCGATGCTGGCGACCCTGGAAGAATTGCAGTTACCTATCTTGGAAGTGAAGATTCAGAAATGCTTGGAAAACCTGACCTAGATGGAAATGATTGGGACGGAAATGCTCACTATGCAGTGAATAACATAACTTATCACCTATACATCACATACAGCCTAAACGCTCTTGATGATGACCCTATTTTCCACACATACAGAGTAACTGATGACCCCGTTCAAATGGGTTCAATCTGTTTAAACTCTGGCGACTGCCGTGACATTGGTGGATCTAATAGAAACCTGCTGGATTTCAATGACTTACACATCGATAGGGAAGGTAGAGTATACGTCGCATTTGCTGATGGCTGTACAGGTGATTGTGCAACAAATAACAACTCGACTGCTGCTGATTCAAGGGACGGAAGAGGTTCTGTATACTACCTTGCAAGTGGACCAAGTCTACTAGAAGCATTTGACCAAATGTCTCCTCTTCTTGCTACAACAAGTAATGCTGAACCACATCAGCCATGTCAAGCTGACACCTGTAATAGAACAAAAGAAAATGAATCAGAAGAATGATTCTATTCAAAAAGTGGTTCTAGAACCGATGTGATAGTATAATCATAAACGATTAGTTCTATCTTGTAAGATACTTCTTCGCCGTTATCTGAGCGTGTACATGCACCTGGTGCAGTACCTGCTTCAGCATCAACTGTTATGTCCAACGAATATGCGCCAAGTCCTGCACCATCAGCATCAACACCTTCAATGATTTCAGACTCTGATAAAAACAATATTGAGTCAACCATTGAATCATTGAACCATAGGGATTCGACTGTATGCGATGGGTTTTCATTAGTACCACTTGCTGAAGCATTGTATGCGCCATGCATTACAGTTCCACTAATCGTATCTGCTGCTGCTTGCCCTTGTGCTACAGGACAGGACAAACCACTTGATGTTTCGTCTTCACCGTATGAGAGAGTAACCAGTACTCCAACGATATTCATATCATCAGCGCCATCTATGGAATCGGTGCTTAAATCGTCAATTGTCCAAGTATCTCCACTGGCAACATATTCCATTCCACTGTCAAGTTCAACATAGGTCATATCACCGCTGACTTCGTAAAAATCCATACCGCCAAAGGTACTACCTGAAACATCTCCCGAGGTAGTGTTGAAATATAGTGGGAATGCAAGAAGGAAAAACACAATACCGAAAGCCAGAATTTGCTTATCTCTATCTTTTTTGAACTCGTCCATAGTCCACATTTTTACTTCCTCCTCTGCCAATCCTATGGGTACTTAGTCTCTATCATTTACGGTTGGATGTTTACACTTTATCTTCATTTCCATACATCGTCAAAGACTATGAAGTAAGGTCGTCATCATCATTCTTATTTCTTAAATTGTAAATCATTGCGAATAACCAAAGACAGAAAATTAGGAAAATTGGGAATAACCAATATTCTATATTTCTCGGCTCTTCTTCAGGAATAGGTTCGAGGTCAGTAGGGATTTCACCTGAAGCATTATTGCTATTATCGGCTGGATAGACTATTGGTTCAGTATATTCTTCTAAGATTTCAATCATTAACAAGAACGTTATCGGAGACATCTCTCCTGATACAGTCACCGCATATGTGGATAGATTCTGTGCTTGAGTTGGAACACCAGAAATCGCCCCATCTACAAATGACAATCCATTTGGTAGGTTTGGAGTAATAGACCAAGTAGGCTCTTGGTCTTCATCAAAGTAGTAAATCGGTTCAAGAACTTCCATATTTTCACTAGCATTCAGTACAAGTAGTGTCACTGGATAACGAGCGACATAGAATGGCTGATCGATAGTTAGGTCGATTGTTGCAGATGATGAACCACCTGAATTATTAGCCCATATCGTAAATATTGTAGTTGTCATATTTTCTCTTGGAATACCTGAAAATACTCCATTAGAGAATATTATTCCTTCTGGTAGTTCTGGCTCAAACTCCCAAGTCTCTGGGTTACCACCAAGAATCTCTGGGGAGATAAACAGCGAATCTTGACCGTTTATCAAGGTGAATGTAGTAGTTTGGTAAGATATATTTGCCACTGGCTCAAATATCTTGATGTAAACTGAAATATTTGTCGAGCCACCAGAATTATTAGCGAATATCTTGTATGTTGTCAATGAGGAATTGACTGTTGGAATGCCAGTAATTGTACCATTATCAAAGATTAGCCCATCTGGAAGGTCAGGATAAACAGCCCAAGTCTCGACCATTCCACCTGTGTTATTGAGCGTCAAATTCATCTCGTCTTCTCCACGGGTTAACTCGTAGTAATTTGGATCTGCAGATAGAATTGCTACTGGCTCAAGGATAGTTATGTTGAGTAAGAAGTAATCACTTCCACCATTATTGATAGCCGTAATGTTGTATTGTACAATAGTTGAATTGACTGTTGGTATACCAAAGATTGTACCATTGGTGAAGTTTAGACCATCTGGCAATTCTGGCTCTACTGTGAATGAGGAAATTTCCCCTCCACCAAATATAGCATACAACGGAAGTTGTGAAGAAGATTCTCCTCTAGTTAAGATTAGAGAATCGGTTTGATAGGTGATAGTTGGTTCTGGTTCAAGAATTGTTATGCTGATTCCAACAACTGAAGAACCACCGCTATTATTACCATAAATTAGGAAGTTTGAAATTGTCATATTTACAGTTGGCGTACCAGAAATTGTTCCATTGTCAAAGTTCAACCCTTCAGGTAACTCTGGATGGATACTCCAATTCTCAATCGCACCACCATCAACCTCAGGCACTGCAGGCTCCATGGTCTCGCCTCTAGTCAAAATCAAATTTACAGGGTCGTAGACAATATTTGCACTTGGCTCAAGGATAGTTATGTTGAGACTGATATTGGTTGAGCCACCTGTATTGTTAGCCCAAATTGTGTACATAGTTCTAGTTGAGTTAACTAGCGGAGTTCCCCAAATCATGCCATCTGTAAAGTTGATGCCACTAGGTAAGTCTGGATAAATTTCCCAAGTTTCAGCATTTCCGCCGGTTAATTGAGGGATTAGTGCCGGCATTGTAACATTTCTAATCGAGATTAATTCATAGTTTGGATAAGATAATTGCACTATAGGCTCAACTACTGTTAGATTGATCATTGTTGAAGCAGAACCACCTGAATTATTAGCCCAAACGGTGTAATTAGTCCTAGTTGAGTTGACTGTCGCAGTACCTGAAATCACTCCATCAACAAAGGTCAGTCCCAGTGGTAAGTCAGGATAAATCTCCCACGTTTCTACCTCACCACCAGTGACTTGTGGGAACCATGGTGTCATACTGATGGTTCGAGTTTCATTACGCTCATTTGGATTATAGTGAATTGAGGCAACTGGTTCGTTGATTGTGATACTGATAAAGGCCGTTGCTGAACCGCCCGAGTTATTTGCATAAACTGTATAATTGACTTCAGTCGAGTTAACTATTGGAGCTCCAGAAATTGTTCCATTATCGAACGTTAGACCGATTGGCAAGTCTGGATGTATACTCCAATTCTCGATTGCTCCACCATTATAGTTTGGAAGAATCGGGCTAATTCCTTGACCACGCGTCAAATTATAGTAAGCCGGCAGATAAGCGAAAGAACCGACTGGTTCAACAATGGTAATATTGAATGTTGCAGATACACTACCGCCAGAATTGTTAGCCCAAACAGTATACTCAATCTTTGTTGAATTAACAGTAGGAGTACCGCTAATCACGCCATTGTTGAAGGACAAACCAAGCGGCAAGTCAGGACTAATTTCCCAACTATCAATCAAGTTCAGTGGCGTGTAAGTTGGTGTAATGTCACTAATGATTACACTACGTGTGAAGTTGTAATCATCAGGAGTATACTCTAGAGTCGGTGCAACTTCAAGAATTGTAATATTGATTGTTGCTGAAATTGAACCGCCAGTATTATTGGCCCAAATTGTGTAAGGCATTGGGGTCAATTGAAGCACTGTTGGAATACCCCATATTGTTCCATTATTATTGCCAAACATCAGACCTGTTGGCAAGGTTGCATTAATCTCCCATGCGACTATCTCACCTGGACCGGTTAATTGTGGAGCTAGAGGTAAGTCTGGGCTTGCAGTATTATTGGATAAAGTCAGGTTCTCTGGAGAATATGAGAAGTCTGTTGGTATCTGATCAACTACGGTAATATTGAATTCAATCTCCACTGAACCGCCACTATTGTTAGCCCATACCGTGTAACCAGTTGTTGGCCACAACTCGGTTGGAATACCTGAAATCTCCCCAGTGTTACTGTCAAAGGTCAGACCTTGTGGCAAGCCGCTACTAATCTCCCATGAGAGTATTGAGCCTGGACCGGTGATTTGTGGAATCATAGGCAAGTCTGGACTTGCGGTATTATTGGTCAAATTGAGATTGATTACTGGATAGTTGATTGAGGTAGGAATCTCATCAACTACTGTGATGCTAACCGTTGTAGTTGTATAGCCTCCAGTATTATTAGCCCATACGGTATAGGAATTTGTTGGCCAAAGTTCAGTTGGAATACCATAGAATGTTCCGTTATTCGCTCCAAACAATATACCATTTGGTAATATTCCATCTATTTCCCAAGAAGTGATAATTCCAGAACCGGTTATTGTTGGCGTCAATGGCAAGTCCGTACTTGCAGTATTATTGGTCAAACCAATAACATTTGGAGAATAAATCAAGGTAGGAACTTCATCAACCACTGTAATATTGACGTATCCATCAACTGAGCCACCACTGTTATTGGCCCAAACCTTGTAAGCAGTAGTTGACCACAATTCTGTTGGAGTTCCGTAGAATGTTCCGTTGTTGGAACCGAACAATATGCCACTTGGTAAGGTTGCATTGATTTCCCATGTGAGTATCTCACCAGGTCCGGTTAGTTGTGGAACAAGTGGCAAATCAAAACTCAATGTATTATTGGACAATTGTAAATCATCTGGGATATAAGTGAAACCGGTCGGAACTTGGTCGTTCACAGTGATGTTGAGATAAGCAATCGCGGTTCCACCAGTATTGTTAGCCCAAACCTTGTAGGCTGTTGTTGTCCAAAGTTCAGTTGGAGTTCCAAAGAACGTTCCGTTGTTAGAACCAAACGAGATTCCTGATGGCAAGTTAGTGTTGTTTAATTCCCAAGAAATGATTGCTCCAAAACCGGTTTTAGTTGGCGTAAGTGGTAAGTCAGCACTAACCGTATTATTGGTTAACTGTAGATCATCTGGTGAATATGCAATGACTGGAACTTGGTCAACCACTTCGATGGTGATGGTCGTCGTGTTTGTACCACCAGAATTACTCACGGTAATGGTGAAGGTTGTGTTGACCATTAGTACAGATGGCGTACCTGAAATCTCGCCTGTTAAACCATCAAATTTCATTCCAGATGGCAAGTCTGGACTGATTGAAAAGCCTTGGAAACCGGCGGAAGAACTGATTGTGTAATATCTGAGTTGTTTGAGGTTGTAATTCGTGTTTGAAAGATGCACATTTCCTTGTAAATCAATAACAATTTTTTGTCTATCGAATCCAGTGGCCGGTACATTCAACAGCGTACTGGACCAAGAGGAGTTACTCAGACAGGAAGAAGAACACTTTGAGTAGTTCAATTTGTCAGTACCATCGCGATAGAGGATGTGTACGTTATCATTGGAATCAATCTCAAGATCAATTGAATATGCGCTGTCATCAATCGTAGCATTCGACCAAGAAGAAGAAGACGTACAGGAAGAGGAACACGTAGCATACTTTAGCGTTTTTTTGCTGTTCCAGGATGAAAGATGCGTTAACTCAATGTAGGCAATATGCTTAACTCCATTGGAATCGATACCAATAGATGGAGCGCGCATCTCAATCGATCCATAATAAGATGATGATGAATAATTACCTGCATGTACAGTGGTTTTAGTCCATGAAGATGCGGTTGAACATGAGGATAAACAGGTTGCGTAATTTAGATTCTTCGTACTATCACCATAATATGAAATGTGAATTCTATTGTTAGAATCAACCGCAATCGAAGGGTCAAATGAATCACCAGCATCTATGGTTTCAATACTCCAAGATGAATGATAGTCGGCAGTAATTGCTGATGAACAAGATGAAGAGCAGGTAACATACATAAGATCATCATAATCCTTGATGAAAACAAAGTGCAAATTGTCGTTTGAATCAATGACCAAATCGAATTGCTTGTGGTCATATCCATATCCAGTATATCCTCGGGCTATATCGGTCTTTGTCCAAGAAGAGGTAGCACATGATGAAGAGCATGTTGCATAAGAGAGAACATCACTATAACCAAATCCAGGCACTACCCACGAACTGACTGTGTATACAATGTGTACACCGTCGTTAGAGTCTAGAGAGATAGACGAGTAGATACCAACATTGGTCCTACTGTCAACGGTCGTGGTTGACCAAGAACCGCCCTCATTCGTTGCATACATGAGGTTACCATTGGTCTCCTCATAGTAAGAAATGTGTAAGTAACCGTTTGAATCAATAACCATTGATGTGGTTTGATGGCCCACGCCTGATGATTGGATGATAGAGGAAGGAATTTCACCACCTGCATTGTTTGGCATTGCTGTTGGCGACATATCCACGTATCTTGTCAATACAAACCAGTCTGGATTGTATGAGATATCAGGAGCTTCATCGTTCACAGTGATGTTGATGGTTGCATTGACTGAACCACCGCTGTTGTTGGCCCAAATCGTGTAGGTAACTGCCGTTGTCTGCAAGACCGTTGGGATACCCCCAATGGTTCCGTTACTTGTACTGAATGACAAGCCGCTTGGAAGAGTTGGTGAAATCTCCAATGAAGTAATTACACCTGAACCAGTTATTGTCGGTGTAAGCGGTAAGTCGCTGCTGGCTTGATTCTTGGTGAGCGTCAAATTATCTGGCGAGTAAGACAGAGTCGGCAACTCATCAACAACTGTAATGTTGAGATATGCTTCAACTGAACCACCAGTATTGTTTGCCCAAACCCTGTAGGCAGTAGTTGGCCATAACTCGGTTGGGATCCCTGATATTTGGCCAGTATTGCTGTTCAATGTCAAACCTTGAGGTAAAGTACCATTAATTTGCCAAGAGACTATTGTGCCCGAGCCTACAATCTGTGGATTCATTGGTAAATATATACTGATTGTATTGTTAGTTAAAGTTAGATTATCTTGTGGATAAGTGATACTGGTTGGTAATTCATCTATCACAGTAATATTGAGGTAATCTGAACTTGAACCGCCGGTATTAGTTGCTGTGATTAGGTATGTGTGCTGTGGCCATAATTGTGTTGTTGTACCGTAAATAGTTCCATTATTTGGGCCGAAGAAAACACCGGCGGGCAAGGTTGCATTGATTGTCCAAGTGATAATTGCCCCTCCAGTCACTACTGGACTAATTGATGGTGAGATTGGATCGTTGATTGTGAAGATAAAGTCGTCAGGGGAGTAAGAAATTGACGGTATTTGGTCGTTGATGGTGACGTTGACCGTAGTAGAAGAATATCCACCGCTATTATTCGCCCAAATCGTGTAAGTAACTGGTGAAACTAGAATTATCGATGGTGTACCCCAAATAGTCCCATTACTAGGTCCAATGTGTAATCCTGGCGGTAGGTTAGCCGGATAGATTTCCCAACTGGTAATATCGCCACTAATCGTTGGAATATTAGGCGTCATCAATTCATTCTTAGTCAGCACCATGTCGTGTGGCGAATAGGAGAGAACTCCTGGTGCGATATCATTGATTGTCACATTGATGTAGGTAACTGATGAGCCGCCAGAATTTGTTGCCGTAATCATAAATTGTGTTCTGGCTAGTGTAATACTTGGCGTTCCTCCAATCATACCGTTATTGTTATTGAAGTGGAATATATTGATTAAATTTGGTGAAATAGTGTATGAAGTTGGTGTACCACCGGTATTTGTTGGAAGTATAGTTGAGGAAATCGTAACGCCTTTAGTGAAGTTAAATTCATCCGGCGAGTAATAGAATGACGGGATTTCGTCATTGACAACAATCGTTACTGTCGTCGTGTTTGTACCACCAGAGTTGCGCGCCGTAATCGTATAGGTTGCATTGGCTGTAATGGCCGTTGGCGTTCCATAAATCTCACCAGTTGCGATGTCCAAACTCAATCCTGCTGGCAGGTCTGGACTCACTGAATACCCATACACATCCGCTGAGGAATCAACTGATACATACCTAAGGTTGTCATTCGTAGTTTCATAATAGGCAATATGAACAACATCGTTTGGACTAACGGCTAAGGAAATGGTGTTGACTTCAACAGTATTGTCGATCCTAGTGTGGGACCACGATGATGATGATGTGCATGAAGAAGAGCAATATGTGTAGTCAACGGGATAACCCATTCCTTCGTTGAAAATGCGGTGTCTATAGGCAATGTGCAGTCCATCATTGGAATCGATACCCATAGAAACACTGCCCATATTCCAATGGCTGTAAGAGGGACTGACATCGATATAAGTAACCGTCCAAGAGGAGGTTATGCATGAAGATGAACACGACCACATCTTAAGTCCTTTGTTTACATCACTGCCACCCAAATAATGGATAATTGCGATGTATACCACATCGTTGGAATCAAGAACTATTGAACCCCCCCCAGCAAAACCGTTTCCGATTACCTTCGTGGCCCATGATGACGTTGATGTGCATGAAGAGGTACATGTAGCATAGTAATCGCCCTTATTATCCCATGCGTGCCTCCCATGGTAATACATGTGAATTCCATCATTAGAGTCAAAGGCAATTTCACTGAGGTAACCGGTGTTGGTCGCATTGTCAACTGTAATGTTAGACCAAGAAGATGCTGTTGTACAAGAAGCAGAACAAGTAGCATACTTGAGGGTGCCTGAGCCGTTGGTAACCCAATGAGGATGGTATGAAACATGCAGCGTATTATTGGAATCGATTGCGATAAATGGGTCTTGCGTGTAATCCCCCGCGTTGTCTATTTCTACGTAAGTCCAAGAGGAGGAGGATGCGCATGAAGATGAACATGTGGCATATTTCAGATTATTAAATTCTCCAATATATGCTATATGTAAAACACCATCAGAGTCAATAGCAATCGATGACAAAGGATGATTATAGCTCGACGAATTAAGGGTGACTGTTACCCATGAACCACTGACGTCAGTAGTATATTTGAGTAGTTCCCCTCCTGCAGTAGTAGAGTCGATGTAAGAAATATGCTTGTATCCATTTGAATCAATCGCTATTGAATTACCAATACCGATATCACCAGTCGAGTCGAGAATGGTTGCCGGTATAGCACCGCCTGCATTGGTCGGAATCGCGGTTGGTGACATTGCAACATCTTTGGTTAATTCAAACCAATCTGGTGAATAGGAGATATCTGGCGCCTCATCGTTCACAGTGATGTTAACTGTTGCTGAAGACGAACCACCACTGTTGTTCGCATAGATAGTGTACGTCTTGAGGTTCATCAATGAGGTCGGCGTTCCCCAAATGGTTCCGTTGCTCGTACCGAATGAAAGCCCGCTTGGCAGTGCTGGACTGATGGCCCACGAAGTGATCGTACCCGAACCAGTCAGCGTTGCACTCAATGGCAAATCGGTGCTTGATTGTCCCTTCGTCAGCGTCAAATTCTCTGGAGAATAGGAAAGCGTTGGCAACTGGTCGAGAACTTCGATGGTGAT
>ENA-ORDR01000563-ORDR01000563.1-marine-metagenome-genome-assembly--contig:-NODE-563-length-18884-cov-5.107194_pt1 | contig 18884 bp, 14 predicted proteins | sample MGYA00240993_ERZ508538 | MGnify/ENA primary metagenome ERZ508538 (study PRJEB26207, sample SAMN05421999) | marine metagenome | isolation source: Monterey Bay, California, USA | place: USA:Monterey Bay... | reverse complement strand
CCAAATCTATCTAGCTGACTTTTTGTAAATGCTGAAAAATCAGTTTTCAATTTCTTCCAATCTGGGTTACACTTTCCTTGAAACCATAAATGAAATATAATACCATCAACATCATAAGTATCGTGTTGAAGTGAATCTGAACATATAATTGGTGATTCTGAAAGTAAGTCATAACCTTTTACGGTAAGTGTATTTCCATCTTTTTTCATAGAAGAAGCAATCTCATAATTTGCAGGAATATCTAATTCAATACTATATTCTTCCTCTATTCTATCTACAATATAGAACATACAGTGTACAGGATTTAAATAAAGTTGATGTTCATCCAAATAACAGGATCCAGCATCCAAATGATTCGAATAAAAATTATACACAACTGTTATTTCTTCTGATCCTTTAGTATCTACCTCCCATAAATCTTTTGTAATTTTCTTAAATGATAGACGATTATTATCTTGATCAAAAGCAGCCCACTTCTGTATGTTTTGAGCAAAATCAGCAAGTTCATACCTACCTGGTCTCCATGCAGGAAGTTGAAACTGCATTGTCTCTTTTCCTAGAGTTTTTGTAGAAAGCTGAAAATCTACAAAATGACGGTGAGGGTGAGAATAACTTATAGTGTAATTAATCATTTCTAAAATTTAAGATGCAAATATATCATTTTATACGCAAGAAAATTGATAAAATATGCTGCTTCATTTTTACTATATTTGCATCAAAAGATAAGATAAATGCAAAAAGAAGATGTAAAATATGATTGCAGTCACTTTGAAGGGCATATACCCTGTAAAGCAAACAAGGAGTTTGATGTACAGTGTGATAATTGCTCTCATTATAATCAAGATATATCTTCTATTATCCATTTAGATACTAAGAAATTATTATTACAAGAAATCTTTAAGATTTGTAATTTCTCCAATCAGAATTTGGAAGAAGAAACACCCAAAACACAAACACAGTCAACCAAAATATTATTTATAAAATTAGGAGCAATTGGTGATGTTATCAGAACCACACCTCTATTAGAAAAGTATAAAAAAGAATATGGTGATTGTCATTTTTCTTGGATTACACACACTCCTGAAGTACTTCCTAATAATGAGATAGACGCAATATATAAGTGGGATGCTCCATCAGTTAAATCTTTATCAAATCAAGAATTCGATATTGCGATAAATTTAGATAAAGACAAGGAAGCGTGTATGCTACTTTCTCTTGTAAATGCTAAAGAAAAATTTGGTTTTCTATGGAAAGATGGTCATATTAATACTGCAACTGATAAAGCAGAACATAAATTAATTACAGGTATTTTTGATCATATTTCAAAGAAGAATACAAAGAACTATTTGGAAGAGATATTTGAAATCTGTCATTTTGATTTTAGTGGAGAAGAATACAAGATAAATCTGAACCAAAATTTGAGTGATAAATGGAAAGATAAGTTAGTTACAATGACTGACAACAAAACTATTATTGGATTAAATACAGGTTGCGGAAATAGATGGAAAACACGAAACTGGCCTAAAGAATATTGGATAGAACTCATCAATACTCTAGAAAGCAAAGGTTATTTCTGCTTACTAATGGGTGGTCCTGATGAAGATGAAATGAATAGATATTATGAAAAAGAAACTAATGCAACCTATTTAGGAACGTTCTCTTTAGAAGAGTTTATTGCAATAACAAATAATACGGACATCCTTGTATCTCCAGTAAGTATGATGATGCATATTGCTATTGCATTAAAGAAACAATTGATGCTCTTTCATAATATCTTTAATGTTCATGAGTTTGAAATGTATGGAAGAGGAATAATTATTGAACCTACAGGCGGATGCGACTGCTATTTTGGTAATTCTTGTAAGAGAGAAAAAAGTTGTATGTATGATATTTCAGTACGAAATGTTTTAAGTAATATTGCAGTCTTAAATGAAAGAATAAAAAAATAAAATTACAGATATGAATTATGATGTTATCATTTTAGGAAGTGGACCTGCAGGATATGTAACTGCAATAAGAGCTTCACAATTAGGACTAAAAACTGCTGTTGTAGAAAAAGAAAGTCTTGGAGGGATTTGTCTTAATTGGGGATGTATTCCTACAAAAGCACTACTAAAATCTGCTCAAGTATTTGAATACATAAATCATGCTGAGGATTATGGAATTACTGTAAAAGATGCAAATGCAGATTTTACTAATATTATAAAAAGAAGTCGTGATGTTGCTGATGGAATGAGTAAAGGAATTGATTACCTATTAAAGAAAAATAAAGTTGATGTAATTAATGGATACGGGAAAGTGAAAAAAGGCAATAAAGTTTCTGTAACTGCAGATGGTAAATCAACTGATTATTCAGCTAAACATATCATAATTGCAACTGGAGCTAGAAGTAGAGAACTACCTAATTTACCACACGATGGCAAAAAGATTATTGAGTATAGAAAAGCTCTTTCCTTATCAAAAGCACCTAAAAAAATGGTGATTGTTGGATCGGGAGCAATTGGAGTAGAATTCGCTTATTTCTATAATTCTATGGGTACTGATGTTACAATTGTTGAATTTATGCCAAATATTGTACCTGTTGAGGATATTGATATTTCTAAGCAATTACAAAGATCATTCAAAAAGTCAGGAATTAAAGTAATGACTAACTCATCAGTTGAAAAAGTTGACACTGATGGTACAGGTTGTAAAGTACTTATAAAAACTAAAAAAGGAGAAGAAACTATAGAATGTGATGTAGTTCTTTCAGCTGTTGGTATTGCTGCAAATATTGAGAATATTGGATTGGAAGAAGTAGGGATTAAAACAGAAAAAGGAAAAATTATAGTTGATGATTACTATAATACAAATATATCAGGATACTATGCAATTGGAGATGTATTGCCAACACAAGCCTTAGCTCATGTTGCATCTGCTGAAGGAATTACATGTATTGAAAAAATTGCTGGACAGAGTCCTGAACCAATTGATTATGGGAATATTCCCGGATGTACTTACTGTAGTCCAGAAATTGCTTCAGTTGGACTTACTGAAGATGCTGCCAAAGAAGCAGGACATGAAATTAAAGTAGGGAAATTTCCATTTACAGCTTCAGGGAAAGCATCTGCTGCTGGACATAAAGATGGTTTTGTAAAAGTTATTTTTGATGCAAAATATGGTGAATGGTTAGGTTGTCATATGATAGGATACAATGTTACGGAAATGATTGCTGAAGCAGTGGTTGCTCGTAAATTAGAAACTACCGGAAATGAAGTATTAAAAGCAATTCATCCACATCCAACAATGAGCGAAGCGGTTATGGAAGCTGTTGCTGATGCTTATGATGAAGTGATTCATATGTAAGATAAATCATGAACGAGAACCTATTCCTTTCTTGTAGAACAACTTTACTTTTATTATCTATTAGTTGTTTTAATATCTCATGTAATGCAAAAAATAATAAGAAAGAACCCTCAATTACAACACAAAACATAGATTCTACGATTCTCTTTGAAACAGATGAAGAAATTAGTTTTCTTTTTATGGGAGATTTTATGCAACACAGCCCTCAAATAAAAGCAGCAAAAGATTCTATTGGGAATTATAATTACGAACATTATTTTGAATATACAAATTCACTAATAAATAATGTTGATTTTGCAATTGCTAATCTAGAAGTAACTTTAGCTGGAGAGCCATATGATGGATATCCAAGGTTTTCTTCTCCTGATGAATATGTTGTTGCAATTCAAAATGCTGGATTTGATGTTTTAGCGACATCTAACAATCATAGTAATGATTGTGGTTCATCTGGATTAGCAAGAACAATTAATGTTCTTGATTCATTAAAATTCATGCATCTTGGAACATATAAAGATTCAATCGAACGAATAAATAATTATCCTCTAATAATTAAAAAAAATGGGATAAAAGTTGCGTTATTAAACTACACTTACGGGACAAATGGATTAGACACCAAACATCCTAATATTGTAAATATGATTGATGAAGAGATTATATTACAGGATATTCAGATTGCAAGAGATTCAAATATTGATAAAATTATTGTAATAACTCATTGGGGAGGAGAATACCGATCATTTCCAGATGAATATCAAAAAAAATGGGGAGAGTGGTTATTGTCAAATGGGGCTGATATAGTAATTGGTGGACATCCTCATTGGGTTCAACCTGCTGAATACAGAAAAGATAGTTTGGATAATGAGAGAATTATTATTTGGTCTTTAGGTAATATAGTAAGTAATCAAAGATCATCAATTATGAAGATGGAACATACTGATGGAGGATCTTCATTGCAATTCACATTATATAGAGATTCTACAGGAGAGGTCAAGTTTAAAAATATTGGATATCATTTACATTGGGTTTGGTTACATAATAAAGATAACAGAAAAAGATATCAAATACTGCCAATATCTAAATCAGAAAAAATAATATTAGATATGGATGAGAGAAGTAAAAAAGAATTAAAGAGATTTATTGATAATGAAAGATCATTATATCTACAAAATAATATAAATGTGCCTGAATTTCAATATAACCTGAAATCAGACTCTTATTATTTGGAATAGATTTCTAATAAATTCCTAAAAGCTCTACCTCAAATATTGATAAAATATAGATTTATTTTTCTTTTTAAGTATTAGAATTAAAATTGATTTTATATATTTGAAACTTGCATAATTTTATAGAAATGAAAATAATTAAAACAGAAATTGAAGGACTTTTAATAATAGAACCAAGAGTTTTTGAAGACGAAAGAGGGTACTTTTTTGAAAGTTGGAGCAAAGATGCATTTGAGAATGCAGGATTAGATATTAATTTTGTTCAAGATAATCAGTCGTTTTCTTCAAAAGGTGTAGTAAGAGGGTTACACTTTCAGAATCCACCATTTGCACAAGGAAAACTTGTTCGTGTATTAAAGGGTTCTGTATTAGATATAGCAGTTGATATCAGGGAAAACTCTCCTACTTATGGGAAATATTTTTCTATACATCTTTCTGAAGAAAATAAAACTATGTTTTGGATTCCTCCAGGCTTTGCTCACGGATTTTCAACTTTAGAAGATAATACAATATTTTCGTACAAATGTAGTGGTGTATATAACAAAGAATCAGAGGGATCATTAATGTGGAACGATACTGATTTAAATATTGATTGGAAAATAAAGAATCCAATTATATCTGAAAAAGATCAGAATTCCGAACTATTTTCCAATTTAAAAACTCAATTCTGATGAAAAAGAGACTAGTCTTATTGTTTACATTATTAACAATTGCGCTTATTTCTTTTAATTTCCTTAGTACAGAGGAAAATACAGAGGATATAAAAGATAACATTCATCAGAAAGAATTTAATTCTTATTTCAGAAGCTATACACTTACTACTCCTGATTCAATCGGTTTTGCTGAGGAATATACCCCGATTTATGCAGCAGATATTTGGGAAAGGTATGATAAAGAAATTCATAAAAATGTGTATTGGCAATCTAACACTCTTTTCTATTTTAAAAGGGCAAATAAGTATTTCCCGATTATTGAGCCAATCCTAAAGAAAAACAATATCCCTAATGACTTTAAATATTTAGCAATAATAGAAAGTGGACTAGAAAATGTTGTGTCTCCAGCTGGAGCTACTGGTTTTTGGCAATTTATGAAAGGAACCGCAAAAGACAGGGGGATGGAAGTAAATACAGAAGTTGATGAGAGGTATAATTTAGAAATATCTACACAAGCTGCATGTGATTATTTACAAGATGCTTACGATAAGTTTGGCAGTTGGACAATGGCAGCAGCCTCCTACAATGTTGGGATGAATGGATTACAAAGAAGAGCTACAGAACAAAATTCCAACAACTATTATGATCTGTATCTGCCAATGGAAACTTCTAGGTATGTTTTCAGATTATTAGCTATTAAGGAAATTTTTGAAAATAAAAGTAAATACGGTTTTGTATTAAGAGATCAAGATTTATACAAAAAGATTGAAACTAAAACTGTTTCACTTTCGAAAAAAGATGTTGATTTATTTACTTATTCTGATAGTTTAGGAATAAATTATAAAATCCTGAAACAATTTAACCCTTGGATTAGAGATAAGAAGATAACAAATAAATCTAAAAAAACTTACACCATAATTATTCCAAAGAAACATGAGATAAACATCTTCAAGACAGAAGAGAACTAGATGAAAGAGGATAAAATAGAAGTCATTGGAGCTAGAGTACATAATCTGAAAAATATTGACCTTTCTTTTCCTAGAAATAAGTTAGTTGTATTTACTGGTAAAAGTGGTAGTGGAAAATCATCACTAGCCTTTGACACTATTCATGCAGAAGGGCAAAGGCGCTACTTAGAAACTTTTAACGCCTATGCCAGACAATTCTTAGGAAATACAGAAAGACCTGATGTAGACAAAATCACTGGACTTAGTCCTGTTGTATCTATTGAACAAAAAACTACTAATAGGAACCCACGATCTACTGTTGGTACAATTACTGAAATCTACGATTATTTAAGATTACTTTTCTCGAGAGCAGGAATTGCATACTCCTATAATACCGGAGAAAAAATGGTGAGATATACTGATGAACAAATTGTTAATCTCATTCAAACAGATTGTAAAGATAAAAAAATCAGTATCCTATCTCCTATTATTCGTTCTAGAAAAGGACATTATAGAGATTTACTCAGAAAAACACTCAAAAAAGGTTATGTAAAAGTCAGAATTGATGGAGAAATTCGAGATATTATTCCTGGAATGAAATTGGATAGATATGTAACACATGATATAGAAATTGTAATTGATAGACTAACAGTTACAAAAAAAAATAATAAACGAATTGTTTCATCCATAAAAACTGCTTTAAAAGATGGAGATGGTGTGATGATGGTTCTAAATCATGATACCAATGGAATCAGATATTTCAGTAAAAATATAATGTGCCCTACTACTGGAATTGCATATAAAAATCCGGAACCCAATAATTTCTCTTTCAATTCTCCAAAAGGAGCCTGCCAAGATTGTAATGGTTTAGGTTTTCATAAAAAAGCAGATATTAAAAAAATAATACCTGATGATAAATTAAGTATTAACAGAGGAGCAATTGCAGCAATTGAAGGACAAAACTCAAAGTGGTTTTTAAAACAAATTGAGTCAATTGGTAAAAAATATAATTTTGATTTAACTACTCCAATAAAAGAAATAAAGAAAGAAGGAATGAATGCAATCTTATACGGAATGCAGGAAAACTTCTTAGTAAAGCTAAAAAGTGCCGGGATTTCAAAAGAATATAAGATTCAGTTTGATGGGATAATTAATTTTATTGAAGATCAATCGAAATTATCTTATGTAAAGTCAATTGCTAGATGGGCAAACAAGTATATGAGCGAATATCATTGCGAGAGTTGCGGAGGAAGTAGATTAAATAAAGAATCAACTAGTTATAAGGTAGGAAAGAAAAATATTAAAGAATTAAGCTCAATGGATATTTCAATGTTCTATTCTTGGGTAATTTCCGTTGAGAAAGACTTAAACGAACAACAAAAGAAAATTGCTTCTCAAATCTTAAAAGAACTAGAAAAAAGAACCAAATTTATATTAGATGTAGGTTTAGATTATCTTACATTAAACAGAAGTTCAAAAACACTTTCTGGAGGAGAATCTCAGAGAATCAGATTAGCTACTCAAATCGGATCACAGCTTACAAATGTATTATATATACTAGATGAACCAAGTATCGGGCTACATCAGAGAGATAACCAAAAATTGATAAAATCCTTAAAAGAATTAAGAGATGTTGGTAATTCTGTAATTGTTGTAGAACACGATAAGGAGATGATTTTAGAATCCGATTATGTAGTTGATATAGGACCTGATGCTGGAGTTCATGGTGGAGAAATAACTTTCTCAGGATCATCTCAACAATTTGTAAAAGGGAGGAATCTCACTGCAGAATATATTAGCGGGAAACGAAACATTAAAACACCAAATAAAAGAAGAAAAGGAAATGGAAAAAAACTTATACTAAAGGGAGCTAAAGGAAATAATCTAAAAAATATAGATTTAGAAATTCCTTTAGGAACTCTTTGTTGTATTACTGGAGTTTCTGGAAGTGGAAAATCAAGTCTAATTAATAAAACCCTCTATCCTATTCTGAATAAATATTTCTTCAGAAGTGTACAAGAACCTCTTCCACATAATAAAATTATTGGAATTGAAAACATTGATAAAGTAATTGAAGTAGATCAATCCCCAATTGGAAGATCACCTAGATCAAATCCCGCTACTTACAGTAATGTTTTCTCTCAAATCAGAAATCTTTACACTTCATTACCAGAAGCTAAAATTAGAGGATATAAATCTGGTAGGTTTTCTTTTAATGTGAGTAGTGGTAGATGTGAAGAGTGTAAAGGTGGTGGAATGAAAACTATAGAAATGAATTTCCTACCTGATGTATTGATACATTGTGAAAATTGTAATGGTAAAAGATATAATAGAGAAACTTTAGAAATCAGATATAAAGGGAAATCAATTTCTGATGTTTTGGATATGACAATAAATCATGCTGCGAGTTTCTTTGAAAAAATTCCTTTAATACACCGGAAAATAAAAACTTTACAAGATGTTGGTTTGGGATATGTCCGATTAGGACAATCAGCTACTACTCTCTCTGGAGGTGAAGCGCAAAGAGTAAAACTAGCATCTGAATTATCAAAAAGAAGTACAGGAAACACACTTTACATTTTGGATGAACCAACTACTGGCTTACATTTTGAGGATATAGAAATTCTTTTAAAGGTTATTGATGTTTTAGTAAAACAAGGAAACACTGTGATTATTATTGAACACAACCTAGATGTAATAAAGACTGCAGATCATATTATTGATATTGGCCCTGAAGGAGGAGAAAAAGGAGGTAGAATAATTTGTAACGGAACACCAGAATTAATCGTAAAGAATAAGGTTAGCTATACTGCAAAGTATTTAAAAGAAGAATTGAAATAAATATTATGAATAGAGAAGAGAAGAAAATTAGAAGAGCATTTGACCAAAAAAGTTGGAATGAAATAAAAACTAAAGATTCATGGCAAATATTTAAGATCATGTCAGAATTTGTTGAAGGATTTGATACAATGGGAAAAATAGGACCTTGTGTTTCTATCTTTGGTTCTGCTAGAACAACTGAGGAGAACCCTTATTATAAATTAGCAGAAGAGATAGCATATAAGCTTACACAAAATGGATATGGAGTAATTACTGGAGGAGGTCCTGGAATTATGGAAGCTGCAAATAGAGGAGCAAAAAAAGGAGAAGGAAAATCTGTAGGATTAAATATTGAACTTCCTTTTGAGCAATCTGCAAATCCATATATCGATAGTGATAAACTAATAAATTTTGATTATTTCTTTGTTAGGAAAGTAATGTTTATAAAATACGCTCAAGGATTTATTGTATTGCCAGGTGGTGTTGGTACACTTGACGAACTATTTGAGGCAATCACTTTAATACAAACCAAAAAAATAGGAAAATTCCCAATTATCTTGGTCGGTAAATCGTTTTGGGAAGGGCTAATTGACTGGATTAAGAAAACAATGTTATCAAAAGAAAAAAATATTAGTCCTGAAGATCTAGAGCTTTTTTCAGTAGTAGACACATCTGATGAAGCCTTAACTACTATTAATGATTTCTACACTAAATATGGTTTGAAACCTAATTTCTAAAAGAAATAGTTTATTTTCTGATTTTTTAGTATTTTTACGCCTTAGTATAAAACTAATTATTAATTATGAAGAAAATATTTTTACTACTTACTTTATTTATATGCACACAGTCTTTTGCACAAAACAGAAACTATGAAGTTCCTACAAAAGATGCTTTTCAACCTATGTTTTCAATCGGTTCCGGATATTACAATTCTCTAGGTGACATAAAAGGCCCTGAAGGAAATTATTTATTAGGAAATATGGGGATTAATACTGGGATTAGGGTAAATCTCTCTGAAGATCTAGATATTTCATTCCTGTTTTCATCCAATGCAAAATTACATGAAGAAGCTTCTGAAGATGAGAAATTTGAAACTGATCTTAATTCTATTGGTTTCAATTTAAATTATACTTTCAAAAATATTTCCAGAAATACCAAGATTTCACCATTTGCAACTTTTGGGGCACAATGGATGAACTACAGAACAACTATTAATAACTCTAATAAATCTCAAGAATCTGGAGTAAGTGTACCATTAGGAATGGGTATTGCTTTAGATGTCTCTGAAAGAATCCGATTTGATGTAGGAATGAATTATCACTTATCCTTTGCTGATATTGATCAGGCAACTGATTTAGAAAGTAACGATAATTTTACTGTAGTAAACTTTACGCTTCATTATGATTTATTTACTCCAAAACCTGATGAATACAATGATTATGATGAGTCAAACTATACAAATATTAACTTTAAAGCTATGGATATTGAAGATCATGATCGAGATGGAATAGCTGATATTGTTGATAATTGTCCAAGCACACCAAGAGGAGTAAAGGTAGATGAATTTGGTTGTGCTTTTGATGGAGATAATGATGGAGTACCTAATTATATGGATGAAGAACTAAATACAAAAATAGGAGAGATTGTAAATGAAAGAGGAATACAACTTACAGATGAAGAATATCATAGTATGTATTCGGAATATGACGCTGCCTCAAGAGAATACGCTAAATTCTATAACGATTCTGAAATTAATAGTGATGATTACAAAACAATTAATGAAGAGTTAATTGCTAGAGCGAATGAATTTAATGATAAATATAATCAAAGTAATATAGATCCTCCAAAAGGAAAAAAATATAAGGTGCAAATTGGAAGATTTGCTGATGATATACCAATATATCTACAAAACAAATTTCTAAGTTATGAAGACTTAGAAAGTATTCCTCATGAAGGAAGTTTTATTTATTGTGTTGGGGATTATGAAATTGTAGATGATGCTGAGAATAGACAAATGAATATTGAAGTAAAGGACAGATTATCAGAAACTGAGATTATTGTTGTGGAGAACGAAAAAACTTCCTATTATGTTTATCCTATTCAGGAGAAAGATGAGGAAGAAGTTATTGTAAATAACACGGACAATACAAACGATATAAATAATACTGATTCTACTGGTATTAAAAACACTGAAGAATCTGGAACTATTGCCGATAATAAAGAGAAGGTTATTTACAGAGTTCAGGTAGGATTCTATAAAGAAGAACTTTCTGATAATATCTTTGAAGGATTAAATGTCACTCCAATAAGAGGGAATGGAGGAACTTATTATTATATTGGATCATTTACAGAACATCAAGATGCTCTTATTAAATATTCTGAGATGAAAGCTAGAGGATTTAATGATGCTTTTATTGTTACATTTAAGAATGGAGAGAGAATAAATATTAATAATGCTATAAAAACTGAAAGAAAAAATAAAACAAGAAGAAATAAAACAAGAAAAAAGAAAAAAGAGAAAAAAGAAATCATTGAAGAGACTATAACTTCTGAAATTAGATTTATTGTACAAATTGGTGTTTGGGAAGGAGATTTAAATGAAGAAACACAAAATAAAATATCTTCAATAGGTAGAGTAAATAAAGTTCATGATAAGGGAATATTATACAAATATATTGCGGGAGAATATAATTCTTTAACAGACGCTGAATTCAGAAAATCAGAAGTTGCTCAAAATGGATTTACAGACGCTTTCATCTATGCTGAAAAAGATGGAGAAAGAATCCCTGTCAAACAAGCTCTTAGACTTTTAAATAAGTAATTATCAGCAAATACATTCAAAAAAAGGAGAACAATGTTCTCCTTTTTTTATATCTGTTTGGAAGCTTTTTTACTTCCTTCATAAATATCAAATCTGACAAACCTACATTCTAATTTTCCATTAAATATTTTAATTTTTCTAGAAGGTTTAAGTCCTATCATTTTTAAGTTATCTATATCAGAAGAAATTAACCACACCGTACATCCTTTATAATTATGTTTAAGAGTGTCTCCTATTTTCTGATAAAACTCATTTATACCAATTCGTAATCTTTCTCCATAAGGAGGGTTAAAAATTACATGTGACCCTTGTTCTGCAGTAGATTCAAAGAAATCTTCCATCTTTATTTTTATATCATCTCTCATTAAAGCATTATTTATGTTTGATCTACATGCTCGTAATGACTTCTGAAAATTATCTGCCCCAGAAACAACTCCATAATATTCTTTTTCTTTTTCAAGTGAGATATCCCTTATCTTCTCCCAAAGCTCATTATCAAAGTTCTTCCATCCTTCAAAACCAAATCTCTTTCGAAAAATATTCGCTGGAATATTATTAGCAATCATAGACGCTTCCACCAATATTGTTCCTGAACCGCACATTGGATCATGAAAATTACTAATCTGATTCCAATCTGAAAGCAAGATTAAACCTGCTGCTAAAACCTCATTAATAGGAGCGTCAACTGAAGCGACTTTATAACCTCTTTTATGCAATGAATATCCTGAACTATCTAATGAAATTACAAAACTATTTCCACGAACATGAACATTAATCTGAACGTTTGGAGCTTCTACATCTACATTTGGTCGTTTACCACAGTTATCTCGAAATTTATCAGCAATAGCATCTTTTGTTTTTAAAGCGGTGTATTTACTATGAGAAAAAACATCAGAAACACCAGAAGATTGAATTGCAAAAGTTTCATCCACACCAAAATATTGTTCCCAATTGTAATCATAAATTTTTCTATATAATTCTTGTTCATTTCTTGCTTTAAACTCAAAAATTGGTTTTAAAATCCTGATCGCTGTTCTCAGATTCAAATTTGCTTTATACATAAAACCTAAATCTCCTACAAATTCAACTGCCCTATTTAATATATGTATATTCTGAGCTCCTAAAGTATTTAACTCCTCTGCTAAAATTTCTTCTAGTCCAGACATGGTAGTAGCTACCATTTTATAATTCTGTTCTTTCATATTGCAAAGATAGACGTTTATTAAGAAATGATTAAGATTCTAACTAAAAAAAGGTCTATCAAAATGATAGACCTCTCCTTAAATAATAAGTAAATCTAAATTAAGACATTGCGTTTACTTGCTTTGTCAATTTCGATTTTAAGTTTGATGATTTATTCTTATGAATAATATTTCTTTTAGTTAATTTATCTATCATAGATGTAACTTTAGACAATAAAGTTATAGCTTCTTTCTTAGTTTTCATATCTTGAAGTTTCTTTATAGCATTTCTAGTAGTCTTATGAAAATACTTATTTAATAATCTTCTTTTTTCAGTTTGTCTAATTCTCTTAATTGCAGATTGATGAGTTGCCATATTCTTTAATTTATATTATGTAGCCCGACGGAGAATCGAACTCCGGTTACATGGATGAAAACCATGCGTCCTAACCACTAGACGACCGGGCCAGTTTTACCCAAAATTGGATTGCAAATGTATACTTTTTTTATTATTTCACAAATAAAAATAATTTATTTGTTTTCAAAAGAAAATTTAAATCCTAAAGACTTTGAAGTCCTTAGTTTATGAGAATTATTCATATCTAGTAACTGATGCACATCTACCAAATTAATATCCTGAAAATTCGGTGTAATTAGATCAAACTTTAGAGAAAACAGTATAGACGCATCTATAATCTGCTCCATTGTTTGAATATTTATCTTCTGATTTACAAAATCATTAAACAGAAACCCTAGCTGATTTTCTCCTTCTACAAAAAAATGTTTGTCTTTATTTATAAAGATTCTAGCAAGCAAATTACCAACATCATTTATTCTGTTATATTTAAACGAATCGTTCAGAAAATTATAAATATGAATTACTCCACAGAAACTCCTCATTTTATCCTCTTTTACATAGGAAGTTTTGTGGATTTCATGAGAGTTTGCAAAATCAAAAACATTGGAATGCATATGAAAAATCAATCTATCTCCAGAAAATTTAAGATGTGATTCAAAATCTCCCTTTGAATTGAAATCTACTTTAACAAATTTATCCTCTTTTTGCATTTCCTCAGATAAGATCTCTGCTTTCTTTTTCAGAATATCTGAAAGTTCAGAAAAAACAGCTTTAGTCACTCTGAAAACTTCTTGCTTAGTAGAAGATTTTGTTTTAAGAAGTTCTAATATCTTTTTATTTTCTGACATATTAGTAAGATTTTGCAAAAAGCACCTTTCTTTCTGACTTGTTACCTGAAAAAACACAAACACCTTCTTCCTCTAAAGAATCTGAGGGAACGCATCTGATAGTTGCTTTTGTTTCTTCTTTTATTTTTTCTTCAGTTTCAGAATACCCATCCCAATGTGCATACACAAAACCTCCCATCTTAATGTACTTCTTAAACTCCTCATAGTTATTTGCAGTATATGTTCTCTCTTCCCGAAATGTATTTGCTTTTGTATAAAGATTCTCTTGTATTTTATCTAACAAATGAACTACTTTATTCCCAATATCTGAAATCTGAAAAGTTTCTTTCTCCATAGTATCTCTTCTAGCAACTTCTATAGTTCCGTTTTCTAAATCTCTATTCCCAAGAGCTAAACGAATAGGAACTCCCTTAAGTTCATATTCAGCAAATTTCCATCCTGGCTTATGTGTATCTCTATTATCAAATTTAACAGAGACTCCTAATGATTCTAGTTCCTTTTTAACTTTTAAAGCAGTTTCTGAAACAGCATTTAATTGTTCTTCACCTTTATAAATTGGAACAATTACTACCTGATAAGGTGCTAACTTTGGAGGAAGAACCAATCCTGCGTCATCAGAGTGAGTCATAATTAATGCTCCCATCAATCTGGTGGAAACACCCCATGAAGTAGCCCAAACATATTCTTGTTTACCCTCTTTTGTAGCAAATTTTACATCAAATGCTTTAGCAAAATTCTGACCTAAAAAGTGAGATGTTCCCGCTTGAAGTGCTTTCCCATCTTGCATAAGAGATTCGATACAATATGTTTCTAATGCTCCTGCAAATCTTTCACTTTCAGTTTTTGTACCAATAACTACTGGCATTGCCATAAAATCTTCTGCAAATTTAGCGTAGATATTTACCATTTGTTTAGTCTCATCTATCGCTTCCTGTTTAGTTGCATGTGCTGTATGACCTTCTTGCCACAAGAATTCTGTAGTTCTCAGAAATAAACGCGTTCTCATCTCCCATCTAACAACATTTGCCCACTGATTTACTAAAATTGGCAAATCTCTATACGACTGAATCCATTTTCTGTAGGTGTCCCAAATAATAGTTTCTGAAGTAGGACGAACAATTAATTCCTCCTCTAATTTTGCAGAGGGATCAACAACAATTTCTTTTCCATCTTCAGAATTTTTTAATCTATAGTGTGTAACAACTGCACATTCTTTTGCAAATCCATCAACATGACTAGCTTCTTTGCTAAAGTAGGATTTCGGGATAAATAAAGGGAAATATGCATTTTCATGTCCAGTCTCTTTAAACATTCTGTCTAATTCTGCTTGCATTTTTTCCCATATTGCAAAGCCATATGGTTTTATTACCATACATCCTCTTACACCAGAATTTTCTGCTAAATCTGCAGATTGAACCAATTCATTATACCATTGAGAATAGTCTTCTTCTCTTAATGTTAGTTTTTTTGCCATTTTTTATTTAAAAAATTGTAATTTTATCTCGCAATTCTCGTTAATAGAAATGAGATAGCAAATTTAATAAATTAAACTATCTTTATTTACTTTGATCAAACTAAAAAAAGAAAAGATGAAAACTACTATTTTTTACCTATCTGTTTTACTGATCTCTATCAGTTCTTGTACTACAACTTACAATAGTTATAATTATTCTGATCCAAATTACTTAAAATCTGATGAATTTACTTCAACTCCTGTAGTAGAAGAAAAAACAATTGTAATTGTTGAGGAATACAATAATGTAGATACTATGCATTCTGACGAAAACACTACAATTAACAACTACTATTATGAAGATGATTATGACTTCTATTACACTAGCAGAATAAGAAGATTCCACAGACCTTACAATAGTTATGGTTATTATGGAAATTATTACACAAACAGCTATTGGTATACAGGTAATCCATACCATTGCGGAACAAGTATATACTATAGTTACGGATGGAATTCACCTTATTATTACGGAGGATACAATTATTATGACCCATATTATAATTACTATTCTTCTTATTACACTCCATATTATTATGGAGGACATTACAACAACAACTATCATGGGCATTATTATAATGGGGGAAATACTTATAGCACAAATTCAAGTAATAGCGAGTTTGGACATAGAGGTAGTTTAAGAGGAGGAAAGAAACATTTAACTACAGGATTAAACACAAATAATATAAATTCAAAAAACCAGTCTACCTCTATAAAAAATAATAACTCTGTAAAAACAAATAATAATTCAAATAACAACAGAATTAATATCACTAAAACAACTAATACTGTAAAAACCAACATCAATAATAATAAAAGTAACAATACAAAAACAATAATTAAAAACAATAATAATAGTACGAAAAGCACTACTAAAACTAATATTATTCAAACTAATACCATAAAGAAAAACACAACAAACAAAAATAATACCAAAACGAAAACAAATCGTTCTTACAACAACTCAAACAAAAGTAATACCAGAACAAAAACAAACCGTTCTTACAACAATTCAAACAAAAGTACTTCAACTCCAAACAGAAGCTATAATTCTGGAAGCAAGAACAATTCTTCTGGAGGAAGCAGAAACTCAAGTGGTGGTGGAAGAAGTGTAAAACCAAGAAAATAACAAGATGAGGAAAATATTTATCCTTTTTATAGGATTACTAAGCATCAACCTAAGTGCGCAAAACGAAATAGACGCACTCAGATACTCTCAACAAAACATATTTGGTAGTGCGAAATTTAATTCTATGGGAGGTAGTTTTGGTGCTTTGGGAGGAGATTTTACTACATTAAGTTATAATCCTGCTGGAATAGCATTATACCAGAATTCTGAACTAAGTTTTACCCCTAGTTTTTCTATGGTAGAAACAAACACCTCTTTAAATGGGAATAATTTTACCAATAATAAATTTGGTTCTAATATTTCTAATTTTGGATTTGTTTTCTCAGGAAAGAATATGGATGAGGAATGGAAAAGAATAAATATCGGATTTGGATGGAATCAACTTGCTAGTTATGATAATAGATTTGATATAGAAACATTAAATTCTACTTCATCCTTTGCAGATTTATTATTAGATCAGGCAAATGGTGTAACAATAGATAATCTAAATAGTTTTGGAGCTAGTCCTGCATTTTGGGTAGATATAATTGACTTAGAAAATAACTTTGTAGACACTGCTATCGGATGGTATGCATTTGATAACGGAAATTATATTTCTCATATTAACCCTTTATCTGAGAAAACACAAAGTGATAGAGTAAGTTCTAGAGGAGATATGGGTGAATATGTTTTCTCATTAGGAAGTTCTTATCAGGAAAAATTTTATTTTGGCGCTACAATAGGTATTCCTACAATAGACTATTCTGAAAAAAAGACTTATTCTGAAAGTAATTTTTCGGATACAACATTTGGGTTAAATAGTTTTTCTTATAAAGAAGACTTAATTGCTTATGGTAGTGGTATAAATCTAAAACTAGGATCTATTATGAGAGTAGGAAGTAACACCAAAATTGGTGCAGCTGTTCATACTCCTTCCTATATTTCTATGGAGGAAGAATATTCTACTTCAATGAATACAATTTGGGATAATGGAGCGGAGCTTTCAGAATCTTCCCCGTATGGATACTTTAGTTATGAGATTACTACTCCTTGGAAAGTTATTGGAAGTTTCTCTACTATTTTACAAAACAAATTTATGATTAATGCAGAAATTGAAAGAACCGATTATTCATTTACTCGAATGTATTCTGATTATTATTCTTTTTCTGAAGAAAATAACCTAATTAATGACACCTACACTAAAGCAACAAACATAAGAGTTGGCGGAGAAGTAAATCTGAATCCATTTAAATTAAGAGCAGGATATGCTTTATATGGTTCTCCGTATAAAAATAATCCGGAATACGAAACTGAAAACTATAGTGCTGGTGTAGGAATAGATTTTGGAGGAACTTTCTTTGATATGAGTTATACTCTTTCAAAAAATTCAGGAGATTACGCAATGTATAGCCCGGATACTGAACCTCACGCATCAGTCAACTCTGAAAAACATTATCTCCTATTTACACTAGGGTTCAGATACTAACAAAAAAAGGAACTTCTTAAGAAGTTCCTTTTTTATATCAACTATAATCTTTTTATTCTTGTTCTGATAAGATATTAGAATCTACTAATATTCTACCGCAATGTTCGCAAACAATTATCTTTTTGTGTAATTTAATATCTAATTGTCTTTGTGGCGGAATTTTATTAAAACAACCTCCACAAGCATCTCTATCAACAGATACTAATGCAAGTCCATTTCTTACACTAGTTCTAATTCTTTCGTATGAAGATAAAAGTCTATCATCAATTTTCTTTTGAGAACTTTTTGATTTTTTTATCAACGCTTTCTCTTCTTTTTCTGTTTCTGCTGTAATTTCAGCAAGTTCAGACTTTTTCCCTTCTAGGTCTTCTTTATTTTCATTTAAATCTTCAGTAGTTGATGCTATTACCTCATCTTTCATCAATACTTTTGCCTTTATCTCATTTGTTCTCTTATCAGAAAGTTGTATTTCTAATTCTTGAAACTCTAATTCTTTTGTAAGTGAAGTAAACTCTCTGTTGTTTTTTATGTTCTCTAATTGTTTTTTATACCTTACAATTAATTCTTCTGAATTTTTAATA
>ENA-ORDR01000560-ORDR01000560.1-marine-metagenome-genome-assembly--contig:-NODE-560-length-18910-cov-15.885786_pt1 | contig 18910 bp, 15 predicted proteins | sample MGYA00240993_ERZ508538 | MGnify/ENA primary metagenome ERZ508538 (study PRJEB26207, sample SAMN05421999) | marine metagenome | isolation source: Monterey Bay, California, USA | place: USA:Monterey Bay... | reverse complement strand
CAGCAGGGCCTAAATTAGTAACTATGAAGTTAGTAAATGGTTACAATATTTCTTATCCTGAAATCGTGGTTCAAAGTGTTGAGATTCTTGATTCTGTAGAAATACATGAGGAAGAAAAAGCACCATTTATCCCCCAAGATGAATCTTTACCTCTTGTTCATTTAATCCATACTGGAGGTACGATTGCATCAAAAGTTGATTACAAGACAGGTGCAGTATCTGCTCGTTTTGAACCAGATGAATTATTAGATGCAGTTCCTGAACTCCGTTCTATTGCCAGAATCCATGTTGTAAAATTAGGTAATATGTGGTCAGATGATATTCGCCCACGTCATTGGAATCGTATGTTGAAGGCTACTGAGGAAGCGTTCTCAGAAGATGCAGTGGGAGTTGTCATTACTCATGGCACCGATACATTACATTACACTGCTGCAGCAATGTCTTACGGATGGGCGGGTCAAGGTGGTAGGCCTTCAGGAAGAATAGTTCTAACTGGTTCTCAACGTTCTCCCGATAGAGGTTCATCTGATGCTGCTGAGAATCTTATAGCAGCAGTTCATTGGGCTGCTAATGGACCCAAACCTAGTGGTTATGGCGACTCAGCAGTAGTTGTACTTCATGCAGATTCTTCCGATGGCCGTTGCGCAGTTCTTCCAGGCTGTGCGTCTCGTAAATATCATTCTTCAAGACGAGGTGCTTTCAAATCTATAAATCAAAATCCTCTTGCTCATGTTCTTGTGAATAAGGGTTCAGCGACAATAGAATTATTTGAACCAAGAGCTCATGATGCTAGAATTGAATCAGAATCTCCGACTTATTTTGATGAGTCTATTCGTATTGCAGAATTTTCCGCAGGTCCTCACTTACATTCAGACTTAGTCCAGGCGGCAATTGATTCGGGTTACGATGCCCTGTATTTCCATGGTACAGGTCTCGGACATTTACCTATACAAGATCCTGAGGATGATAGTCCTGAAAATACCAAATTAAGATTTACAGTGGAAGATTACTGTAAATCTGGAGGGATAGTGGTGTTAACTACTCAAACGATTCATGGGCCAGTACATTTGGATGTTTATTCCAAAGGACGTATTCAACAAGAAATAGGTATGATAGGACACGGGTCACTTTGTCCTCCAAGTTCTGGTTTAGTTAAGTTACATCATCTTCTTTCAGTTAGTAATGTAAGAGATTATGTGGCCTCAGGATGGGAACAAGATCTGTGCGGTGAAAACCCATATGATTCTCAATCTTGATTAAAGTTCGAGCCGACTCTGTCAATAACCGTCTGTTAGTTCGAAACGTTATGACGGGGGTGTCGCCGAGTGAAAATTTGGATAATTTCCGTCAACTTGCAAATAATCCCGGCGATAGGATATCGGTACAAAATCTAAGAAAATCCGGTCGGATGACTGCTAGAGAAAGGATTTATGCTTTAATTGACTCCGACTCATTTGTTGAAATTGATGCTTTTGTTCAGCATCGTTCAGGTGATCACAACTTACACCTTCATCGTCCTTTTGGAGATGGAGTCGTTGCTGGCCACGGCATGCTCGATGGACGAAGAATAGTATGTTTTGCCCAAGATTATTCAATATTCGAAGGAACAATGGGTGAGATGCATGCTAAAAAAATAGCAAAGATAGCGGAATTCGCAGAGAAATCTCAATTGCCTATTATAGGTATTTGGGATGGAGATGGTCAACGTGCTTACGAAGGAGTTCCTGCTTTAGGTGCTACAGGGGAATTGCTTGATATTCTAGTAGCATGTTCTGGCCGTATACCGATAATCTCGTTAGTTCTTGGTACTGTTTCAGGCGTTAGTGCCTTAGCAGCCGGGTTATCTGATTTTGTAATACTTGGTTCTGAGCATGGGCAGATGTTTATGCGTAGCCCATATTTCATTCCAGAGGTTATTAGTGGGGAAATCGATGAACAAACACTCGGTGGTGCTGAGTCTCATGCAAGCCGTAGTGGAGTTGCATGCTTAGTTGCTAATGATGAACACGATGCAATAAATATTGCAGCAGAAATACTAGGTTACTTACCAGATCACACTCTTGCCGAACCATTTATTGTTAATTCAGGAGATTCATGGGACCGTAAATGTAAGAAATTAGAGAAGATAGTTCCACCTGACTCCAACAAACCCTATGATATGTTGGAAGTAATAAGAGAAGTCGTCGATGAACAACGATTTTTAGAGCTCTTTCCATCTTATGCTGATAATATTTTAGTTGGTTTTGCCCGCCTTGATGGCCAGTCGGTTGGTATTGTTGCTAATCAGCCAAAAGTATTAGCGGGTTGTTTAGATATTGATGCTTCAGTTAAATCTGCTAGATTCATTAGAACTTGTGATGCATTCAATATACCTGTAATTACATTTGTTGATGTCCCAGGATTTCTCCCAGGGACAGTTCAAGAATGGGGAGGAATTATTCGTCATGGTGCGAAGATGCTCTATGCTTATGCCGAAGCAACAATTCCTAAACTTACAGTGGTGACTAGGAAAGCGTACGGCGGTGCTTACTTAGCTATGTCATGCAAACACCTTGGTTCTGACTACAATATATCTTGGCCCACTGGTGAATTAGCAGTAATGGGCGCAGATGGTGCCGTGAATATCATTCATCGCCGTGAACTGGAGCAATCAGATAATAGATTAGAAACTCATTCTGAACTTGTAGACGAGTATAGGAATAAATTCGGAGACCCATATGTCGCGGCAAGAAACGGCTGGTTAGACGATATAATTGAACCTGCAGATACACGAAAAATGTTGATACAGGCATTGAGGCCTCTTAAAACAAAGAGAGAATGGGTGCCTCCAAAGAAGCATGGGAATATCCCATTATAACCGATGCAGGGAAAAAACTCAATAAATACAGTAAACCCGTAAGTAATATGTCTCGGAGAATACTCTCTACTTTCATCTGCCTAATAATGATCACATCACTTGCTCCTGCAGCGGTAGCTGCTGGCCCCTCTGATTCAGTTATTTTTGGAATTTCTTATGAATGGGAGAATTTCGAAAATGATGTTCTTGAGATGACTGGAGTAGATACCAATTCTGCTAACCAAGATATTGAAGAAGCCGCAGAATATGCGGGTTTCGATCTTGATTTTGATCAAGTTCTGAGTGGGGCTAGTCACTTATTTATTGAATCATGGGATGAAAATGAGGTTATACAAATTGAAGACTCAAATGGTATTTCTCATGATGTAAGCAAGAGAATTACAGAATTAACAATTCGTCACGGTTTACTTGCTGATTCCGGTTTCACTTCTTCATGGGTCGATGATAATGAAGCAATTGATATCTGGTTTAGTGCATCACAAGAAATGATTTTGATTCTTGATGCCACTTACGTAGAATATGTAGATTCTGAAATGCTCGTTTATGGAGCCGATCTCGAGATGAGTGGAGAGATTAGTAACAATGCAGATCTTTCGATGAATATTCAAGTGATAGCTGCTAGTGAAGTTGAGGCACCGGGTATAGATTTAGGGTATTCTCTTTCTATGGAAATACCATCTCTTTCCTCAGAATGGAGAGTTGATTATCCTCTTGATTATTTACAACAATTGAATCAACAAATGGAATTTGAGGATTCAGAATGGTTTGAATGTGACAATGGTGAAGAAATCCCTGCATCTTGGGAAAACGATGGTTATGAAGACTGTTATGATGGTTCCGATGAGACAATGGTCTGGGGATGCAATGTTAATGTTGATTTACTCTCCTTACCGAATTTACAAAAATCCTCTTTTGACGAAGCAATTTCAGAGGTAGTATTCCCTAATTGGTGTGGAAACGAAGTTCCCAATGAGTTGGAACTAGATGATACTCCCTCAAATCTTCCTGACCCAAACCATCTCTATGGATGGTATGAGGATGGCCTAGGGTATGCTATGGCAAGAAATGATACTCACATATGGGAGGAAGTATATTCACAGTCAGCATGCTATGATGACTATGGCGGAGATTCTTGGAATAATGATCTTGGAATGTGTGGTTGGCAAATACAAGATGATTTTTCTGCAGATTCGACACTAATGTACGAAGATTGCTGTGGCTGGGCAAGATATGAGTTATCGGGTGAGTATCTATTTATTGCACCACCAACCCCTTCTATTTACTATCATGATGGCCCTATTAATGGCAATATAGATGGTACTTTTGATACATTAACAGGTTACTCCATGTCGGCTCAGATCAATGGTATTTCTACTGATGATTTAGGCATAAATCTTGATAATTTCAATGTAGAATTATCTGATAATATCCCAGGACAAGGTACATTTTCTGATGGATTTCAAGAGATAGACGGGCAAATGGCTAGTTGGGACTGGGATTGCCCACCTGTTTCTGGTACGGAAGAACTAATGATCGATGATTCAAATGTACTAGTTCAATGTGGTCTGGCAGCACCAATATCTCCTGGAATGGCTGTGATGATGGCCCAATCACTGGAACCCGCTTTTGATAATGGTGTGCAGGAATTATCATCTGTAATACAGAGTCAATTCGAATCATGGATTTCAGAAATAACTGGATCTGAAGGAGATGATAATATGTTCATATGTGATGATGGCGAAGAAATCCCTGCATCTTGGGCTGGTGATGGAGAAATTGATTGTTCCGATGGTTCAGACGAAAGTGGTGGTACATTTACCTGTGACGATGGCCAAGAAATCCCTGCATCTTGGGAAAACGATGGTGATGAAGACTGTTCTGATGGTTCGGATGAAAATGATGGTTCTATGAGTTCAAGTGAATCAGACAGGTTTTCAAGTATGTTTGACGCATTAAGAGAATCTAATTTGGAAAAAACTATGGAGGCATTTTCAGAAAAACTTGAGGAATTAAGTGGAGAAAATATTCCTAATGAACCAGTTATCAATTTAGAAGACTCTTGTGCACTTTTATTCTGGACTACTGATGATTCAAGAGTTAATGGTTTTGCGATACTCAACTCAAATGAAAAATTACTTGGTTCATCTATTTACGGTGTTAAAGAACATGATGTTGAAATAAATATCGCTTATCTTGACGGTAACGATGCTAGAACTGCAAAGACTGAAATCGTTGGACTTTCAGAACTTAGAGAGATAGCTCCTGATTCAAAGCATGATGTTTCCGAATTATATGATATTCTAGGTGATGAGTTAGATAAAACTGATACTGATAATGACGGTATAATTGATTATTTTGATAGAGATGACGATGGTGATGGCATTCCAGACAGGGAAGATCCGAAATTAGATTATGAAGGGTCACTACCTGGATTAGGTTTACTTGGAATAATCTCTATTTTAGGTATTGCTGCAATATTTTCGTCTAGAAAAGATTACTAATTTGGCTTGAAAGTATGAGACTTAGTAAGCAGATTGCATTAATTCTATCAGGATTCTTTATCCTGATGTCTTGGTCTAGTGTTTGGTTTGAGATATCTGCAGTTGGAGTTTATTCAGAAGGTATAGATAGAGAACCAACAATAACTACAGATTATGTTATTGATAATAGCCAAGAATCCTTTGAACTTTCGATAGAAAATTCAACTCCTCTACTGTTATATTGGATTAATAGAGAAAATATATCTCCGAATGAAACAGAATCCAGTAACCAGTCCAGTGATGCTGATACAGAGGAATCTACTTCCGAGCGAGAATCATGCCAAGGTTCTTGTCTTGAATTAGCTAGAAATATATTCAAATTAACAATACTTTTGATGGTTATTTCCCTCTCCTTTTCTATAATAAAACCCATTCGCTGGATAAAGATATCTGCTGTTTCAACTTGGATATTTGGAGTTTTAGTTATTCTAATTGCTGTGCCCTTGGCCATAGCTATAGATTTCGGTATATTTGACATAGATGATGACAACAATCAATCAACAACAGGAGGATTTGATACGAATGCAGGAGAAACCGTTGGATATGATCAGTTTGCCCACTTCGATGAAGACAATAGTCTAGATTTTTCTCTGGGAGGTATTGATTTTAGTTATGAATCAATAGGATTTGATCTTGGTTTAGTAAACGAAGAGGATCGAAAAAATATCACAGAAAAAGCGCCTATTGAAGGGGAAAAAGGCTACGATTCATTAATCGCATTTAGCGGAAAATTAAATATTGGTCCGGGTCCACTTATCGATTGGTGGTTGCTAATTTTACCTTTATTATTTGTAATATTATTTGGTAATAGCGAGCTCTTTGAGGAGGAGTGATAATGATGGTAACTCCTCTTTCCTATGTGGCGCATACAATTCTTTCCAAGCCTCTAGGTGCTGTGCTGCGACCATGATTACTGCAAATTGATTGTAATCCGTATCTTCATCATATGATATTGAAACTTGAATTTCCGCATTCATTTTAATAGATTCCCCACCTCCTGGTTCAGTATCTAGATCAATTGCTATTGTTGCATCTTCTGAATCTATTATTGCTTTATCCCACGGCCCTCTAGTGATTTCCCTTCTTCCTGTTTCTAAGATAATTTTTCCTCCGTCCGCTGCCCAAGCTTCGGCAATTGATCTGGCAGTGGAACCGCCTCCTCTCAATCTAAGGGTCGAATAAGTTGGTTCGATTCCGATATGCCGGCATGCGGCCAGAAAACCCACTCCATCCGTATTTACTCCTTTCCAGTCTCCCTTAATTCGAGTTATTTGATTAATTGAATTAATATCTTCAGACATCTCCAATTGTAAATATTTAGGGATTAAGTGTTTTATTGGAGTCGTACAACTCAGCCATATATTTCCTTCTAGATGACTGACTTGTTTTTCAAATTCATCAATCGTTTTCGCTTCTAAATAAATGTCTTTTACCTCACTTAGGCCTAGGTATTTACTTACAATATTGAACATTTTAGGTGTAAGTGAATGAGAAATAGGGAATCCCGAAATTCCCCAGTACGCTGGTGTCTCCACATGCCCTCCTACGAATAGTTAGCAATGAAGGTTTCAAGTGAGTAGTTCGACAGGAAGGCCTGATGGACAGTGATTTGGATATCGCCCGCAGGGCAGAAGCAAGGCCTATAGAAGAGATTGCTGCGAAGCTCGGACTTTCTACTAACGACTTGATTATGCAGGGTCCGACTATTGCTAAAATTAAGTGGGATACTATGAAATCTAAGTCTTCAGATAAGCAAGGTTTCTTGATTCTTGTCACTTCTGTTAACCCGACCCCATTCGGTGAAGGAAAAACAGTTACTACAATAGGTCTGAATCAGGGTTTAAATCGTCGAGGACACAACGCTTCTTGTGTAATTAGAGAGCCATCCATGGGGCCTGTTTTTGGAATCAAAGGAGGGGCTGCGGGTGGTGGTTTTTCCCAAGTAATTCCTATGGAACAAATCAACCTACACTTCACTGGAGATTTACATGCTGTAACATCCGCACACAATCTTTGTTCTGCCATTCTCGATAATTATTTGCATAGGGACAACGAACTAGATATTGATACAAACCGTATTTTCTGGCCACGAGTTATTGATATGAATGACCGTTCATTAAGAGAAGTGACAATTGGTTTAGGGGGTAAAATGAATGGCCTTGTTAGAAGTGATAGATTTGATATTACAGCTGCGAGCGAAGTCATGGCTATCCTTTCTTTATCTAGAGATTATTCAGATTTACGTGCTCGTTTAGGTCGAATTATTATCGCAGAATCGAAGTCAGGGAAACCTGTAACTGCAGATGACATTGGTGCGGCTGGATCTATGGCATTACTACTAAGAGACGCTCTTTTACCAAATTTAGTCCAAACTTTAGAAGGTGACCCTGCCTTTGTTCATTGCGGGCCATTCGCAAACATAGCTCATGGTAATTCTTCGATTATTGCAGACTCTCTCGCTTTATCCTGTTCTGATTATGTGGTCACCGAAGCAGGATTTGGAGCAGATATGGGTGCAGAGAAAGCTCTTCATATCAAAGCTCTAGCATCTGGAAAAACTCCTGATTGTGTCGTAATAAATGTCACAGTTAGGAGTATGAAACTCCATGGAGGGGGTTTTTCAACTGGCGGCGGAAAAAGGCCCCCTAAAGAAGAATTAGAGTCGGAAAATGTAGAAGCCACGCGCAAGGGTTCCAGCAGTAATCTTCGTCGGCATGTTCGAAATATTTCTATGACAGGCCTCCCAGTAGTGGTGTCAATTAACAAATTCGCTACAGATACTGATGATGAAATTAATGCAATTAGCGAAGAGGCCAAACTAGCAGGGGCGAGAGAAGTTGTAATTTTCGAAGGCCATGCTAATGGGGGAGAAGGTGCAGGTAATCTTGCAGATGCAGTTGTAAAGGCGTGTTCAGAACATGAAAGTGCAGGTCGACCTTACAAACCGATAGTCGAATCAGGTATGTCAGTTAGTGAAACTATTCTGAAGATTGCCACAAATGTATACGGCGCTCATACAGTCGATTTCAGTTCACAAGCTCACCATGCTTTTGAGGTTCTTAAAAAATGGGATATGGATAAGCTTCCAGTATGTATGGCTAAAACTCAGTATTCATTTAGTCACGAAGCATCTGAACTCGGAGCGCCAACTGGCTTTACTTTACCAATAAGAGAAATTAGAATAAATGCAGGTGCCGGATTTTTAGTGGCAATTTGTGGTTCAATGATGACCATGCCTGGGCTCCCAAGGAGGCCTGCTGCTATGGATATGGATATGGATGAAGATGGCAACCTACTCGGAGTATTTGGTTGAGGCTGTGATTGTGTGCGACAAATTAAGAAGCTCGATGAAGGAGTTCGTCTAAGGATTGAATCCGAAGACGATCTATGGGTTCTGGCTCAATTATGCCGCCCACAATCTACTTTGGGTATGCTTTCTCATCGAAGAGATTCAACAACCGGGACGAAAGAAGATGGTCGTGCTAAAAATGCTGAAAGAAAGCCTATGTGGATAGTTCTTGAAGTAGAGAAAACAGAGTTCCAGGCATTTACTGATAATCTCCGAGCACATGGTATAATCAAAGATGCTAATTTCGACATAGGCTTACATCATACACATATTATTTCTCCAGGTGATGAAATAGAATTATCATTCCCTGGTGGCCTTGTTAAATCTGACTTAATACTTCTCAAAGAAACAATCAAATCAGGTTCAAAGGCAAAATCTGGCCTGATTGTTGTTGAAAATGATGAGATAATTCTCTTTGAAGTCACTTCTCATGGAATTCGTGACGTGTCTCAATTTAGTATGCGTGGAGGTGGTAAAAGAATCTCCGACTCAACCAGTGTACGCAAAGGTTTTTTTGAGAGAGTTGCGAAAGAAACTGCATTAGTATTTACTGAAAAAATACCCTTAGTTATATGCGGCCCTGGTCTTGCAAGAGAGCAATTTGAATCTATTTTACGATTAATCGGCGCTAAAAATCAGATTCTGAACATTGCTGCATCAATAGGTGGCCGTCCTGCTGCCAATGAAGTACTTGCTGAAGGATTAGCGGACTCATTTTTGGGTGAACATGCTCTCGTGTCCCAGATTAAAACAATAGAAGAAGGGTTGAAGAGGATTTCAACAAACGGAGCGGTTTCTTATGGCTCGAGATTTATTTCTGAGGCCGCGGATGCAGGGGCAATCGAAGTACTCGCTATTGACGCTCAATTACTTCGGAGTCTAGATTCAGGAATTCGGGAGTTATGGGAGTCAATTTCAGAAACGATTATTTCATCTAAGGGCCGTGTGATTCAAGTATCTCAAGATCATGATTCTGCTCAGCAACTGATGGGGTTAGGTGGAGCGTTGGCTCTACTTAGATGGAAAATGGATTGATTACAGTGTCTATATCTGATATTCAAATAGTTGCTTTCGGTAATCCCTCAAAAAATGATAATTCATTTAATTTATTATCAAAATCTAAATTATTAGGCGCTAAAACAAATTTCTTAACTTGTAAAAATAATGAATCTTTTTCGAATTTTAATCACGGGGCTATAGATTGGAGAAAGATGACAAATGGTATTCACTGGCTTGTAAATTCTACTGAAACTATACTTTCTGGTATATCTCCTAGATCTGCCTTAGGTGCTGGAATGACCTTTGGGGAACTAGAAGGTGCCCGAATGGTCATGGTGGTTGACGTACCAGATAATTCAGAAGATTTGGGTAAAGCTTGGGGGTTTGTGATTAATAGGATACGTCAAATACATGTACTTTTTCTAACCTCAGAAGCGTTATTTGCCATCTCAAAATTAGAAGGAGTCGGAGTTGAAGATTTACTTAAAGAAATACGGAATAGAGGATTAGTGCCTCACGTGTGTAGTTATATTGCTGATGAACGAAGGGCTCTTGTTGAACATTCACTAGGTTCAATTGATGTGGTGACTGATGATACTCTTGAACCATTAGAATGGCTTGCAAGATTCATTTGCAATCTCCCGCTCTCTGAATCAGGTAATTCGGGTGTGAAAAGCGCTTGTTTGAGTTAATATTAGGGTTTAATAATTAAATCTCTGTAATCTTTCTTAAGTTTAAAAGGGACTATTAGCAACAATCCCTTTTGAAGGGTCACCCTTTCGGCCAACCCTCGGGGGATGTAAGTATGCCATTACGATTAGGTCCGGCAGGTGTGCCATTATCATGTAAAGGAAGGACTATTGTCGAGGGAATGGACGATATTACAGTCCTTGGATTAGATGCAATGGAGATACAGACTGTACGTACAGTTCAACCAAAACATTTTGATCAATACTGGCAAGCAGGTATACTTTCATGGGACTCTGATATTGAGATGAATATGCATGGTCCATATTACGCGGAACTTCTTGGTAATCGTCGTGAACGTAATCGAAGCCTATTGAAAATGGAATCGAGTATGCAAGCAGGAAAAATCTTGAATGCTCGTCATTTGACATATCATGTAGGACCATATGGAGATTATGAACCAGGTACAAGTGCTAATGAGCAAGTAGCTAATGTATTTTCAGGAGTTGTTGACAGAGTAAGGTCAATTTGGGGAGTTGCTAAAGAAGAGTTAGACTACGCTGCATTTCCATGGATACATGAATCTGAACCTTCTCTCGTAGGAATTGAAACCTCTGGCCGTCAAGAATTATGGGGCACTATAGAAGAAGTTCTTGAAGTTTGTAATCACGTTGAAGGAACAGTCCCAGTAATCAATATGGCACATATTCATGCACGAGGTCATGGGAAGATGAAGACAAGTGAAGACTATGCTGAATTATTCGATTTAGTCAGAGAAAGTTATGGTGGAAAGAAATTCTACTGTCATTTCGCTGGCGTGGAACATAGAATGGGTAATGCATTACACTACACTCAAATTAAAAAATCTGATCTTAAATTTGAGCCTTTTGCAGAATATCTAGCGGAAGAAGGTGAATGGTTGGATATAACGATAATTTCGGATTCGCCTTTACTTGAACACGATGCTATGTATATGTTGCAGCATTATGACAAAGCGAGACAGAGGTTATTGGAGATTCGAGCGCGTGATGAACGTCAAGTGAAATTGGCTCGACAAGCAGGCATGTCAGATGATGAATTAGCAGAATTTGAAAGACAAGCCGCTGAGGAGAAATCTAAAGCAGCAGAGAAAGAATCTGAATCAAAAGAGCCCGCTAAGAAAATAGCACCTAAGAAAGCAGACACTAGTTCTATGATTTCTTTCGAAGATGCCGATGATGATGACGATATTTTCTGAAGCATTAAATTATTCAATATGACTTCTTACTAATGCCGAACATGGCATTTTTGGTGGGTCACTAAATCCAAAATTAGCTTTAGGGTGAAATTTTTTATATTTCCCTAAATCATTTTTCTTGAATTCTGCCTTCGCGAAAGTCAATTTCGATAACCTATCTACTGCATACCACTCCTTTTTCCCATTTTTTGTTTTACCATATGTTTTTGTTCCAAAAATAAGCCATCCAAAGAAATATTCGATACTCGCAACAAACCATAAAGGCCTTTTCTTAGTCAAGAATGAAAATCCTCTACTCCATTCAAAATGGCAATTCAGATCTTTAGTTTCAACTTTCATCATATTTCCGCTATCTTCTACCTTTAAATCTTCAATTTGAATGATATCAAATTCATAAAGAGAGGAAATATAATTTGCAATTTTCTCATTAGGAGCAATGAGGACTTTTGACCCATCTGGTTTTGCCCACATTATATCTGAGAAACTACCAAAGGGGGTATTCCTCCAAGTACCAATAACTATTCTATCTCCTGATGAGAAACCACACGATGTGATGCGCCCTTCAAAAATATCCATGCTCTTTCGTAGAAACTTTAGTTAATGAAATACTGTATAACACTACACGTCATTTAGTAGGTTGCTGGTGGGACTGGCCGGACTTGAACCGGCGGCCTCCGCATCTTCAGTGCGGCGCTCTCCCAGCTGAGCTACAGTCCCTTTAGCGTGCATGGCACCACGCTTTGCTCTTCAATTGTTCCGAGAACTCAATTTGCTTCTGAAAGTACTTTCATCTGCATTTCATGGAGTGCTGAATTACCTTTTTCGGCCATATCGAGCAATGCGTCGAGTTGTTTGCGGGTGTATGTTGATTCTTCGCCCGTGCCTTGAACTTCCACAAACTCTCCGTTACTTGTCATAACAACATTCATGTCAACATCCGCATTGCTATCTAAGATATAGTCTAAATCAAGATATATGTCATCGCCCAATAATCCTACACTAATTGCCGCTACATTATTGCTAATCACTCTATTTTCATGTACAGTTTTCTGCTCATCAGTTAGGTGGGGTGCTTTCCAACCATTTTTCAGATCTTCTCTACTTGGTCTCATGTCTTTAGGTAAACATTCACCACTAGAAATTAGTCTACGAACAGCTAATCTTAGAGCGATACATGCTGCTGTTATTGATGCACATCTGGTTCCCCCGTCTGCATTTAGAACATCGCAATCTACTGTCAAAGCCAGAGGCCCGAGTTGCTCTAAATCAATCGCTCCCCGTAATGAACGAGCAACCAATCTTTCAATTTCTTGCGTTCTCCCTTTCGCTCCACTTCTTTCTCTACGGAATCTACTATCTGTAGAACCAGGTAACAATGAGTATTCTGCATGAACCCAGCCTCTATTCGAATCTCGGGGAAACCATCTTGGCAAACCATCAGCCTTAGTTACACATGCCAAAATAACTGTATTCCCTTGACGGTATAATATAGATGCTAACGCATTAGGTGTGAAATCTAGAGTAACCTCAATTTCTCTTAATTCATCATGTTCTCTTTCTGTTTCGAAATCGCCACTCTTCATCTTAGCCATAGATGTCGGGCTGACCTCCCTCTCATGAATCATTCTCTTCTGGCATGAGCAGGTCTGAATGAATTTACTACCTCTGAATGTGTCGTAATATAGGGCCCACCTATCAAATCAACACAATATGGTACGGCTGAAAAAATTTCATCTAAGATTTCTCTAATCGACCTAGGTGAACCTGGTAAATTAATTATTAGACATTCACCCCTTATTCCTGCTATTTGCCTAGATAGTATGGCAGTAGAGACATATTTTAAGGAGATATTCCTCATTTGTTCACCGAATCCAGGAAGTATCCTATCACATACTGCTTCGGTAGCTTCAGGGGAAACATCTCTTGGTGCAGGGCCGGTGCCTCCCGTAGTGAGAATTACTGAACAGTTCTTATTATCTACTAAATCACATAATTCATTTTCTATTCGTATTTTTTCATCAGGTACAATTACCCTAACTGTTTCCCAAAGTGATGATATCGCATCTTCCAAGAACCCCTCGATTGCAGGCCCACTAAGGTCTTCATAATCGCCGGAACTTGCTCTATCCGATGCTGTTAAAATTCCAAATCTGCACAAACCATCGCCTTCCATCGACCTTCTATAAACAGCAATGAATCAAAACGCCATCGGTCCGAATCTTTGACAAACTGATGGACATGTTCAAAGACCTCCATGCTAGCAAAGGTCTCCCGGAGGTTTGCAAGTGTTGAGTCTACCCAAACATACACGCCGTTGCTATACCCCATTTTTCCATCAAGAATCTTTCTTGTCGGCATTTGCATCGGTAGTTAAAGTAGTCTCGCCATTACAATCCTGATGTAGGTGTAGTATTATGACAGATTATGAGAAATATGCAACGCAAGTTGCTTTGGTCAAAGAAGAATGTAAAGATGCAGATAATAATGAAATCGCAGAAGAATTTAGGAGATATGAAGAAGAATTCTTGATAGAACCTAATGATGCAGTAAGGTCTGTAATTCTTAAATTTATGAAGGCATCAGGCCAGGAAATCAAATCAATATCTAATGCTCAAACACGTGTTGAGAAAAAGGTGGATAGATTTTCAGATTTAGGTTCAGAAGATAAGAATGTAACTATTGAAGTTGCAGTTGTAACATATGTTCCTCGTGTCCAAATGGTTCGTGGTGAGGAAAAACAAATCGCTTTTGGATGGATCGAGGATAATCCTTGGGAATCCAATGATAAAAGAGAGAGATGGGACTTCAAAGATTGGGGGTCACATTCAGAAAATCTTGCACCCAACTCCGTCGTTAGACTCGAGGGAGTATCTGTGAATGAATGGAATGACAAACGTTCGATTAATATTAATCGTTCGAGTAGAGTTACTGTTCTTCGCGAAGGGGGTCCATCAGTACCTCCTGTGAGTGATGAACCGGTAACAATAGAAAAGGCATCCGAAAATGAAGGCTATGTCACACTTTTAGCGAGAATAATATCGCTTAAACCCGACGTTATAGTAAAAAGAGATGGTAGCGGTAGTTTAGATATATTTAGAGGAACTTTTGCAGATTCGTCGGGTAAAATAAGCTTTCTTTCATGGGTTCCTGTTAATCATGAAATTGGAGATTTAGTGAAAATCGAAGGTGCGATGATTCGAAAATTTAGAGAGACTCCCGAAGTTAATATCAATGACAGAACTAAAATAGAAAAATATCATGATAATAATTTCGCTAGTACAGAAGAATTATCTGAAGTTACAACCTCAAAGATTGGCGATTTAAGGAACGGTATGAAAGATGTAATTACTACAGTCCAAGTAGAATCTTGGCAGTCTCGTACATTTACTAATTCAGATGGTGAAGAGAAGATAGTTAGGAGTGGAGACATCATGGATCCTACTGGCAGATGCCGCCTTACCGCTTGGTGTGAAATAGACCCTAAGCCAGGGGACTTTCTTCACTTAACTGGTGCTCGAGTTCAATTTTGGCAAGGTTCTCCTGATCTTGTTGTTGATAATTCAGATCAGGTATCTAACCTTACAGATGCACCATGGGAATCTATTGATCCTGAGCAACATTGGGTAGATATCGAACTTTCTAAACTTGTCACAAGTGGTTCTAGAAGGGGGATTAAGACACGAGGCACGATTGTCGCGATTAGGTCTGATTCTGGCATAATACAAAGATGCCCAGAGTGTCGCAGGATTCTTCGAGAAAGTGCTTGTTTGGAGCATGGTCCGCAGCAGGGGGTAGAAGATTTAAGGTTAAAATTTGTAGTGGATAATGGTATCCATAATGCCTCATTAATATTAGGTAAGGAGCCTTCTGAAAAATTATTAGGGAAAAGCCAAGAGGAGATTAAAGAAAGTATCTCTAAAAGTAGCCAAGGAGATTTTCTTACCGAAGTAAGGAATAATTATCTAGCTAGAAAGGTTACAATTCATGGCCGTTCATTAGTAGATGCACAAGGTGCTATGATATTAGCTGAAGGAGTTATTTTTGATGATACATCAAATGAAACCGCAGCCAATTTAGTTATGGAAGAATGGGGGGTGCTTCTATGATTAATCAAATTAGAGTAGGTAGGCAGAGTGCAATAAGAATTTTTGCTCAAGAATATTCTGATTCAAATCTTCCTTTGGAAGGAGTAGGGGAATACGCCCCCTCATTCATTATTACTAAATTAGGTGCCAAAGTTAATCGCGCACTTTTCGGAGGTGTAATTGATAGATTTGAAAGAAGAGATGGTGACAATGGCCCTTCTTATTCCGGTCAATTAAGAGATGCCACAGGTGGAGTTCACCGTTTCCAAATAGCTCCCTTTCAACCAGAATTACATGCTGATGCTGAAGAACTTCTTGCACGATTTGAGTCGGGTGACCGATTTCTTATGATGATGGTAGGTCGTGCACGATGGTTTGAAAGTGATGATGGAGGGATTTTCACATCTTTCCGCGCAGAAGAATTTTGTATAGTTGAGAGAGAAGTTTATGTTAATTGGTTAGTTGAAACTTCTGAAGCAACATTGAGAAGATTATCTGCATACTCGGCATCATTAGGTTCGGATAATAACTCAGAAGCCCTGGAGGCTTCAGGAGTTCCTTCCGACTTAATTGAAGGAATGATTCTAGCCAAAGACCACTACGGCGCTTTTGATCCAGAAAGTTACAGAGTAGGTGTATTACAGGGTCTCTCAATGGCTCTGAATTCTAATGGAGAAATTGAAACTATGATGGCATCCTCTGAGAGTACTCGATCAGATAGTGATTTAGACAATCCCGCATCGAGTGTCTCAGTAGCAGAAAAACCTAAGTTGGAACCTCAAGGTGATGTTGAAGATTTAATTCTAAATGTAGTAAGAAATTCATCAGATGTTAATGGTATACCATATGACTCGATTGTCCTTGCTTGTACAGAAGCAGGATTCTCGAGGGAATCCTCTGAAGATGCAATCGAAGACTTAAGGGATATAAAGTGTCAAATTATTGAACCTAGGTTTGGATTTTTCCAAATTCTTGACTAGTCATTTTTCCTTTCTGCGAGTAAATTATCTATTCTTGATAACTTGTCTCTTACTCTATCTATTGTCCCCGAATCACTTAGGTCAATTTCTGTTGATGATTTCATTTTCGCACCTTTAATTTCTGCAATATTAGTCGCTACCAATACTAATTTATCTCTTACTTTATCATTAGATAATGGCCATCCTCTCCTTGTTGCGAGCCTGAGGAGTAAATCGCTCTCCTTTTCTCCCCAAAAACCTTCATGACTTCTAATAATTGTACTTATCATCCGATCCAAATCTTCAATTCTTGCTTGTATGGTTAAGATATCTCCTTGAGTTGTAAAGTCAGAATTCTCAAAGCCTATCAGTAGCGAATCATGTGCATCTTCTAGTGCTGCACTAGATGCAATATTTATCTCAACTTCTTGTTTTTGATCTAAATGTGGAAGTTCAACTGATTTTATTCGTTCATTTAATTCCGAAGTTTCATTTGGATTGTTAGCAGTATTTAAGATTCCATTTCTCCTTAAACTTCTTTTTATCCTTCCCCATGCGTTAAATTGGCTTGTTAATACTCCTGCAACTCTTCCCATTAATATGGTTCTATTTCCGGTTAGTGGCAGTTCTAGGTGTTGGCACATAACGTGCAATTTTTCTCTATCTAGTTCAGCTAATCTTTCAATTGTCATTCGTCTTGAATCAAAATTCAGATGTAACCATAATCTCTGTCTTCTTTCTTTATGGGAACCTGATGATTTAATCCCAAATATTTTCAAAACTTCGCCAATTTCTTTATGAGGCATCGACTGAATTCCGTCCCAAGATAAATCTAAATTATCAAGGATTTGGTATTGAATTAATCTTGCTCTAAGTACTTCTACAGAGCCGGATTTACTAAGTTCAAAACCTTCTGCTTTTTGTCTCAGTGACATCAGACGAGATCGGTATAGGTCATCTAGTAATACTTCGTCAACCTGCAAAATCTATCTCCTCTGTGTGACCGAGAATTATCCTGCATGATATTAATTGCGTATGAATTAATGATTCAGTATGTATTTTGGCAGTTAAATCTGAAAGCCGAAATCAATTATTAAAAAAATCGATACCCGCAATCTTTGAACTCTCAATCACTCTTCTCCAATCTTTTTCAGTCGCAATCATTGCTACTTCATAACCAGAATATGGAATTACTCTATCTACCGCGATTGTTCTTTTCCCATCATTCGAAATTGTTTCAATTCTAAATTCAACCAGTACTTCATTTGTGTTTGCTTCCCCTTCTAAATCATGAAATGCCTGTTCCATAGTCAAGTCTCTATGTTCTTCGGCCTGTTTCATGAGAGTACTCATTTTCCGATGTCTAGTAAGGATACCTATACCGTTTAATTGATTTTCATCCATCCCTCCAATGAAATGATTTTGAATTTTCCAAACTGTTTCACCTTCAATTTCTGAAAATAATTTAGAATTTTTATGGGGATAATTCTTCCTCCCTACTAATACCACTAAATCTGAATATGCAGTTGGTAAAAAATGGTTATCTCCTCTATTTTGAGGGTCAGGTAGTAAGGTATGTCTTCTTTCACTGATGTTTAATGTAGAATAAATAACTCTTGGAATTATATAGCCATCTATTTCTTTATTTTGACGTAGTTTTTCCATCCAAGCATACCTTTCTAATTCATTTCCTAGCGATTCGTTTCTCTTTTCAATTTCTATAAATGCGACTGGAGATAAAACTCTCATTCCTCTACGTGATCTTCTTAACTGTCTCCTAATCAACTTTGATTCGCATAAGATTATAGCAGATTTTGGCTGATATTGGATTTTATTTTCTGAAACTAATACCATATTCGGTGTTCTAGGAGTTCTTGCTCCATGTACCTGGCAATTTGCTTCATACATTTCCACTTGTTTACCATGTAGAAGTCTCGCAGGCATCGCAAGTAAGTCTAAGTCGCCATTCTGAAGGCTCTCTAATGCTTGGGTAAAAGATTCTTGTTCTTCATTTTCTATTTGAGTATCAGGCGCCTCATTAGATTCAAAAAATTTCTCCATATATTGGTTAACTGGGCATGATGATATAGAGAGGGTTCCAAATTGTATTCTTTCCATATTCGCGTCCACCTCATGGGAGGGAGCACGTACCGTACTCAAACCAACCGGCTAGACACTTATTGATATAGGCGACCCC
>ENA-ORDR01000551-ORDR01000551.1-marine-metagenome-genome-assembly--contig:-NODE-551-length-19010-cov-4.348915_pt1 | contig 19010 bp, 15 predicted proteins | sample MGYA00240993_ERZ508538 | MGnify/ENA primary metagenome ERZ508538 (study PRJEB26207, sample SAMN05421999) | marine metagenome | isolation source: Monterey Bay, California, USA | place: USA:Monterey Bay... | reverse complement strand
GTCCAATAGTTAGTGAAAACACTGTTTTCCTATCTTCTAATGATTTTTCATCATCTTTTAAGGTGTATCCTAATCCAGCATCATCATATGTAAAAATACAGACCAATGATTTTTCAAATAGAATCGTCATATATGATTTAAATGGAAACATGCTATTAAATAAAATATATAATAAAAATCAAATTGAAATTTCGGTTGATTTTTTATCAAGTGGTATATATGTTTTAAAGGTCATTAATGATTCTGGATATATTTATAGAAAAATAATTATTAGATAAATGTCCTCAAATAATAGCTCTGAGTTGTATGAACATTTTGATTTTACTGCAAGTTCCGGTCAAGAACCTTTAAGGGTAGATAAATTTTTAATGAATTTTATTGATAATGCAACTAGAAATAAAATTCAAAAAGCTGCTGTAAATGGTAATATTTTAGTGAATAATTTACCAGTTAAATCTAGTTATAAAGTAAAGTCTGGGGATAGGGTAAGTATCGTCTATTCATATCCAAAGCAGACAAATGAGCTTATTCCTCAAGATATACCTATTAATATTACTTATGAAGATGATGACATTTTAATAGTTAATAAGGAAGCAGGAATGGTTGTACACCCTGGCTTTGGAAATTATGATGGAACACTAGTAAATGCACTAGCGTATCATTTTGATAATCTCCCTAACAAAAGTTCTGAAAATCGTCCTGGTTTAGTGCATAGGATTGACAAAAATACGTCTGGAATATTAGTTATTGCTAAAAATGAAGATAGTATGACTATCTTGTCAAAAAAGTTTGAAAAAAGAGATTTAAATAGACTTTATGTTGCTTTGGTTTGGGGCGATCTTAAGGAAGATTCAGGTTTCATTGAAGGGAATATTGGGCGTAGTCTAAAGAATAGAAAGATTATGTCTGTTTTTCCTGATGGCGAATATGGCAAATATGCTAAAACTAACTATAAAGTATTAGAAAGATTTGGTTATGTCACTATGGTTGAATGTAAACTTGAAACAGGAAGAACACATCAGATTAGAGCTCATTTTAAATTTTTAGGACATCCACTTTTTAATGATGCTGAATATGGTGGAGATTTAATCTTAAAAGGAACAACTTTTACAAAATACAAACAATTTGTTCAAAATTGTTTTAAGATATGTCCTAGACAAGCTTTACATGCTCGTTCTTTAGAGTTTAACCATCCTAAAACAAATGATTTAATGTCATTTGAATCGGAGCTAGCAGATGATATGTCTCAATTAATTGAAAAATGGAGAAGCTATTCAATAAATCAAAGAATTTAGCTTAGTAAACTTTTAGTTCATTATAAATACTATCTCTCTCAATAGGTTTTCTATTAACTTTTTTAATGAGTTTGGTAATATCTTCAGTAGACATTTTTGGGTTTTGATCTTCAGCACCTGCCATTGAATAGATTTTTGTTGAGTCATCTATAGTTCCATCAATATCATCAACTCCAAAAGCTAAAAGGTTCTGAGTAGTTTCTTTTCCAATCATTGGCCAATAAGCTTTAATATGAGAAATATTATCAAAGTATATTCTAGCAATTGCATACATTCTAAGATCATCTATTACACTTACTTCCTTTAAGTGGGACATTTGGTTATTTCCATTTCTGTATTTTAAAGGAATAAAAGCATTGAATCCACCAGTTTTGTCTTGAAGCTTTCTAAGTCTGCTCATATGATCTATAATATGTTCAGCTTTTTCATAATGACCATAGAGAATAGTAGCATTAGATTGCATGCCAATTTCATGTGCAGTTTCATGAATTTCTAACCACTGTTCAGCCGTGCATTTATCTTTACATATTATGTCTCTAATATCTTTGTGAAATATTTCAGCACCACCTCCTGGGAGAGAGTTTTGCCCAGCTTCTTTTAACATTTTTAAACCCTCTTTATATGAAACCTTTGCTTTTCTACACATATATTCAAGTTCCACAGCTGTAAATGCTTTAATGTGAATGTTAGGTCTTATCTTTTTTATTTTTTTTATTACTTCAATGAAATATTTTAAACCCATTTTAGGATGTACTCCGCCTACAATATGAACTTCAGTAATTTCATCAACTTTATACTTTTTTACCATATCAACCATTTCGTCAATAGAATGTTCCCATCCTTGAGATTTCTCTTTTAATAATCTTGAATATGAACAAAATTTACAATCAAAAACACAAATATTTGTAGGTTCTATATGTATGTTTTTATTAAAAAAAGTATTGTTTCCATTGTGCTTTTCTCTAATTGCATTTGCAAGAGAAAAAAGTAGTGCATTTGGTGCTTTATTGAAAAGTGTTAAGGTCTCAGAATCAGAAATTCTTTTGCTTGTAGAAATTTTTTTTACAATATCTCTTATTGAAATGTCAACTTGGGATATATCAATGCTGAGATCTAACATTATTTACCGATAATAATTCTTTTTGTAATATGAGTTGTTTCTGAATTAAATTTAATTAAATAAACTCCACTTTTTAAATTGCTTATATCAATTTGTGTGTTATTGTTTAAGTTTTTCCAAGTTCTCACCTCATTGCCAAGCATATCAAAAAGACTCAATCTGTAGTTTATTTCTGAACTTTCAATTGTAATTGAATTTTTAGCTGGGTTAGGGAAGAAGCTAAATAATTTATTTAACTCAACAAATTCACTATTTACAATTCCAGTACAATTTACTGTAACATTTGAATTTTTCAAACTAGATCTATAGCCATTCATCGTTGATATCATTTCATTAACCTGATCATTAGAAAACATCCATGTATCTCTAGAATATGCCATAAAATTCTCATCCATATCTAATAAATCACTATTAAATCCATATAATAAATCATTACAGGTATTGTTATTTGTACCTGCATTAACACTTCCAAAATATACGTCATCTGTTGCAGGAGTGTCGTAAACATTTGCATCATCATTGTCACAACAACCTCCCGATTGAGCTTCGCAAAATGTATGATTTAGACCAAGATAATGACCAATCTCATGAGTTGGTGTTCTTCCATCGCTGGTAGAGCTAGCATTTCCTGTTGTGCCAAAATATTGAAAGTCTACAACTAATCCATCTTTCCAAGCATTCCACGACTGTAATCCAGGAAGATAAGCATATCCTAAAACAGAAGTATTTCCCTGACTTGCTATATCACAAACCCAAATATTCATATAATCTCCTGGAGGCCATCCATCTTTTCCTCCAGTAGAATTACGTTTCATATCATTTGATTCAGTACTGTAATTAAAACTATTTTTTGTAGATAACGTTCGCGTAATACCATCTGTTGGATTACCATTTGGATCAGTAGTTGCTAGGCAAAACTGTATATTGGCATTTCCTGCATAATTAACAAATGTATTTCTAGGGGGATTGGGAAACTCGCTATTTGTCTTACTAAAATCTTCATTTAAAATTCTAAGTTGATCTTCAATTTGAATATTTGGAATATTAGTTCCAATTCCAAGGTTAGAATGGTTTTGTCTATATATGACATGAATCACAACTGGAATAGTAATTGTTTGTTTACTAATTTCATTAGATTTTAACCAATTTTTATTTTGTTTCCAAACATTACCTATTTCAACTTGATAATTTGGATTACTAACTAATTCATCATTTATCAGTTCAGTAGTGTAACATTTTTTAATTTCTTGGCTAAATGAGTTATTGATAAAAGTAAGAGATAAGAAAAGAAATAGGTATTTCATTTTGTGTTTTTAGAGAATTGCAAATATAATTCTAAAAAAATAATAATTTCATTAATAATTATTAATTAGTATGAATTATTAACTCTTAATTATTTATAAAATTATAATCACTAAGAGCTTTTAAAAAATTAATTAAATCTTGTTTTTCAGCATTGGTTAATTGTAAGCCCACTCCAATTTTCTTCATAAGTGGATCTACAGTTGGTGAATAATTTCCACCTGAATTGTAATGCTCAACAACTTCTTCAAGAGTAGAAAATCTTCCATCATGCATGTATGGAGCAGTAAATTCTATGTTTCTTAGAGTTGGAGTTTTAAATTTTGCAATGTCATCAGCATTATTTGTAATATTAGCTAAGCCTAAATCTGCAAAATTATTGGCATCTAACCCATTGTTGTGAAAATCATTATCCATAAACATTTCAGTTCCATGACAATGAAAACAATCTCCCTTCTCAGAATTAAAAATAGCAAATCCATTTAATTCTGAAGGGCTCAACTGAAGTTCTTGTCTCATCCATTTATCGTATTTAGAGTCTACAGAAATAATTGTTCTTTCAAATTGAGCAATTGCTTTAACAACATGAATGGAGTCTATGTAATCTATATTAAAAGCATTTTTAAATAGATTTTTGTAAATAGTATCTGAATTTAATTTTGACTCTACATTCACCCAAGTGTCGTGCATTTCAATTGGATTTGTTACAGGTTCAAATACTTGTTCTTCAAGAGTTTGAACACTACCATCCCAATTAAAACTAGTATTCCAACCTAGATTAATTAAAGCACTAGCATTTCTAAACCCTTCGATATTATCAATGCCTGTACTATATTGATTATTTTCTGAAAAAGAATTGGCTTTAATGTGACAACCAGAACACGAAAGGGTGTTGTCAGCACTTAGAATGGGATCATTAAATAATTTTTCACCCAATTGAACTCCCTCTAAAGTTAAAGGATTGTCTTCTGGGATAATCATGTCAGGAAATCCAAAAGGAGTAATGATATTGTAAGGAGTGGTTTGAAAAGGGATTATCGTGTCGTATAAGCAGCTTCCGTCATCATAAAGAGCAGTTGGATTCCAATTTGATGACATTTGATCAGTACAACCCTCAACTATGATTAAATCCTTTTTACATGAAAAAAATAGAAGAACTAATAATAAAACTATAATTCCTCTATTCATGCTTAATCTAATAATCCTTGTAAGTTAAATACACCCATCATTCCATTCATCATAAGATTCATTTGAGTTGGCATATTCATCATTATTGCTGGCTCAAGATTTACTACTTCTGGCCCATACCAATTATTAATATTCATTTCAATAGCGTATTCTAAATTATTTGTTGAGTTATTAATATTAATTGGTACATCAAAACTACATAAGAAAGAATGATCCATTCCCATTGTTGGTCCTGTGTGAGTATTGTAAAATGTTGAGTCATTGGTATACGAACCTTCTAATTTCATGTAGTGATAACCACCACCCATCATTTCTGGCCATGACATTGATGTGTGAAAAGTTTCATTAACAAAGCTGTTAGTTACATTAGTTGTTGCATCTAAACCAAATCTAAACTGAAGAGTGTATGAGCCATTTTCTATAATATCACTTTCAATAAACATGGTTGATGGATCACTTAAATCTACAAAGTGAATATCCTTAATTATTTTTTCATGATCTTTTTCATTACTAATTAATTTTATATCTGATATCAAATACTTTAATGTTAAAACATTATAATTCTCTCCAGCTAGATTAGTGTGCGATAAATCGTCCATAGAAACAGGATTTCCATCCACATTATGGGAAAAGTTTAAAAATATTTTTGTGTCATTAATTTCTTGATCTGAGCCACATGAAATTAAAATTAAGGCAGTAAAAAATACTGATAGTAAATTCTTCATAATTTGAATGTTTGATTAAAAGACAAATTTAATTATTTAGATTATTATTATAACACTACTTTTTATTTTCTGTAATTTTTTCTTATTTAATTTAAAAGTTTCCATCTATTTTAATCATTTTTGTTGGATGCATAATAAGTTGAAATATATTGATGTTATTGTTCCTTTATCTGTAGAGGGTGTTTTTCAATACTCAGTAAATACGGATCTTATTATAAATGTTGGCCAGCGTGTGATTGTTCAGTTTGGAGCTAGAAAATTATACACTGCTATTGTAGTTAATATTAGTGATAAAAAAACTACAAAACATAAGTTAAAGAACATTTTATCTTCTGTAGATGATTCACCCATTGTAAATATTTTCCAAATTAAGTTATGGTCTTGGATTGCAAAGTATTATATGTCTAACCTTGGTGAGATTATGAATACTGCTTTGCCTTCATCTTTAAAATTAGCCAGTGAATCAAGAATTATTTTGAATGATGAAAAATTAATAAATAAGAATTTAAGTTCTAGAGAACAAAAGGTTTTGGAATTGATAAAAAATGGCAAATCGGTCACTGTAAGGCAAATAAATAAGAAACTCTCTATAAGTGATTCCTTCTCTGTTATCAATCAATTAATTAAAAAAGATATTGTTACTGTTCATGAACATATCTCGGAAAAATATTCACCCAAATATTTAAATGTAATTAAGATTATTAATGATAATGAAGATTTGTTATCAAAAACACAAAAAAAATTATATAAAATATTATTAGAAAATAATGATGTATTAATATTAAATGATTTAATAAAAGAAACCTCGATTTCTAGATCAGTATTTAAGGCTCTTGAAAAAAAGGAAGTTATTTCAATTAATAAAATACCATTCAGTAGAATTGATAGTTTTAATAATAAAGTTTATCCTATTAATAAGCTTTCTTCAGCTCAGGATAATGCATACAATGAAATAATTAAAAGTTTTAATGAAAAAGATGTTTGCTTATTGCATGGTGTTACATCTAGTGGAAAAACAGAGATTTACATAAAACTTATTGAAGATCAAATTAAAGAGGGAAAACAAGTTTTATATCTACTTCCAGAGATTGCATTAACAATTCAAATTATTAAAAGATTAAAAAAACATTTTGGTAGTAAAGTTGGTGTGTCTCATTCAAATTTGAATAATTCTGAGAGGGTAGAGGTTTGGAAAACAATTCAAAATAGTGATAATGCAAAATGTTCAATCATTTTAGGCGCTCGATCTTCTATTTTCTTGCCTTTTGATAAGCTTGGATTGATAATTATTGATGAAGAACATGATACTTCTTATAAGCAACAACAGCCTTCTCCAAGATATCATTCAAGAGATGCTGCAATTTATTTAGCAAGCTTACATAAAGCTAAAGTTCTTCTTGGTTCTGCTACTCCATCTATTGAAACGTATTATAATGCTCAAAATGGTAAATATGGATTTGTTGAACTATTAAAAAGATATGCTGATATAAAACTACCAAAAATTAATTCTATTGATATTAGCAAAGCTTTTAAGAAAAAACAGATGCAATCTTTTCTTTCCAATGATCTAGTTAATGAAATTCAAAGACATTTGGATAGAAATAAGCAGGTAATACTATTTCAAAATAGGAGAGGGTATTCTAAAGTTTTAAGTTGTAAATCATGTGGTGAAGCCGAATGTTGTAAATATTGTTCTGTTAGTTTAACACATCACAAAATAAATAATAATCTTCGCTGTCATTATTGTGGTTATATCAAGGAAATACCAAGTTCTTGTTCTTCATGCAGTAATAGTTCCTTAGAAATGAAAGGATATGGGACAGAACAAATCTGTGAATTATTAGAAACTATTTTTACCGAGCATACAATTCAAAGAATGGATCATGACACCACAAGAAAAAAGAATGCTTATGAAGAGATTATACAAGATTTTCAATCCTTAAAAATTGATATTCTAGTTGGTACTCAAATGATTGCCAAGGGATTTGATTTTGAGAATGTTTCACTTGTTGGAATAGTAGACTCAGATAGCATGTTAAATTTTCCAGACTTTAGATCACATGAAAGAGCATTTCAATTAATGTCTCAAGTTGCAGGAAGAGCTGGTAGAAAAAATAAGCAAGGCTCGGTTTATTTACAAACTTCTAATCCAGATCATGAAATAATAAGACAGGTTTCTAATCACTCTTACACAAATTTTTACAACATCCAATTAAAGGAAAGGAAATCATTTAATTACCCTCCATTTTGCAAATTAATTATTCTTAGATTTAAACATACAGATTATCATATTTTAGATGAAGTTTCTCAAAAATTTGCCCAAATAATGAGAAGTAGTTTTAAAGATAGAGTTCTTGGTCCTGAGTATCCTGTGGTTTCTAAGATTAAGAATTATTTTATTAAAAATATTTTATTAAAAATTGAGGGCAATAAATCTTCTTCAAAAGCCAAGAAAATTATTTCTCATGTACTTGAATATATGAAGAAAAATAAGTTATTAAAACAATGTGTGTTTCAGATTGATATCGATCCAAATTAAATTTTAAATTATTTAAAAAAACTAGTTATTCCAGATTATGTTTTGTGGAGTTGGAGCTGTAATTTTTAACTCCTCTTTAGTTACAGGGTGTTTAAAGATAATTTCTCTTGCATGTAAACATATACTTCCATCTTTATTACTTCTTTTTGCACCATATTTAAGATCTCCTTTTATGGGTGAGCCAATATTAGATAATTGCACTCTTATTTGATGGTGTCTACCAGTTTCTGGATTTATTTCATATTGATAATAATTGTCTAAGGACTTAATTATATTATAGTTTAACTTGGAATATTTACCATCTTTTCCCTTAGTGACAAAGGATTTGTTTTTTTTATTATTTTTAGATAAATAATTTTCAAGAATGTCTGATTGTTTTGGGAGTTTATTTTTTACAATTGCCCAGTAAGTTTTTGAGATTTCATTATTACGAAATTTCTCATTCATTCTACTAAGAGCCTTGCTTGTTTTAGCATATATAATAACTCCAGTAGTTGGCCTGTCAATTCTGTGTATTGTTCCTAAATAAACATTACCTGGCTTATTATATTTATTTTTTAAAAATTCTTTTACGATTTCAGAAAGTGGAATATCACCCGTTTTGTCTGCTTGGCAAATGTCGCCAGACTTCTTATTTATTGCTATAAGATGATTATCTTCATATAAAACATGAAGTTTAGTATTGTTCATCTTTATTTGGGAAATCAACTTTTTTGACATCAGAAATATACTGTTTAACTCCTTTTGTGATTTCATCATAAAGATTTAAATATCTTCTTAAAAATCTTGGGTTAAATTCATGATTCATTCCTAACATATCATGCAAGACTAGTACTTGTCCATCAACATTTGCTCCTGCGCCAATACCGATAACTGGAATGTTTAAGGTCTCTGCAACTTTTTTTGCAAGTTTTGAAGGGATTTTTTCTAATACAATTGCATAACAACCGGCTTCTTCTAAGAGTTTAGCATCTTCAATGAGTTTATTAGCCTCTTCTTCCTCCTTAGCTCTTACTGTGTATGTACCAAACTTATAAATGGATTGAGGTGTAAGGCCTAAATGCCCCATCACAGGAATACCTGCGCTTAATATTCTTTTAACAGAATCTATTATTTCTGATCCTCCTTCTAGCTTTACTGTATGTCCCCCTGTTTCTTTCATTATTCGTATTGCAGAGTCTAAAGCTTTTTTTGAATTACCTTGATATGTTCCAAATGGCATGTCTACAACCACTAAAGCTCTGTCAACAGCTCTTACAACTGATGATGCATGATAAATCATTTCATCAAGAGTAATTGGTAATGTGGTTTCATGTCCAGCCATAACATTAGAAGCAGAATCTCCAACAAGAATAATATCAATTCCAGCATTATCGATAATCTTTGCCAATGTATAGTCATATGCTGTTAACATAGATATCTTCTCTCCATTGTTTTTTAATTCAAGAAGAGAATTTGTAGTTATTCTTTTATAATTTTTATTATTTGTCTCCATTTACTTACTTGTTTTACTTACTTGTTTTAATTATGTAAGCATTTTTAAATCCAAAATTATTAATTTTTCTCATTGCAGCATTGGCATCATTTAAATCAATGTATTTACCAACAAGATATTTATATAAGCCATTTGCAATCTCTACTTTTAAACCATCTAGATGGTTAAATTCAGTTGTTGGAAATTTTAAAATTGCCAATTGAATTGAGTATGTCGAATCACTTTGTGCAATTTCTTTTTCTTTTTCAGTTTCTATTTGTTCAATTAATTTATTAGCAACTAAATCTGTAGGGTTTACCTCATTGAGTTCAAAATCTTTATAGACAAAAATTTCTTTTATATATTTATTTTCTGCAACTTGATTTTCAAGTGATTTTTTTAAATTTTTATTCTTTTTTACGACAATACTAATATTATTTTTTAATGATTTGTTTTTAGTTGATATTGCATTTAATTGATTTTTAAATAATGTTATTTCATTATTCAAGTTTTCTTTCTCATTTTTCAATGATTTAATTTCATTACTTAAATTGTTTTTTTCTTTAAAAATGACCGTATTTTCCTCTTGAATTTTATTTATACTTTTTTCTAGTAGGGATAATTTTTTACTGTTCTCTTCTTTTGACTTATCAGCACTATTTTTTGTTTTTTTAAGATCCTCTTCTAAGGCTTTAATTTTATTTGAATTTGATTTTAAACTTTTTAGTTGAAGTATATTTTTATCTGTAATTTTCTCAGAACTCGATTTTAATTTTGCAATCTCTTCTTTTAATATTACTATTTTCTTTTCTAATTTTTCTTCACTATTTAGAAGATCTGAATTTCTTTTTTCTATTGTTTCTAATGAAGTGTTTTTTTCTTTAATATTTAATTCTAAATCAGAAATTAATAAATTTGATTTTGTTTCATTATTTTCAATCTCTTTAATCCAATTTTCAAGCTGAGTAATATCATATTCTTTTTCTTGTAATTGCTTAGCTTGTAATTCAATTTTTGAATTAGTCTGCTCGATTTTTTGTTTTAAATCAAGAATTATAATTGAATCTTTATTTTCTTTAATTATATCAACTTTAATACTGTTTTCTGCTATGACCTTTTCATTTGTTTTTATGATAGGAACTTCTTGGATTTTCTCTTTTTTAATTTGAATTTGTTCTTGTTTATCAGTATTAAGATAAAAATATTTTAATCTTGATTTTGTGTCAGGTCCAATTAAAATTCCAGAGTATCCTTTTTTGTTAATATTTGATTCAAATTCTTCAACAATGGAATTATTTGATTTAAAAGTTATTTTGTTCTTATTATCAATAATTTCAATGGTGTTATAAATATTTTCTTTGTTAATAGATTTGCTTTTAATCCATTTTCCTTTTCTATTTTTCTTTGATAAATAACTGTAATTATTGTTCTTAAATTGTTTGATTCTATATTTTCCATCGTTGTTGACTTCTATAATCAATGCTTCAGAAAAATCTTTATTTGCTCTAATAATAAATCCTATGCTTGAATTGATGTTTTCTGATGGACCAAGCTTGAAAGCACTTTTTAATAATGAGTTTTCAGTGTAACTTTCTTCTAATATAATTACATATTCACTTTCATTATTTTCTCTTAAAATCAGATACTCATTTTCATCAATTATAAAATAGTTGTCATTTTCTCTAACAATTGGAAAATCATCTTGTTTTTCAGAAAAATTGATGTTTAGTACTTTATATTGAAAGTTATTATTCTGGGCATAATTAGAAACGCTTATAATGGAGAATAGTACTAAAAGAATAATAAATTTTATTTGCATCTATTTTTTTTTACAAATTTACAAATATTGAGTATATCATAAGATTTAAATCAATAAGTTTGTATTATGAAATTATATCAATTATTTGTTTGTTTTTTAATAGTTTTTTCTTCTTGTGAGACTGATTTTGATGTTAATGCTGAATGGGATGATGTTACTATTGTTTATGGATTATTGGATCCAAATAATGAAATTCAACTCATTAAAATTAATAAAGCATATTTAGGTGCTGGAGATGCTATTCAAATGGCATCTGTTTCGGATTCATTAAATTATACCCCATCTGATTTAGATGTAAAGCTTTACAGAATTAAATCACTTGGATTTGGTCAATATGATACTCTAGCTACAGTTACTTTATACGATACTATAGTGGAAAAGGATGATGGCCTTTTTTCAACTGAAGAAAATATTATTTATGCATTTAAAAAACCAAATTCTTTCTACAATACAAATTCTTTTTATGTATTAGAGATAACTAATATAAATACTAATGATAAAGTTTCTTCTCAAACAGAAATAATTAATAATTTTAATTTTGAGTCTTTAAACTCTAGTTTTGAATGGGGCCTATATAACGGTGACCTGGTTGATAGTTTAAGGTTTAGAACAAAAAATATTGAATGGACTAAATCAACAAATGGAGAAATTTATCAGCTAGACATAATCGTTAATTATTTGGAAGATGGTGAAAACAAAAATCTTGTGTGGAGTCAGCCTTTAATTGAATATACAAGTGGTAATATGAGTGTTAAAATTAAAGGTGATCAATTCTTTTTATTCTTGACTAATAACCTATCCAATAACACAACTAAACAATTTCTTAATTTGGATCTTTTAATGACTGTAGGAACAAATGATTTAAAGACTTATATAAATGTAAATAAGCCTTTTTCTGGTATTGTTCAAGAAAGACCAGTTTTTTCAAATATTAATAATGGTATTGGATTATTCTCGTCTAGGTACACTTATGATGATATTAATGGTATTGAATTAACTAATGCTACTGTTAATTATATTATTAATGATTTAGATTTAGGTTTTGAATAAATGACAATGTGTCACTACTCTTAACAGGTAATTTCTAATATTCTCCTTTTTTGTCAGTTGTTTTTAATTTTCTACATTCTGGAATGCTTATTGCAATATTAATTGTTGAAACAAATTTTGAAAAATTAAAATAAAAAAAAATGAGTAAAATAATAGGTATAGATTTAGGTACAACAAATTCATGCGTTTCTGTAATGGAAGGAAATGAGCCTGTTGTAATTCCAAATGCTGAAGGGGCAAGAACTACTCCTTCTATAGTTGCTTTTATTGAAGGTGGTGAAAGAAAAGTAGGTGATAGCGCTAAAAGACAAGCTATTACAAATCCAGAAAAAACTATTTCTTCTATAAAAAGATTTATGGGGGAAAGTTTTTCATCAATGAGTAAGGAAATTAAAAATGTCTCATATAAAGTAGTAAAAGGAGATAATAATACCGCAAGAGTAAAAATTGACGACAGACTTTATACGCCTCAAGAAATTTCTGCAATGGTTTTACAAAAAATGAAGAAAACTGCAGAAGATTATCTTGGACAATCGGTTTCTGAAGCTGTTGTTACGGTTCCTGCTTACTTTAATGATGCGCAAAGACAAGCAACTAAGGAAGCTGGTGAAATTGCAGGATTAACAGTCAAAAGAATTATTAATGAGCCTACAGCAGCAGCATTAGCTTATGGCCTAGATAAATCAGATCAAGATAGAACAATTGCAGTATTTGATCTTGGTGGAGGAACTTTTGATATTTCAATATTAGAATTAGGAGATGGTGTATTTGAAGTAAAATCAACTAATGGAGATACCCATTTAGGTGGAGATGATTTTGATCAAGTTATCATAGATTGGTTAGCAGAAGAATTTAAAAAGGACGAAAGTATGGACTTAAGAGAAGATCCAATGGCTTTACAACGTTTAAAAGAGGCTGCTGAGAAGGCAAAAGTAGAACTATCTAGTTCAACTCAAACCGAAATTAATCTTCCTTATGTAACTGCAACAGCATCAGGACCTAAACATTTAGTTAGAACTCTAACTAGAGCTCAGTTTGAGCAATTAGCAGACAAGCTTATTCAAAATACTATTAAGCCTTGTCAAAGTGCTCTAAAAGACGCAGGAATGACTGCATCTGATATTGATGAGGTAATTTTAGTTGGTGGTTCTACAAGAATCCCTGCAATTCAAGAAGTTGTTGAGAAGCACTTCAAGAAAGCGCCTTCCAAAGGAGTTAATCCTGACGAAGTTGTTGCTGTAGGAGCAGCTATTCAGGGTGGTGTTCTTTCTGGCGATGTGAAAGATGTATTGCTACTTGATGTTACTCCATTATCACTAGGAATTGAAACAATGGGAGGCGTTATGACCAGATTAATTGACTCTAACACTACTATTCCAACAAAAAAGTCTGAAACATTTTCAACCGCAGCTGATAATCAACCTGCAGTTGATATTCATGTTTTACAAGGTGAAAGACCGATGGCTGCGGATAACAAATCAATTGGAAGATTTCAATTAGCTGATATTCCACCTGCACCTAGGGGAGTACCTCAAATTGAAGTGACTTTTGATATTGATGCTAATGGGATTTTAAATGTTTCTGCCAAAGATAAAGCTACTGGTAAGGAGCAAAATATCAAAATTGAAGCTTCTTCAGGATTATCAGATGAAGAAATTGATAAAATGAAGAAAGAAGCTGAAGCAAATGCTGATGCTGATAAAACAGCAAAAGAATCAATCGATAAGATTAATGGAGCAGATGCAATGATTTTTCAAACCGAAAAACAATTAAAAGAGTTTGGTGAAAAATTATCTGATGACAAAAAAGCTCCAATTGAAGAAGCTTTAACTGAATTGAAGTCAGCTCATTCAAGTAAAGATCTTAATGCAATTGATTCTGCAATGGAAAAAATTAATGCAGCATGGAAAGTTGCTTCTGAAGAGATGTATAAAGCTACAGAAGAAGCTAAAAATGCCGGTGGTGCCTCTGCAGATCCTCAAGCGGATAATGCTGATGATGTTACTGATGTTGATTTTGAAGAAGTAGATGATGAAAAAAAGTAATTGTTAATTAGTTTTTGAATTTAAAAAGAGCTCTTTTTTAGAGCTCTTTTTTTTATTCGATTTATCAAATATTCTTCAGTTTTTATATCTAATTTATTTTTGTTTTCTAATAATGTTTAAATTTTTCAAAAGATCTAATTAAGAATATTATTACAAGTGATTCAATAAGTAATAATAAATAATGAATGTAAAAAACTTGAGACTGATTATCAATGATTTGAAATTGATATTCGATTGCTTTATAGAATAAGTATGACAATAATAATCCAACTAGATAACCAAATTGTTTAGCCATATCAACTAGAGTTAAAATCCTGTCTTTTTTTAAAATAAGAGTTTCACCTCTCATTAGATAGGATCCAAACATAAACGTAATTTGATAGCCAATATAAACTAGTAAAGCAATTTGATAGTTAAATGAAAATAATAAAAAAGCAACTATTACACTTAAAATTACAAGCTCAACAAATAATGAAATTTTGTAAAAATAGTTGATGTTCAAAATTTTGGAGTAAAGTGTTGCAACTATAAGCATTCCAACCGCCAAAATTATTCCTCCAATAGAATATACAGATGGTTCTAATGGAGTATAGATTGTGAAAATACTACCAATTGATGTGCCTAGAAATAAAGAATTAAAAAATTTATATTTTATAAAATTTCTATTATTTATTCTTAATTTTCTAGAAATCATATCATTTAATAATAGGTTAGTCTACGAACTTTTGAAATTTGTTTTGCCAGCCTAATAACTTGTTTGGTATATCCAAACTCATTATCATACCAAACATAAATAACAATATCCTTACCATCTTTTGTTACAATAGATGCTTTACTATCAAAAACTGAACAACAAGGATTTCCTACAATGTCAGTTGAAACCAAGTCTGGATCAATTTGATAGTCAATTTGATTTACTAGACTTCCATTAATGGCTTCTTCTCTAACTAGATTATTTAAATCTTCTACAGAAGTACTTTTATTTATATTTAATCTCATAATTGCCAATGAAACATTCGCAGTAGGAACTCTAACAGCATTGGCAGTTAATTTTCCTTCCAGTGATGGAATAACTTTTGTAACAGCCTTTCCAGCACCTGTGGAAGTTATTACCATATTTATTGCAGCAGATCTACCTCTTCTTGGCTTTTTGTGCATGTTGTCAAGTAGATTTTGATCGTTTGTATAAGAATGAACAGTTTCTAAATGTCCATTATTTATTCCGTAATTATCTTCAATAATTTTTAAAATAGGAGCTATACAGTTTGTTGTGCAAGAAGCAGCTGAGAAAATATTTAGATTTTCTATATCTAAATTCTTGTTATTTATTCCATATACAATATTTGGAATTTCAGTTCCAGGAGCAGTGAGAAGAACTTTATTAATTCCTTTAGATTTTAAATGACAAGCTAATGCTTCTTTAGAAGTAAATGCGCCAGTATTATCAATAAGGAGAGCGTTTTTAATATCATACGACTCATAATCTATCTCAGATGGATTTGAGCCATCAATAATATTAATGGTTTGTCCATTAATAATCAAAACTCTATTTTTTAAATCAATATCCACAACTCCGTTAAATGCTCCATGAACAGAATCATTTCTTAATAGATTTGCTCTTTTAATAATTTGCTCATCAGAAATATTCCTTACAACAATTGCTCTTAGACGCATTTGTTGTCCTTTTCCAGCTTGTCTTATCAGTTCTCTTGCAGCTAATCTACCAATTCTTCCAAAACCAAATAAAACAATATCTCTAGGGGAGAAGTTGTTTTCAGAATTTATTATATTTTTTAATTTTTCTTTTATGAAATCAGTATAATTGTTAGACGAATCTTCAAGATATTCAGCAGTTAATAGACCTATATCTAATTTTGATGGTGGTAATTCAATTGATGAAATTTCTTTAATAAGATGCGTTGCTGTTTGAATATCTATTTTTCGTTTAACAACATTTTCTGCATAAGAAAATAGTCTCATCAATTCTGTTACTCCAACATCTAGAATATTTTGTCTGAAAAGAACAATTTCAATTCCTTTATCATACATTAACTGTCCAGAATAATTTAGAAGGTTTACAGCAGTCTTTTCATTTGAAAGCCAATTATTAAATTGGTTATTATAATGAGTATTATCAGTCATTTTTGTGTTTTAGTTTAGTTATGCAAATGTAAATTTTTCTATTTATTATGTTGTCTTTGTTGCTAAATTTTATATTGTATTTTTACATTATGATACTAGAGTTTTACAAATATCAAGCTACCGGAAATGATTTTATTATTATTGATGACAGAGAAGAATTATTTGATGTTAATGATTCTGCTTTAATCAATGCTTTATGTCAAAGAAGTTTTGGTATTGGAGCTGATGGATTGATATTGTTAAGAGATGATAAAGACTATGATTTTAGGATGATTTATTTTAACAGTGATGGTTTTGAATCGTCATTATGTGGTAACGGTGCAAGATGTATTGTTAAGTTTGCTCATTTACTAGACATTACATCTGAAAATATTAATTTTATCACTACAGCTGGAGTTCATCAAGCAAGAATTTCTGAGTCTGATGTATCAATAAAATTTGTTGATATAAATGATATAAATAAATATGATGATGATTTAGTTATTGATTCCGGTTCTCCTCATTACGTAACTTTTTCTGAAAATATTGATCAAATAGATATTGATCTAGAAGGTTCAAATATCAGGAACTCTACTCCATTTAAAAAGAAAGGGATTAACGTTAATTTTATTCAAGTTGACGATTCTGTAAAAATGAGGACTTATGAAAGAGGGGTAGAGTCAGAAACACTTTCATGCGGAACTGGTGCTGTTGCCTCTGCAATAGCTTTGTTTCATAAGCAAATTATTAATGAGAATATAATTGAGTTGAATACTAGAGGTGGGGTTTTAACTGTTTCATTTGATAATTTCAAAAATGAGTACAAGAACATTTGGTTAACTGGTGAGGCTAATTTGGTATACATTGGAGAATTTGAATGTTAAAAAGCCATCAAATATCTTTAAGATTATTAGAAGATAATGATCTTGAATTTCTATATTCAATAGAAAATAATCCTGATAACAAAAAATATGGAAGCAGTAATGTTTATCTTTCTAAAAAAACTTTAAAAGATTACATAAAAAATTCCGGTGCTGATATTAGTGTTTATGGTCAGCAAAGATTTGTTATTGTTTTAAATAATATTTCAATAGGTTTAATAGATCTTTTTGATTTTGATCAAATTAATCGTAGCGCATTTGTTGGAGTAATTGTTATAAATGAATATCAAAATAAAAATTATGGCTCCAAAGCTCTAGAGCTTTTAATCTCATACTCATGGAATAAATTGGATTTACTATCTTTATGTGTAAATATAAATCCAGTAAATAATATTAGTATTTCCTTATTCAATAAATTTTATTTTAAAAAAATAAAAGAGACCTTATATCAACTTAATCGATGAGATTTATTTCATTAATCGTTTTTATTTTTTTTTGTGCATGTACTAATGATAATATTGTTGAATATAAATCTTATCTTAATCATCATGACACTGTAAAGTATGTTGGAATGAATGAGTGTAAAGCTTGTCATTATGAAATATATAATTCTTATATCCAAACTGGTATGGGGAAGTCATTTTCATCTGCAATAAAAACAAAATCTTCTTTACCGGAAAATCCTGATATTATATATGATTCTATTAAAGATTTATCATATGTGCCTTTATGGAAAAATGATAGTTTATGGATAAGAGAATTTAGAATGTTATATAATGATACTACACATAAGATTGATAAAAAAGTAGATTATATAATTGGATCGGGACATCATACAAATTCTCATTTATTTAAAATAAATGGTTATTTACATCAGTTGCCATATACTTACTATGTTCAAGATAGTATTTCAGATCTTCCTCCTGGCTATGAAAATGGTAATAACACTAGATTTGCAAGAGAAATTAATATGGAATGTATAAGTTGTCATAATGCTTATCCAAAACATGTTGAGGGTTCAAATAATAAATATGATTTTATTCCTCAAGGAATAGATTGTGAGAGATGTCATGGGCCTGGAGAAATACATGTTGCACTTAAAAGTCAAGGTGTATTGGTTGATACTTCTAAATACATCGACTATTCTATTGTAAATCCTTCAAAATTAGATAGAGACTTACAATTTGATGTATGTCAAAGGTGTCATCTACAAGGAACAGCAGTGCTACATCCAAATAGTTCTTTCACAGATTTTAAGCCAGGAATGCATTTAAATCATTTTATAGATGTGTATCTGCCAAAATACAAAGACGATAATAGCTTTATAATGGCTTCTCATGTTGAAAGATTAAAACAAAGTAGTTGCTATATAAACTCAGAAATGACATGTGTTACTTGTCATAACCCTCATAAAAGTGTTAAATCATTGGGTAAAAATTATTTTGATAAAA
>ENA-ORDR01000549-ORDR01000549.1-marine-metagenome-genome-assembly--contig:-NODE-549-length-19017-cov-5.037064_pt1 | contig 19017 bp, 15 predicted proteins | sample MGYA00240993_ERZ508538 | MGnify/ENA primary metagenome ERZ508538 (study PRJEB26207, sample SAMN05421999) | marine metagenome | isolation source: Monterey Bay, California, USA | place: USA:Monterey Bay... | reverse complement strand
AAGTTGTATCTCTAATTCTTGAAACTCTAATTCTTTTGTAAGTGAAGTAAACTCTCTATTATTTTTTATGTTCTCTAATTGTTTTTTATACCTTACAATTAACTCTTCTGATTTTTTTATAGCTACCTTTTTAGCTTTTTGATCTGCTTTTAAAGTAGACTTTTCTTCTTCAAATTTTTCTAATCTTGCTTCTAATCTTGCTATTTCATCTTCTAAATCCTGAATCTCTACAGGAAGCTCACCTCTTACAACTCTTAATTGATCAATTTCTGAATCTACACATTGTAAATCATAAAGTGCTTTTAGTTTTTCTTCAACTGATATACTAATTGTCTTTTTTGCCATTTTATAGGTAATTTATCGGGTTTGTATTAATTTTTGATAACAGGACGGCAAATTTACTAAAATTATTGATAAGCAAGTCATAAATTAACTCCTTTGTAAATTGTTCGCTTTCGTAGTGTCCTATATCCGCAATTATGATGTCATTTTCAGCAGTAAAGAACTCATGATATTTAAAATCTGATGTTATAAAAATGTCTGCTCCCACTCCTTTCGCATTGTTTAATAGAAAACTACCACTACCTCCACACACTGCTACTTTTTTAATTTTATTTTTTACCAAAGCTGTATGACGGACACAATCTGTTTTCATTGTGTTTTTTACGAATTCTAGGAAGTCAGATGAATCCATTTCATTTTCTAATTCTCCAATAATACCCGCACCAACATCTTGAAACACATTATCTAGAATATAAATTTGATAAGCAACTTCCTCATAAGGATGAACTTTTTTCATTTCTAAAATCAGCTTTTTTTCAATATTTTTTGGAAATATTACTTCTATTTTTATCTCTTCTACTTTTTCTTGTTTTCCTCTTTCTCCAACTTTCGGACTAGTATTTTCTGAAGGAAGAAAAGTTCCTACTCCAACGGACTGAAAACTACAATTTTTATAATCTCCAACAGAACCCGCTCCAGATGAAAACAGTGCGTTTTGCACTTCTTCTGCATTTTCTTTCGGAACATATACTTCTAATTTCCTAAGTAAATCTCTTTTCGGAGAAAGTATCTGCTGATTTTTAAGTCCTAACTTATCTGCTATTTTACTACTTACTCCTCCTTTTATATTATCTAGATTGGTATGTATGGCATAAATTGCAATATCATTTTTTATCGCTTTTATTATGGTTCGTTCTATATGATTTTTTCCATTTAGTTTTTTAAGTCCCGAAAAAATAATCGGATGGTGAGCAATTATCAAATTACAATCGTTTGCTATCGCTTCTTCTATCACCGCTTCTACACTATCTAAGCAAATTAATACAGAAGTAACTTGCGTATTTTCATCTCCAACAATCAAACCAGAATTATCATAACTTTCCTGATAATTTAATGGAGCTATCCCCTCTAGAAACTGAGTGATTTCTTTTATTTTCATTTTTCAAATATACAAATAGTTAACTTATACTATCTTTGCCCTATGAGATTTTTATTATATCCTTTTTCCCTTATTTATTCCTTAGTTATAGGGATGAGGAATTTATTTTTTGATTTGGGCATTTTCTCATCAAAAGAATATTCTGTACCAATCATCTGCATTGGTAATATTACAGCTGGAGGAACAGGAAAAACTCCACATACAGAATATCTATTATACCTGCTATGTGATAAAAAAACAGCTGTTCTAAGTAGAGGATATAATAGGAAAACAAAAGGACTCGTTTGGGTAGATGTAGATTCTAACCCTGAAAATGTAGGAGATGAACCACTTCAAATAAAACAAAAATTTCCGGATACTATAGTAGTAGTTTCTGGGAATAGAAGAAAAGGAATAGAACAAATTTTAGAAAAATATCCAGAAACTGAAGTAATACTAATGGATGACGGATTTCAGCACAGATGGGTAAAAGCGGGTATGAATATCTTGTTAAATAATTACGAAAACACAATCTACTCAGATAGTTTATTACCTTTAGGAAGATTAAGAGAATCTAAGAAAGAAACTAGTAGAGCTGATATTATTATTACTACAAAATGTCCTAAGATGACTCCAACAGAAAAAATAGGAATTAATAATCAATTAAATATTGCTGCTAATCAAAATAGTTTTTTCTCTTCTATCATTTATAATAATTGGGAACCAATATCTACTTCTGAGAAAATTTCTACAAACAATAAATACCATATTACACTTGTTACTTCTGTAGCAAATGCTGATAATCTGAAACTACATTTAGAAGAAAACGGACATATTGTAAATCATCTCAGCTTCCCAGATCATCATAATTTTACGAAAACTGACATAGAAAATATCTTGTCGGAATATTACTCCATTACTTCTGATAAAAATATTATCTTGTCCACCGAAAAAGACAAAGTAAAACTTACTAATTTTAAAACTAAATTTGATGGGATTAAATTATTTTTTATTCCAATAAATATAAAAATTGATAGAGAACAAGAATTTAATAACCTTATAACAGATTATGTTACAAACCATAAAAGAAACTGCTAGTTTTATCTCTAACAAAACAAAATTTAATCCTGAAATTGGAATTATTTTAGGAACAGGATTAGGAGGTTTAGTCTCAGAGATAGAAATAGAACATACAATTCCATATAATGAAATTCCTAACTTCCCTGTATCGACAGTGGAAGGTCATTCAGGCAGATTAATTTTAGGAACTCTCGGAAATAAAAATGTAGTTGCTATGCAAGGAAGATTCCATTTTTATGAGGGTTACACAATGGAGAAAGTGACATTTCCTGTTCGTGTAATGAAACTTTTAGGTATAAAGAATCTAATTGTATCTAATGCGAGTGGTGGTGTTAATCCTGATTATGAGGTTGGAGATTTAATGATTTTAGAAGATCATATTTGTCTTACTCCTAACCCACTAATTGGAGAAAATATAGATGAATTAGGACCTAGATTTCCTGACATGAGTGAACCTTACGATAAAAACTTAATAAAAGTTGCAGAAGATATTGCTGCAGAAAATAATCTGCCAGTAAAAAAAGGGGTTTATGTAGCACTTACTGGACCTACTTTAGAAACTCCTGCTGAATACAAACATATGAGAATTATTGGAGGGGATACTGTTGGTATGTCAACTGCACCAGAAGTGATTGTTGCTCGCCATATGAATATTCCGTGTTTTGCCATGTCAGTAATTACTGATCTTGGAGTTCCAGGAAAAATACAAAAAGTTACCCATGAAGAGATACAAAAAGTTTCAGAAGTAGCAGAACCAAAACTTACCCTTATAATAAAAGAACTGATTTCGAAAATATAATATATGAAAAACTTAATACTAACACTTACTACTTGCTTTCTGAGCATATTATCGTTTTCTCAACTTAATTCTACTTTACTCTTTCATTGGAATGATACTACTATAATAGGTTCTGCTGCTTACGACAATGCCTATAACGAATGTTGGGGATTTGAAGTTAATAATACTGAAATAGCAGTAATTGGTTCTACTGAAGGAACACATTTCTTTAACGTTACAGACCCTCAAAACTCTACAGAAGTAGCATTTGTTGCAGGAGCTTATACTGGTAGCGGAGTTGTACATAGAGATTATCATGATTACCAAGGATATCTTTATATAGTATGTGATGAAGGATGGAGTACAAGCACATTGCAAATTGTAGATATTTCAAATCTTCCTACATCTGTAAATGTAGTTTATGATTCAGACAGTTTATTCAATACATCACATAATATCTTTATTGATACTGCAACATCAAAATTATATGCTTGTGCTTCTAATTCCGCAATGGATATATATAGTTTAGATATACCAACACTCCCTAGTCTAATCTATTCATATACTGATGTAGGGCATGTTCATGACGCATATGTTCGAAATGACACTGCATATCTTAATTGTGGTCCTGATGGATTTAGAATTGTAGATTTCTCTCCATTAGATTGGCCTGTTCTACCTTCCCCTCCTTATATTGAATTATCATCATTAACAGCATACCCAGACGCAGGATATAATCATTCAGGTTGGCTATCAGATGATGGAACTATTTATGCTATGCAAGATGAAAATCATGGGTATGATGTGAAAATTATGGATGTTTCTGATTTTAATAATATTACAGTACTATCTACTTTAAACTCTGGTCAGAATCCACAATCAATGGCACATAACGGAATTATTAAAGGAGATCTTTTATATTTAGCATATTATCATGATGGTTTAAGAGTGTTTGATATTTCAAACCCTTCAAATCCAATTCAAATTTGTAATTACGACACATATTCTCCTGCGTCTTACAATTCTTACAAAGGAGCTTGGGGAGTTTATCCTAATTTACCTTCTGGAAACATAATAGTTTCTGATATGCAATCTGGTTTATATGTTTTAGACTGTACTATTCCAGTAAATTCAGTAAAAAATATTAATCAGAATTTAAATATTTACCCAAATCCTGCAAAGGATTATTTTAATGTAAATAAAGATGCAAAAAGAATAGAAATTTACGATATTTCCGGTAGAAAAATAACTCAAAAAATCATTGAAATTGAGCATAAATTTTATAGAGAAGATATTGTAAATGGTTTATATATCTATCGACTATTTAATAAAAGGGATTTAGAAATAGAAAATGGAAAAATAATTTTTGAATAAATGATTATTTCAGATAAATATGAAGCTGTAATTGGACTAGAAGTCCATGCACAACTACTTACAAATTCAAAAGCTTATTCCTCTGATGAGAATATTTATGGAGCTACTCCAAATACAAAAACCAGTCCTATTACTTTAGGACATCCTGGTACTTTACCTGTTTCTAACTCAAAGGTTATTGAATATGCTGTAAAAATGGGTATTGCAGTTAACTCAAATATCAGAGAACGAAATGAGTATGCTAGAAAAAATTATTTCTATGCAGATCTACCAAAAGGATATCAAATAACTCAAGACACTACCCCGATTTGTAATGGTGGGTTTATCGAGATAAAAGATGAAAATGGAAAAGAAAAACAAATAGAAATTACCAGAATTCATATGGAAGAAGATGCTGGTAAAAGTATTCATGATTTAGATCCATTTAATACTTTGGTAGATTTAAATAGAGCTGGAGTCCCACTTATTGAGATTGTTTCCGAACCTGAAATCAGAAGTTCAGAAGAAGCTTATAGGTACATACAAGAAGTCCGAAAACTAGTTAGATACATTGGTATCTGTGATGGAAATATGGAGGAAGGAAGTTTAAGGTGTGATGCAAATGTTTCTGTTCGGATAAAAGGAGCGGATAAATTCGGAACCAAAGTTGAGGTAAAGAATATGAATTCAAGTAGTAATGTGAAAAAAGCAATTGAGTTTGAAATAAAAAGACAAATTCAGTTAATTGAAAAAGGAGAAGAAGTTGTACATGAAACAAGAAGTTTTAACGCTGCAAATGGAGGGACAATTTCCATGAGACATAAAGAGGAAGCTAACGACTATCGATATTTTCCAGAACCTGATTTACAACCAGTAATTATTACTCAAGAATATATTGAAAGAATAAGAAAAACATTGCCTCTTTTACCAAAAGAGCTTTTTATAAAATTTACTAAAGAGTTCAAACTTTCAGATTATGATGCTAATATCTTAATTGAAGAGAAAGAGATTGCTCTTTATTTTTTAGAAGTTACACAACATAATAAAAATTATAAAACAGCAGCAAACATTGTAAACGGAGCTATTAAAAGTTATCTGAATGAATTTGCAATTCATATCTCTGAGTTTACAATCTCTCCTAACAGAATTGCTAGACTAATCATCTTAATTGATGAAGGAAAAGTAAGTAATTCGGTTGCTACTTCTAAAATATTTACTGAAATGATAAATTCAGAAGATAATCCTGAGGATATTGCAAAAAATAATAATTGGATTCAGGATTCAAATACTGATTCCTTATCAGAATTTGTAAAACAAGCAATTGCAAAATATCCTGAAAAAGTAGAAGAATATAAATCTGGAAAGAAAGGATTAATTGGCTTGTTTATGGGAGAAGTAATGAAACTCTCTGGAGGAAAAGCCGACCCAAAGTTAGCAAATCAATTAGTCAAAGAAGAATTAGAAAAATAAAATCTTGAACAAAACTAAAATATATTTTGCGTCTGATTTTCATTTAGGAGTACCTAATATGAAAGAAAGTAGAATTAGAGAAAAAAAAATTGTATCATGGTTAGATTCTATTAAAAATGATGCAAAATCAGTTTATCTGTTAGGAGATATTTTTGATTTTTGGTTCGAATATAAAAAAGTTGTCCCAAAAGGATTTGTACGAATTTTAGGAAAATTTGCAGAATTGACTGATAATGGGACTAACATTCATATTATAGTTGGAAATCATGATTTATGGATGAAAGACTACTTAGAAGAAGAATGTAATATCAAAATTCATCATGATCCAATTAAGATTAAAGAAAATAACAAAACTATTTTCATTGGGCATGGAGATGGACTTGGACCTGGAGAAAAATCATTTAAATTAATAAAAAAGATATTTACTAATAGAACTTGTCAGTGGTTATTTTCTCTATTACATCCAAATACTTCCTTAAAACTAGCTCATTTTTGGTCAAGAAGAAGTAGATTAAAAGGAACAACACCTGATTATTTAGGGTCAGAAAAAGAATACTTAGAACAATTCTGCAGAGAACATTACATCAAGAATACTGAGATTAATTTTTATTTATTTGGACACAGACACCTACCTTTAGATGTCAAAATTGCAGATGATTGCAGATATATAAATACTGGTGATTGGATTAATCATTTTTCCTATGCAGTATTTGATAAAGAAAACATAGAATTACAATATTTTGTAAAATAAAAAACCCTCAATTTCTTGAGGGTTTTCTTGTGTTTCTATTAATTTATTGTACTACAAGTTGTTTTGTTTCCACGACTACTCCATCTGAAACAATTGACACAAAGTATAAGCCATCTTCAATATTATCTAAACTAATCTGTACTGAATGATATCCTTCTTCCATCTCGTTACTTATTAAAGTAGATACTTCTGATCCTAAAATATTATACATTTTCACTTCAATATTTGTATTTTCTTCTAACTCAAAAATTATATTTACATTATTATTAGTTGGATTTGGATAAAGAGACAAAGATAATTTATTTGCTGTATTGGTTACTAAACTTAAATCAGCAGCTTCTCCAATTCTGATATTATCAATATATAATCTATTAGCCAACGAACTTACTTGATATTCAAATTTGAATCTTACATTAGGAGATTTCAAATCATTAGAACCTATTGCGTCAAACATAACAGCAGTATTCCATATCATATCTGAAGTGGGAATGAAATTTTCAGAGTAAAAACCAGATGAAGCTAATTCAGATGGAGAAAATAATTTTAAATCTTTCCAAACTCCGCACTCATCAGAATAAGACACTAACAAAGTATTAGTAGGAAAGGAATTTACTGCAGCTCCAATAAAATCTATAGAGATTGCAGGTTCAGTAAGATCAGATAAATTATATGATTCCGTTTCGAATATTATAGGGTTGGCAGAAGTCAATTTCTTTCCGTTTAGCATGATAGAAGAACTCCCATCAGAACTTATGCCATCAACTGCTTCCCAATTCGGATTTGCAGAAACATTAAAGTCCCAATCTGCAACTAATTTATTGTCAATTACCGAGAAATCATCTTCTAAAACACTTCCTTCTTCAAAACTATAAGTATAAGAATCATTAGTATTTGCAGAAGAAGTAGGCAAGATAGTAATGAAGCCTTCTTTAGTTTCAGTAGCTGGACAAGTAGATTCGTAATGAGCTAAATAATAAGTTTCATCATATTCACCTCTATAAAATAAAGTATCAATGAAATATGCATTATATGACTCATCAATAAATTCTGCCAAATAAAATTTTCTATCAACCCCAGTAGAAAGAGTTGAATCGATAGTCTCATAAGTATATGAATTATTTTGCAAATGAGATAAAAGATTTGCATCAAGGGTACTATCAGGATGAGTACTGTATACTAATAAGAAGGTGTCTATTCCTAATGAAACTAAAGTACTAGCTCCAACTACACTATCTGTTGGTTGTGAATATACCCAACCTGAATTTGAACTAAAACTATCAACATCCATGTATAAATTAATATTAGTAGCATTTACTGCATTCAATTCTTCCATTGTACCTTCAATTATTAGCGTTTCAGTAATTGTTTCTAGGTTTGTGTAACCAGGAACAACATCATCCATAGACCAAGACTTTGCAACAACATCATCTATATATTCAATAGTTAAACTTACATCATATGTATTAGCAGCAGAATAAGTATGTTGTGGTTCATTTGAAGATGTAGAAGTATTACCATCTCCCCAATCCCAAACCATAGAGGTTATTCCATTAAAGATATTCTTATTTCCCTTAAGTACAGAAATATCTCCTAAACAATTTGTTGTATTTCCGTATTTCTCAATAAAGTTTGTGTTTTTATTACATGCAGTACCTTTATAACCATTAGTAGTTCCTGTTTTTTCTAAATTTTCTGCAGACCATAAATATCTTCTGAAAGGATAATTTTCCTCATCTCCCTCTAAAGTTTGATTTACAATTTCCATTTGTCCATCAGTAAATAAGGACATTACTGCATCGTCAGAATAATCCATATAGTTCATAAACATCTCTCCTGCAGGATTTTGAGTATCCGCAATACAAACATTTAAATGATACGGAAATTGATTTAATGTTACACCCCAATTTTCTTCTTTTGCAGGAGGCGTATCTTTAATATTATCATCTCCACACAAAGCATCTCCCCAAATATGACGTAATCCTAACCAGTGACCAACCTCATGAGTAAGTGTTTTTCCATTTTTAAACTCTGAAGCCCTAATTGCTACTCCATCAGTTGACATAGATCCACTCCACGGAAATTGAGCAAAACCTAAAAGAGTATTTCCATCAGAATCTGGTAAAGAACTTACTACCCAGATATTAAAATATTGGTAACTGTTCCAATAACTTAATGATTTTACTAAATTTCTTGGTTCAGGAACATTTGTTAATTCAGAATGAATCCTAACGATACCATTTGTTGGAATCTCATCAAGACATGTGTCACAACGAGGAGCTAGTTTCGCTAATCTAAATTCGACATTTGCGCTTCCAGATACAGCAGCAAACACATCAGGAGTAGAAAGCATATTATCTGCTTGTCTATTGATATTTTTATTTAATTGTTCTAATGCATAATCTACATCAGCATCAGTAACGTTTTCTGCACCAAAATTATGAACAATATGAACAACAACTGGAATGATTTTCTTTTCACCAGTATTTCCCTTTTCATTTAAGTTAGAAACTAATTCTTTATTTTTCTGTTCTAACTGAATATTTTTCTCCTCAATTGACTTATAAAAAGCAGGATACTTATTAATCTCATCTTGCAAATAACCATCATATGTACCACAAACTCCCTGTGACTTTGCTAGATTTGGAATGCAAAATATTGAAATTAAAATAGGTAAGAATAATTTTTTCATTTATAATAAGTTTATTGTTAATTTACGAGCTAACAAATATAAGGTTTTCTTCTATAAAACATAGATAACATATAAAATTTTATAAATAAATCTACAAACTCTTAATATAGATGTTTCTCTGCATGGTAAGAAGATCTAACTAAAGGACCACTTTCTACTATCCGGAATCCTAATTTGATACCAATATTCTTGAACATTTCAAACTTATCTGGATGTACATATTCAAATACAGGAAGGTGTTTTTTACTAGGTTGTAAATATTGACCTATAGTCATTATTGTAACACCAACATCTAATAGGTCTTTCATGGTTTGAATGACCTCCTCATCTGTTTCTCCCAATCCAAGCATTATTCCAGACTTTGTTCTGACACCTGATTTATTTAAGATATTTAGAACATCTAAACTTCTTCTGTATTTTGCTTGGATTCTTACTTTTTTAGTTAACCTCTCTACAGTTTCCATATTGTGAGATACAACTTCAGGAGCCACATCAATAATTTTTTGAATATCCTCCTTTTTTGCTTTAAAATCTGGGATTAATGTTTCTAAAGTAGTATTCGGATTTATTTTTCGAATTTCATTTACTGTCTCTGCCCAGATATTAGAACCCCCATCTTTTAAATCATCTCTATCTACGGAAGTAATAACTGCATGTTTTACCTTCATTATTTTTACAGAATTTGCTATGTTTTTTGGTTCATTAATATCTACAGACAAAGGTCTTCCAGTCTGCACATTACAGAATCCGCAAGAACGAGTACAGATATTACCTAAAATCATGAAAGTTGCTGTTCCTGCTCCCCAACACTCTCCTGTATTCGGACAATTTCCACTCTCGCAAATAGTATGTAATTTATGTTTTTTTACTACGGACCTTACATTCTTATAAGCGGTAGCGGTAGGTAACTTTACTTTAAGCCATTTTGGCTTTCTAACTTTTTCGGAAACAGACAAGTGTTATTTTTGAGTGTTTTGAACTACTCCTTCGCACGGTTCCTCATAAATACCGCATGAAGAGAGTAAAAATAATGTAGAGATAAAAAGAGCTATAATATATTTCATTATTTAGATTTTTAGCAAAAATACAAAATAATAATAAGTAAATGAAAAATAAAAACAACAGACTTTTGTTATCTTTGAAACATCATTTCTTAATAAATAGATGAAGAAAAATATTCAATTGGAAAAAGGGTGGAAAAATGTTTTGCAAGAGGAATTTGGAAAGAATTACATGCAAAATTTGATAAAATTCCTAATAAAAGAGAAAGTAAATTATACTATTTACCCAAATGGTAATAATATTTTTAATGCATTTAACTCAACACCTTTTCATAATATAAAAGTTGTGATCTTAGGACAAGACCCCTATCATGGAGAAGGACAAGCAAATGGGCTCTCCTTTTCAGTGTCTGATGGAATAAAAACACCTCCTTCTTTAGTAAATATATTTAAAGAAATAGAAAGAGATTTAGGAATCAAGAATCATGGCAAAGGAGATTTGACCCATTGGACAAAACAAGGAGTATTACTTCTAAATGCAACTCTTACGGTGAGAAAGAATGAAGCGGGGAGTCATCAAAACAGAGGGTGGGAGGAATTTACTGACAAAGTAATATCTACAATATCAGATAAAAAAGAAGGAGTTATTTTCTTGCTTTGGGGGAAATTTGCACAAAAAAAACAGAAACTAATTCATAAAAATAAACACCATATATTAATAAGCTCTCACCCCTCACCACTATCTGCTTATAGAGGGTTTTTGGGATGTGGACATTTTTCAGAAGTTAATAAAATTTTGAAAAAAGAAAATAAAATTGAAATAAATTGGGAACTCTAACAAACAAACTATTCATTTTATTTTTATCTTTAAATGGGATTCTTGCTAATTCACAGGATAAAAAAGATTATTTCTATATAAATAATGAAGGAAATGAAATACAATTAGATCCGTTAGAAATAGAAGATTATATATATAATATAATTAGTCTCTATGAAAACAATGGACATCCTTTTTCCGAAGCAAAACTAGAAAACATAAAGAGAAATAAAGCAAATCTAGTTATAAACAAAGGTGAAAAATACACTATTGATTCTTTAGTAATTTATGGAGACACAAAACTGACTGAAAAACAACTTTTTCAATTAATTAGAATAAGGAAAGGAGACATATACAATCAGAAAAAATTAAATGAGATTGACAAAAAACTATCTGAAATACAATATCTAAAACAAAGTAAAAAACACGAATTTGTTTTCCATAAGAATACTACTGACATCTATTTTTATTTGGAAAAAGTTCCCAACAACTTTATTGACGGACTTATTGGTCTTACTTCAGAAGAGGAAAAAATAAAATTAAATGGATATGTAAACCTAAAATTAGTGAATCTATTAAATAAAGGAGAAACATTCCAATTTAATTGGAAAACTGAACAAGAGAGATTTCAGAAATTAGAAAATACTACAACAATACCAAGCTTGTTTAATAGTCAGTTAGGAAGTGAGTTTTATTTGGACATCTACAGAAAATACAATGAATTTACAAATACAGAGAAAGAAATATCCGTATTTCATTTATCGAGAAAAAATTTAAGATATAAAATAAGTTATCAAATAAAAAACTCTATATCTGAAAATGCAGAAATTGGAAATTCTAAAATAAGAAATATTGGTGCAGGTATTGGATTTAAAACTCAGGAAATTAAAATTGATTGTAATGGATTTGTCGGGAAAAGACATACAAATACTACTTCAGATTATCTCAACTTAAAATTAAGCACCAACTATCTGTTCCTCTTTTCTGAAAGACTTCAATCAAATCTAAACACCGAAAACAATTACCTTTTTAATAATAATCTGCAGGAAAATGAGATGATATTTTTTGGAGGAACAAATAGCATGAAAGGATTTCTGGAAGATCAGTTTACTGCAACTAAATTACATATTTTAGGAATTGATTTAAACTACAAACTAGATCAAAATATGAATACAAGTATATTCTATCAAAAATGTTTTTATGAAAATGAAGAAAGGTATTCTCAGTTAAATTCTGTTGGAGTTGGTTTTGATTTAAAAAATAATTCTGGAATTGTATATCTGCAATACGCTATCGGAATTTCTGAAAATCAATCGTTTAATTTTGAAAACGGAAGAATTCATATTGGACTGAAAAATACTTTTTAACAAATCTGAAAATCTAATTGAATTTACTATTTTTTTTGTTATTTTGAAGAGTAAATTTTAAAACAGAACATTATTTATGGGAATAGAATTAGGAATAGGATTATTAGGGTTATTAATCATTGCTGGATTTACTGCTCTTTATTTTAAAAAATCCAGTACATCAGAATCAAATTCGAATGAATTATTAGTGCAATTAAACGATTCATTGCGTAAAGAAATACAAGAAATCAGAAAAGAAGTTGGAGAAAACTCTCAAAAAGGGAGAAAAGAGATAGAAGAAAAATTAAAAGACATCAACAAAGGAATTAATACTTTTCAGGAAAGCTCTAAAGAAGATATGCAGAAACAATTTGCTTCATCTAACAAGGTGATAAAAGAAGTAACTTCAGAACTTGAGAAAATAAAAGGTACTAATGATCAAGTTTTAGGTTTTGCCAATCAAATGAAAACTCTGGAAAAGATTCTCAGCAATCAAAAACAAAGAGGAATATTAGGAGAAATTCAGTTAGAGAATTTACTTGCCAACGTATTACCTCCTGAACTTTTTCAAATGCAATATTCCTTTAATAGCGGTGCATTAGTAGATGCTATTGTTAAAGTAGGAGATTATATTATTCCTGTTGACGCGAAATTTTCTTTAGATAATTACAATAAAATGATTGAGAGTGAAGATAAATCAGAAATTGAATCTTTAGAAAAGAAATTTAAGGATGACATTAAAAAGCGTATAGATGAAACTGCTAAATACATCTTGCCTAATGAAAAAACAACCGATTACGCCTACATGTTTATTCCAGCAGATGGTTTGTATCAAGATCTTCTTAATAGTAGAGTAGGTACGCTACAAATAAACTCCAAAGATTTAGTGGCTTATGCATATACTAAAAAAGTAATGATAGTGTCTCCAATGAGTTTATTTCCAATGTTGCAGATTACAGTAAAAGCTCTACATAATTTAAAAGTAGAGAGATCTATTGAAGATATTTTAAAAAATATTAATAAGTTATCTAATCATTTAAATGCATATAAGGATTCACACGACAGCTTAGGAAAAACTATCCGTACAGTTGTGAATCATTACAACAAATCTTCCTCAGAGTTTAAGAAAATTGATAAAGATGTACTAAAAATATCTGGAGGAAACACACAAATTAATTTTGATACAGAGTTAATTGACAAACCACATTTAGATGAATAAAGAAGAGAAGAATTTTATTTTTGGTATTAGGCCAATTATTGAAGCTATTGAAGAAGGAAAGACAATTGATAAACTTTTTATACAAAAAGGATTACATAATGATTTGTTTGCAGAACTATGGAAATTAGTCCGATTAAGAAGAATTAACTACAAGCATGTTCCTATTGAGAAGATTAACCGATTAACTAGGAAAAATCATCAGGGAGTTTTTGCTTTTATCTCCCCTATTGATTTACACAAAATTGAAGATATTATTCCTCAGATTTACGAAAAAGGAAAAAATCCTTTAATTTTAGTTTTGGATGGAGTAACAGATGTTCGAAATTTTGGAGCTATTGCCAGAACTGCAGAATGCGCAGGAGTAGATACTATTTTAATTCCAGAACAGGCAGCAGCTGCTATAAATGCTGATGCGGTAAAAACTTCTGCAGGCGCTTTACATAAAATTCCTATCTGCAGAACTTGGAACTTAAAATTAAGTCTTGAATTCCTAAAAGAAAGTGGATTACAATTAGTTTCGTGTACTGAAAAAACAGATAAAGATATGTACTCTCCAGATTTTACAAATCCGACAGCAATTATTATGGGATCAGAAGAAAATGGAGTTTCTCCAGAATATCTAAAAATGAGTGATCATAAAGCAAAAATACCAATGAGTGGAAGTATTGCTTCATTAAATGTGTCAGTAGCTACATCAATTATTGTATATGAAGCATTAAGACAAAGAAAGTAAACAGGAAGAGTTTAATTTCTACTTTTTATTATTTGTTCATACGCTTCTTTTACTGCAAGAAACTTCTCTTCTGCAAGATTTTTAATATCTTCACTTACTCCAATTAGCTTATCTGGATGGTATTTTACAGCCATTTTTCTGTATGCTTTTTTAACATCTGCATCAGTAGCATTTTTTGTAAGTCCTAAAATTTTATACCAATTTTCAGAGTTATTAGTTCCATTTGCAAGAAGCATGGATTTAATAGATTCAAAATCGTAAGGGTTGATATTCATATAAGTTGCAATCTTCTTAATAGTCTCAATTTCTTTTGAATGAATTTCATTATCAGCTGCAGCAACACCAAATAAAAAGTGAACTATCTCTAATCTGGAAGAATGATTAATATTTCCATTTAACTGTAAGCAAACTTGACGTAATTTAGAATTTAAATCTTGTTTATTCAGATTATTAAACATTCTGAAATATTCATTTGATTTTTTTGCTCCAAAAGTGTTTGTGAAGAATTTTTTAACATAATCTAATTCAGATTTTAGCACTTTCCCATCTGCTTTTATTACAACTGAGGAAAGTATAAGTAAGGATATCTCAAATGCTTTTTGACTATTCATTCTTCCTCCTGAGAACTTACTTCCAATATAAAGGCCAACAATCGCTCCTATTGGCCCACCAAAGAACCATCCAGCAGCAGCTCCTAACCATTTCACATTTGACATTTCTATATAATTTTATGCAAATTTATTATAAAATAAATTATGAAACACTTTAAATAGAAGATTCGTAATTAATGTTAGTATTAACTAATATTATTTATTATGAAACGATTTACATTACTGATGTCAATTCTTATTTATTGTTCATCAAACTTAATCTCTCAAGAGATAAAAGAGGAAATATTTTTTCTAAACTTCTCTAAATCTAATTCCAAGAAATTTATTGTACTTAAAAAAAACAATCAATATGTTTTTAAAGCTATTAATAAAGAGGAAAAAGAAGTACAAAGCTGTAAATGGAGAACAACTCTAAATGAACAACAAATTGAAAAACTCGAAAATTCTATAGTATTATTAATAGAAAATAAGTCAAAAGAAGAAGATAATCATCTTTATAAATTAACCAGAAAAAAAGATGAAATAAAATTGATTTTCAAAAATTCAAAATGTTCAGCTAAACATAAACTACATTATTTTCAGAAAGATTGCAACAGAAATTTTATCATGAAAATGAAAATTATTGAGGCTAAAAAGTTATTATATAGTTTAAATGATAATGAAAAAGACCCCAATTAAGGGGTCTTTTATTTAGTAGCGGGGACAGGACTCGAACCTGCGACCTTTGGGTTATGAGCCCAACGAGCTACCAACTGCTCCACCCCGCGATATGGATGCAAATTTATAACAAATTCAGTTGTGGCAAACTATTTACTAGCTTTATTAAATAATAAATTTGGAAGTGTACTTTTGCATCATGATTTCAGTAAATAATATTTCTCTTTACTTTGGTGGGCAAACACTTTTTAATGAAGTATCTTTCATGATAAATAAGGGAGATAAAATTGGATTAGTAGGGAAAAATGGTGCTGGGAAATCTACGTTGTTAAAAGTGTTATCTTCTGAGCAAAATGTCAACTCTGGAAACATAAACAGCCCAAACAACACAAAAATTGGATATCTAAAACAAGATCTAGATTTTGAAGATGGAAAAACCATATTAGAAGATGCTCAATCTGCTTTCACAGAAATTATTGAGTTAGAAAAAAAATTAGACGATTTTAACAAACAATTTAACGAAAGAACAGATTATGAAAGTAAGGAATATCTGGAATTAATAAATCAATTTAACGAAACAGAAGAAAGATTTCGATTTTTAGGAGGGAATGATATTCATTCTGAAATCAGCCAAGTTTTATCAGGATTAGGATTTTCACAATACGACTTCTCAAGACAATCTTCTGAGTTTTCTGGTGGGTGGAGAATGAGAATTGAACTAGCAAAAATATTATTACAGAAACCAGATGTCTTATTATTAGATGAACCAACAAATCATCTGGATATAGAATCAATTATTTGGTTAGAAAGATGGCTAAAAAAATATAGTGGAGCAATTATTTTGGTTTCTCACGATAGATTTTTTCTGGATAGTATAACAAACCGAACTATTGAAATTTCTTTCGGTTCTATAAATGACTATAAAGCTTCTTACACAAAATATTTAACACTAAGAGAAGATAGAATTGAAAAACAAATTCAGGCAAAGAAAAATCAGGATAAATATATAAAGGAAACCAAAGTACTTATAAATAAATTCCGTGCAAAAAAGAATAAAGCTTCTTTTGCGCAAACACTAATTAAGAAATTAGAAAAACTTGAAATAATTGAAGTAGAACAAGAAGATATTGGCAGAATGAATTTCCGTTTTCCACCAGCTCCGCACTCAGGAAAAGTAAGTCTTAATCTAAAAGATATCGGGAAAAATTATGATAATTTAATTGTTTTGGAAAAAGTAGATTTGGAAATTATCAAAGGAGATAAAATTGCTTTTGTAGGAAAAAATGGAGAAGGAAAATCTACACTAGCAAAAATTATTGTAAACGAAATTGATTTTACAGGAAAATTAGAATTAGGCCATCAGGTAAAAGTTGGTTATTATGCACAAAATCAGGTAGAATTTTTAGATGAAAACAAAACAGTTTTAGAAACTATTTATGATGCAGCTAATGAAGAAACTTCTCCGAAAGTAAGGAGTATTTTAGGTTCTTTCTTGTTTAGTGATGATACAGTAGACAAGAAAATTGGAGTACTTTCTGGAGGAGAAAGAGCTAGAGTTGCGCTCTGCAAACTTCTACTAGAACCAGTAAACCTTTTGGTGATGGATGAACCAACCAACCATCTGGATATTACATCAAAAGAACTCTTGAAAAGAGCTTTATTAGAATATGACGGAAGTTTAATTATTGTGTCTCACGATAGAGAGTTTTTGCAAGAGCTAACTGAAAAAGTATATGAATTTAAAAAGAGAAATATTAAAGAATATTTGGGTGATATTAATGAATTCCTGAAAGAAAAAGATCTGGAAAATTTTAAACAATTAGAGACATCACAAGCCAAACAAAAACAAAAGGAACAAAAGAAAGATTCAGATCATAAAATATCCTACCAAGAAAAAAAAGAATTAGATAAGAAAATAAAAAAACTTTCTAATCGTATTAATAAATTAGAAAAAGAAATAGATTCTTTAGAAAAGAAAATAAAAGAAACAGATGAGAATCTATCCGATCCAGAGAAATTTAAAGAATTATCTCAAGATCCTACCTTTTTTGAAAAATACGAGAAAAATCAACAAAAATTAAAGGAAATGGAACAAAATTGGGAAGAATTGAATCTGGAATTAAATACACTAAAATCATAATATTAATCTAGTAAGAGTTAAATACTATGCTTAGCATAGTATTATATAGTATATAACATATCTTTGAATCAGAATTTAAAATGACACATTATGAAAAAAATTATTTTGACAACAACCATTTTACTACTTACTATTAGTAGTGTTTTTTCTCAAACTAGTGAAGTAGGTAAAAAGTATATCTATGAATTTAGAGATGGTACTACTATTATAGGTACCTACGATAGATCAGAAGAGGGTAATATCTATATAAAAGACTTAGAAGGAGAAGAAGTATATATTCCAAAAGTAATGGTAGCTCAAATACATGAAGTAACAGATGATAATATAAAAAATGGAGAATATTGGTTTCCAAATTTGCATGACTCAAGATATTTCTTTTCTCCTTCAGCATTTGGACTTAAAGAAGGAGAAGGTTATTACTCAAGTTCTTATTGGACGCTATGGCAAGCACAATGGGGTATTACAGATGAATTCTCTATTGGAGGAGGTACAACGCCGTTGGGCCTTCCAGCTACTTTAAATGCAAAATATTCTTTTAATATAAAGAATGATATCAATGCTGCAATGGGGTGGTTCTGGGTAGGAGATCTTTTTGGATGGACAGACAATGATATGGGAAGTATAATAAATATGCCCTATGCAGTTGCTACCAAAGGATCAAGAGAAAATAATATAACTCTAGGAATGGGTTATAATTTATCTACACCTTTTGGTGATTTTAGAGATGATAATGAGTCAATGTTAAGTGAAGAAAGATTAGTTCTAAATATTGGAGGAATATTTAGAACTTCAAGAAGATTTTCTTTAGTTTTTGAAGGATGGGTGTTAAATGGAGATGGAGATTTTCAGTTGATGGGTGGCCCTGGAATAAGATATTTTAGGAAAATTAATAGGGTAACAGCTAAAAATGGAGCAGGAGCTAAGTCATGGGATCTTCAGCTCATGCATTTTC
>ENA-ORDR01000535-ORDR01000535.1-marine-metagenome-genome-assembly--contig:-NODE-535-length-19293-cov-4.597939_pt1 | contig 19293 bp, 15 predicted proteins | sample MGYA00240993_ERZ508538 | MGnify/ENA primary metagenome ERZ508538 (study PRJEB26207, sample SAMN05421999) | marine metagenome | isolation source: Monterey Bay, California, USA | place: USA:Monterey Bay... | reverse complement strand
AATAGAGGTATTAAGTAAATAAAAAATTTCAATTTTAAAACCATAGAATCATGGCACATAAAAAAGGAGTAGGTAGTTCGAAGAATGGTAGAGAATCAGAATCGAAACGACTAGGAGTAAAGATATTTGGAGGGCAAGCAGCAATAGCTGGTAATATTATTGTTCGTCAAAGAGGAACAACTCATAACCCAGGAGAAAATGTATATATGGGTAAAGACCATACATTACATGCCAAAGTTGACGGAGTTGTGTCTTTTATTAAGAAAAAAGATAACAGATCTTACGTTTCTGTAGTTCCTTTCGAGGCATAAGAAACAAATCATAAGAATATAAAACGTCCAAGCATAGCCTGGACGTTTTTTTTGCTTTATATTTATTTGAGAACTTTTTATGTAATTGTTTTAAATGAATAAAGGGTATCCAATAATTATTAATCCCTCAACTGATTTACAAAAAATTTAATTTTTAGAGATAAGTGAAAAATTAAATTTGTTTGTGCTCATTTTGTACATTTACAGAGATGAATTTTTTTTATAATCTTACAGCTAATCTTACTTTTTTCTTTTTAAGAATCTATGCGATTTTTAATAAAAAAATGAAATTATTTGTAAGTGGCAGAAAAGATACTTTCCAGCATCTTTCTTCAATTAAAAAAGAAGATCGAACAATTTGGTTTCATGTTGCTTCGCTAGGTGAATTTGAACAAGCTATTCCAATAATTGAAGCCACGAAAGAGAGTTGGCAAGATCATAAAATTATAGTCACTTTTTTTTCACCTTCTGGATATGAAATTAGAAAGAATTATAAGTTAGCAGATGTTATTTGCTATTTACCTTTTGATACAAAAGCTAACATGAGGAGTTTTGTAGAGTTAGTTCATCCAGAAATTGCCATTATTGTTAAATATGAATTTTGGCCTAATTTACTCAGGCAGCTAAAAAAACAATCTATACCAACAATTTTGGTTTCAGGTATTTTTAGAAAAAATCAGATATTTTTTAAGTCTACAGGGAAATGGATGCGCAAGTCTTTGACTGCATTTCATCATTTTTTTGTTCAGGATAGTTCCTCAATGGACCTATTGGAATCGATAAATTTTAATACTGTTTCCATAACAGGAGATACGCGCTTTGATCGTGTTTCAAAAATTTTAGAACAAGACAATACTTTGCCATTTATATCAGAATTTAAAAATAATCAATATACTGTTGTTGCAGGTAGTACTTGGAATGAAGACGAAGATTTTTTGGTAAACTATATTAATAAATCTAAAGATGAAAAATTTATTATAGCACCCCATACTATTGACCCTAATTCTATTTTGAAACTAAAAGAATCACTAAAAAAAGAAACCATTTTATATTCTGAGAAAGAGGGGAAGAACCTCTCAGAATACACTGTATTTATTATAGACACCATAGGCTTATTAACAAAAATATATTCTTATGCGGATGCTGCATATGTAGGAGGAGGATTTAGAACAGGGTTGCATAATATATTAGAACCAGCCACATTTGGTATTCCTATTGTTATTGGTTCAGAATATTCTAAGTTTAAAGAAGCATTAGACTTGGTTAACTTGAAAGGGTGTATTTCTGTTCAAAATCAATCAGCATTTTCAAGTACTTTTAAGATGTTAAAAAATGATGGGAACTATAGAAAGGAAATGGGTAAAGTAAATAAAACGTACATTAAAAAAAATGTTGGAGCTACAGCTCAAATTATGCATTATATTAACAATCAAATAAGATCATAAATATGGAAATTATTTTACAACCTTGGCCATGGTTTGTTGGAGGCCCTCTCATTGCCCTAACGTTGTTTTTATATTTTTACTTTGGTAAAAATTTTGGAGCATCAACCAATTTTGAAACCTTATGTACAATTGCTGGTGCAGGTAGAGTATCAAGCTATTTTAAAAAAGATTGGAAAGAAAGAGATTTTGCGTTACTTTTTGTGGTAGGATTAATTGTAGGTGGGTTTATTTCTTCAAATTATTTAATACCTGATCAAGCAATAGACTTAAACCCTACAACAATTCAAGAGTTAACAGAGTTAGGGTTTTCAAATCCAGCAAAGGCGTATTTTCCAGACGAAATCTTTAGCGATGAGATAGCTATGTCTTTAAAAGGATTTTTAATTTTAATCTTATCTGGAGTCTGTATTGGTTTTGGGACCCGTTATGCCGGAGGTTGTACATCTGGACATGCTATTACGGGTTTAAGTAATTTTGAAATTCCATCATTATTAGCAGTTATAGGTTTTTTTATTGGTGGTGTTATAGCTGTTTGGTTTTTAATCCCTTTAATTTTTTAGATAATGAAGAATATTAAATTTTTAGTGCTAGGAATCTTTTTTGCAATTGTTTTAAGTAAAGTACAAGCTATTTCGTGGTTTCGATTTTATGAAATGTTCAAATTTCAATCATTTCATATGTTTGGAATTATAGGGGGTGCGGTTATTGTTTCTGCAATGATTATGCAATTGTTTAAAAGAGGTGTAATTAAGGATATTAATGGGGATAAAATTGTTCCAAAGCAAAAAAAGAAAGGAGTTGTTAGAACCTTAGTAGGAGGAACTTTTTTTGGATTAGGGTGGGGTGTTTCTGGTGCCTGTGCAGCTCCGGTGTTTGTCATATTAGGATTCAAATGGTTGCCAGCTTTAATTATTCTTTTAGGAGCTTTAATAGGCGCCTTTATATATGGCTTGCTTAGCAATAGATTACCGAATTAACTTAAAAAATTAAATTAAGCTAAACCAATTAAAAATGCAACAGCAGTTGATAGATAGTTTTGGGAGACAAATGAATTATATCCGTTTGGCAGTTACAGATAGATGTAATTTGCGATGTCAATATTGTATGCCTGCTCACGGGATTGAAATTGCTCCACGCGAAGAATTATTGACTTTCAAGGAAATGTATCGCATCATTAGAGTATTAACAGAATTAGGGGTTACTAAAATTAGATTAACAGGAGGTGAACCTTTTGTTCGAAAAGACTTTATGGGTTTTTTAGAAATGCTTTCATTTAATGATTTGTTAGAGGCAATAAATATTACAACTAATGGGGCTATGATTTCTAAACATATTCCAGTCCTAGAGAGTATGGATAAAATTAAACACATCAACTTAAGTATTGATAGTTTACAAAAGGATAAATTTCATCAAATTACAAGAAGAGATGTTTTTCCAGAAGTGTATGAAACTTTTGAAGCTTTAGAAAGAAGTAATTTAAATTTAAAATTAAATGTTGTTGTTCAGCAAGGATTTAATACGGATGAAATTAATGATTTTGTTGCCTTAACTCAAGATAAAAATGTTACAGTTCGTTTTATTGAGGAAATGCCATTTAATGGAAAAGGGCAGAGAGATCTTAAAGAAAATTGGAATTATACTCGTATTTTAGAAGAGATAAAAACTAAGTTTGATCCAAAACCTATCATTTCAGAAATATCATCTACCTCCAAGAATTTTAGCATAAAAGGTCATAAAGGCACTGTAGGAATTATTCCTGCTTTTACTAGAACTATTTGCGGAGATTGCAATAGGATTAGAATCACTCCAGTTGGAACTTTCAAAAATTGCCTATTTGATGATGGGGTTTTTAATATTAGGGATTTCCTAAGAAATGGAGCCAGTAATAATGATTTAAAGGAACTATTCTTAAAATTAGTAAAAGAAAAACCAGCAAATGGCTTTATAGCTGAATCAAATCGTAAAAAAGGGAATGTGTCTGAGAGTATGTCAACAATAGGTGGTTAAACCTATTTATGTATTCCAGTAATAATATTTAAGAAGTTTTCCAAAAAAGAAGAATAAAAATAAGCATAAGAAGAAAATGATATCAGTTCAAGAAGCCTTACAAATTGTTTTAAAAAATAGTCTAGATTTTGGATCTGAAAAAATTCCTTTTATGAAATCTGTAGGGCGTATTTTAAAAGAAGATATTCGAGCAGACAGAGATTTCCCTCCATTTAATAGAGTTTCAATGGATGGTATTGCACTAGATTATACTTCTTTTCAAAACGGAGAAAGAGCGTTTTTTATAGAGGGAATTCAGCCAGCAGGAAGTCCTCAAATTTCATTAAGTGATCACAATAACTGCATTGAGGTAATGACAGGAGCTGTATTGCCAAAGAATACAAACGTAGTAATTAGATATGAAGATGTGCTAATTGAAAATGGAATAGCAAAAATTCAATTAAATGAAGTTGCACATTTTCAAAACATTCACGCAAAAGGAAAAGATAGAAAAGAAGGCGATATTTTAATTCATAAAAATAAGCTTATTTCTGCCTCAGAAATTGGTGTTTTGGCAACTGTTGGCAAGTCAAAAGTAAAGGTTGCTAAACAGCCCAAGGTTATGATCATTTCTACGGGTGATGAATTAGTTGGTGTAAACGAGGTCCCATTAGATCATCAAATTAGAATGAGTAATGTATATACGCTAGTTTCATTATTAGATCGTTTACATATTTCATCAGAAAGAGATCATATTTCAGATGATAAACCTATTTTGAAACAAAAAATTAAAGAGTATTTAAATGATTTTGACGTCTTGTTATTCAGCGGAGCTGTAAGTAAGGGTAAATTTGACTTTCTCCCTGAAGTTTTTCAAGAATTAGAAGTAGAAAAATTATTTCATAAGGTATCACAAAGACCAGGAAAACCATTTTGGTTTGGTCAAAAAACAGGATGTAAATTATTTGCTTTCCCTGGAAATCCAATATCAACTTTTGCAAATTGTTTAGCTTATTTTTACCCCTGGTACTTGGAGTCTTCGGGGATAAACACCAATGATGAAACAGCAATTCTAACAGAAAATGTTTCATTTAAACCAAATTTAACGTACTTTTTACAAGTAAAATTATCTCACAAATATGGACACTTGTTAGCAACACCTATAAAAGGTAATGGATCTGGTGATTTGGCTAGTTTAGTAAATTCTGATGCTTTTATTCAATTGCCAAAAGATAAAAAAGAGTTTAAAAAAGGAGAAAATTACCCAATAATAAGATATAGATAATGAGCAATTTTAGTCATTTAAATGAAAAAAATAATCCTAAAATGGTAAATGTTTCTGATAAGAAAATCACCAAAAGAACAGCCATTGCAAAAGCAACCATGTTTCTGGGAGAAGAAATAATTTCCCATTTTAATAATGATGAATTAATTACAAAAAAAGGCCCTGTTTTTCAAACCGCTATTATAGCAGGCATCCAAGGTGTAAAAAAGACATCAGAAATCATTCCTATGTGTCATCCCTTATTAATAAATGGAGTTGATATTAATATCCATGTCATAAATTCTGAACATATAGAAGTACTATGCGAGGTAATTATTGAAGGGAAAACAGGTGTTGAAATGGAGGCCTTAACAGGAGTAAATATAACTTGTTTAACTATTTATGACATGTGTAAAAGTATAAGTCAAGATATCATAATTAAAGAGGTAAAGTTGGTAGAGAAAACAGGAGGAAAATCGGATATAAAAAATGGCTAAACATCAAAAACACACAACTATTTCCCGAAGAAAAAATGGAAATTTTGCACCTAATGAAATATCAATTTTAGGAGCAAAATGCAGTATTATTTCTGATTTGGTTCATCAAGTTTCTAAAAGGGTATCAAATTATAACTTAGCTTATTTTGATGCGTCACATGCAAAAGACGTAGAGAAAAATTTACTGACAGATTTTACTTTTCATCATGATGGTAATCTAAGTGTTACAACATCTAGTTCCGTAAACAAATATTTACAAAGAATTCAGTTTGCTCAGTTTGATTTTGTATTTATAAACGGCAATCATTACCCAGGAGAAAAACAAATTGTATTGCTTGATCCAGAAAAAGAAGCTTCCATTAAGAAGCGAATTGATCAAATTTCTGAGATTCAGTTTTTTGTAACACTTACTCAAGAGATTGAACCATTTCAATGTTTAAAAGATACATTTCCTAATTGGAGAGAAATACCTAGCTACCATATTAATGATGTTGAAAAAATCATCCATCATATTTCTCAAATTATTTCAGAAACCATTCCAAATAGTAAAGGATTGGTTCTTACAGGTGGAAAAAGTACTCGAATGGGGAAAGATAAATCGGAACTGAATTATCATGGAAAACCACAAAAAGAATTTATTAAGAAGTTGCTTGAACAAGAGGGACTTAAAACGTATTATTCTGTTCAAACAAACAACAATAAAGATGATGAAATTCATGATGTATTTCTGAATTTAGGACCATTTGGCGGGATTTGTTCGGCATTTCAGAAAGACCCCAACTCAGCTTGGTTGGTTTTGGCAACCGACTTGCCATTTGTAGATAAAAACTTAGTGAAGTTATTATTAGAAAAAAGAAACCCAGCTAAAGTTGCTACTGCTGTTATAGGAAAAGGAAAACAATTTCCTGAGCCATTGATAACATTATACGAACCAAAATCATATTCAATATTATTACAATATTTAGCACAAGGGTACTCTTGCCCGCGTAAAATGCTTATTAATTCTGATGTTGAAATTGTAGAAGTAGAAGATAATTTGATACGAAATATCAATACACCAGAAGAATATGAAGCAGCAATAAAAGAATTAAATTAAAAATGTCACCTATTAGTACATCAGATTTATTTAAACGCCAAATCACTTTATCAGAAATTGGTGAAGCTGGGCAGCAAAAACTACAAGAGGCAAAAATCTTGGTAGTTGGATGTGGGGGTTTAGGAAGCCCAATTGCTGTCTATTTAGGGGCTAGTGGAATTGGAAAACTTCATTTAATAGATTTTGACACGGTAGACATTACCAATTTACACAGGCAAGTTTTTTATTCTTTAGATGATGTTGGATTTTCAAAATCAGAATGTCTAGCAAATTTCATTTCACAAAGAGCTCCTTTTACAGAAGTTAGTTTTTCTAAGGAAGCTATTACCAAAGAAAATGTAATTGAATTAATTTCTGAATATGATGTTATTGTAGATGGAACGGATAGTTTACCTACAAAGTATTTACTAAATGATGCTTGTGTTATTCATGAGAAACCACTAGTATATGGTTCTTTATATAAGTTTGATGGCTATGTAAGCACCTTTAACTTGATACAAGACGATGGTAGTTTTTCATCCAATTTACGCGATGTATTTTCAGACATGAATACAGATGTTGCTAATTGTGAAGAAGCAGGAACATTAAATGCAATTGTTGGCATGATAGCAACCGCTCAAGTGAATGAAGTTTTAAAAATTATAACAGGAGTTGGAAAACCTTTAACCAATGAACTCTTGATTTATAATGTGCTTGAAAACACGCAATTAAAGTTGAAACTTTCCACCGGTGTATTAAAAGAGGAAATTGTATCATTATTTAATACCCAAAATTATTTTGATGCCGCTTGCGGAACTCAAAATCCAGATTGGCAAATTTCTCCAAAAGAGTTGAAAAATAAAATTGGAGATTCAAATCTTGAATTAATTGCTGTTTTACCCAATTTAAAATTACCATTTAAAGTACATCAAACCATACCAATTCAAGAATTTGATGCAAGTACTATAGAAGTTGATAAAGAGAAATTATATGTTATGGTTTGTCAAAGAGGGTTTAATAGTTATAAAGCTACAGAAAAGCTAAAAGAAAAATACCCAACCTTACAAGTATTTAATTTAACCGGAGGAATAAGTAGTTATTGATAGACGATATAAAATTAAGGGTGTGCATTTACCCAAACTTCTCCATCAGAAAAATGTTCTTTTTTCCAAATAGGAACCGTTTCTTTTAAAGTATCAATTGCAAATTCACAGGCTTTAAATGCCGCTTTTCTATGTGGAGCAGAAACTACAATAATTACCGGAATATCCCCAATTTGAAGCTTTCCTTCTGCATGATGAATAGCTATTTTTTTAATATCAAACTTTTCTAATGCTAGATTAGCAATCTTCTGCATTTCTTTAACTGCCATAGCCTCATATGAAGAAAAATCTAATTGGGTAACATCTTTATTTTGAGTGCTATTTCTTACAGTTCCTATAAATGCAGAAACACCGCCACAAGAATCATCCTCAACAAATGTGTAGCACTCCTCTAAGTTTAATTTTTTAGAAGTAATTTTGATAGAAGTATTGCTCATATATTTACAAAAATAGGAAATCTTGAACGTATCTTTGCAAGAATAATTTTAGATGTTATTAGCTATGAAAATGTTTTTTAGAGTTGTCAGTTTTTTAGAGGGAACCTCTTATTTATTATTGCTCTTTGTAGCCGTCCCTATCAAGTATTGGATGGATGATCCTCAATATGTAAAATTATTAGGGATGCCTCATGGATTATTATTTGTCACTTATTTAGTGATTACTTTTTTAATAAAATCTGAGTTGAAATGGAGCAATAAAACCCTTGGTGTAGTGATGTTAGCATCTGTTATCCCTTTTGGCACTTTTTATGTAGATAAAAAATATTTAAGAAATTAGCCTCCGCTTACAGGGGGTATAAGTGCTACTACATCATTTTCTTTAAGCAACGTTTCATTGGTAGCATAATTTTCATTTACAGCAATTGCATAGGAATTGATTTGTGATAATTTAGGATATTGTCTTTGTAATTGCTCTTTAAAATGCAGAACAGATGAGCTTTGTGAAAGAGAAAAAGAGATGTTTTTTTTCCCAACTAAATCGGACGATATTCCAAAAAAAAGTACTTTTAACACCATGCCTCAAATATAAAGGATATTTTAGTTAGAAAGAGATTCCAAATAAAAAACCATCTCCTTTTTTACCATTAAAATTAGATTTTACATAATCTATTCGTAGGAACCTCCATTTTCCAATTCCAATATTATCTAATCCCAAAGAAAACTCAGAATATGGTTTTCTTCCACCTGTAAATAACCCTTTAGCATTTGCAACAACATGAAAATTTAAAGTATTTAATAATGGAATATTTCTTAGTAAACGTCCTTTAAAATTATGTTCTAAATGTACTTCGGCATATTTGTCATTTGTGCTAAATTTATAGTAATTCAATAGCCCAAAGCTACTATTTCTATTTGAAGGAGCTAATTTTAGCTGATTACCGTTTGCATGTAAATAATCCATGAATGCAATGTCTTTTTTTTCAAAGAAAATACCAGATCTAATGTTGTAATTGAATTCTCCTAAATTCTCCATTGAGATATTCTGACGAATATTACTTATCAATACATCAGAATTATATTCACTTACACTAGATCCAAAATTTTTGCGATATTTAACGCCTAAAGAAGGGTATCTAGAGTTGTTAAAATTAATTTTTCTGTTTGGGTACGATACATATTTTTGATCAAAAACAATAGAAGTACCAATATTTAATGATGCTATGTTGTGAGAGTTAAAAGGAGCAGTAAAATTTGTAGGGTCTATTGGATTATTAGACTGAAAAGGAATATCTCTTCCAAAAACAACAAAGTTTGAGGTATTAAATAGAGGTTTTCTGGATGCATATTCTAAAGAGCCGGAAATGTATAGCCCGTTTAATACCTCTTGAGAATAGGAAATTTTACTGAAGGATTTTTCATATATTTTTAAGTAATTTTCTTTGAGAAATAATGAATAAATGGTGTTGTAAAATTTTGAAATAGGGTTCCTTTCATTAAATTGATTAATCTTCTGACCCACAGAAATAAACATTCTGGGTCTTTGAATGCTGTTCCATTTTTTAGTAAAATAAAAAACAGGTCTTATTTTTTTTTCAGACATGCTATAATTCAAATTAGCACCAGCTTGAATCCATTTCCCAGTTTTATTTAAGCTCTTAAAGTAATTAATGGTTGTAGTTGTATTTCTACCCTGAACGGTATTGTAACTAATTGTTGTTAATGGAGAATTGATAGAAATAGACCAATCTTTGAAAGAATTTCTATAAGTATAGCCTGTGAAAAGGGATGTAATTTTAATAGGATTATTTTCTTTATCTAAAGAATCTAAATATTTTTTTGATTTTCTTGTTTCCTTAATACTGTCTTTCAATAGGTAATCTTTTTTTTCTTCAGATGTTAGAGGAACTGGTCTAAGATTTTCCCAGAATAAACTATCCTTTTCCGTAGCTCCCTTTGCAAACGATAATACTTCATTAGAAAAAGTTTCTTTTTTAAATTTTGGAGAGAAATTATAGTCTGAATAAGCTCCAGAAAATCGGCCATCTACATTAAATCCAAAAAGCCCAAATTTAAAATCTATTATTTGAGAAATTTTAATCCAAGCCTTATTGCTTTCAGAATAATTATAATCTTGTTTAAATTTTAATACCTCTATAATTGGAATTCCTACTTGCTCTCCAGAAGCTTTTAAATCTACTCCATATATTGCCCAATCTTCCTCTACAATGTAAATGAATCCACTAAAAACTCGGTCCGTACTTCTTTTGGGATTTACTTTTATTTTATTTATTAATCGTCCGTTTTTCTCATAAAAAGACCCTTCTAATTCATATCTGTAATATCTAAACGCATTGTCAGAAATTGGAGACACTAAGTTATTTTCTGCTATTAAAACAGCATTACTGTAAAAATCAAAGTTTGCTTCTTCAGCCCTGTTAAAACTTATCCCGTTATCAGAACCGCTTACTTTTGAGGCAATAATTTTTTCTTTAAATTCAGCTGGTTTTTTTTGAAAAGTAATTTCAGAAACAGTTTCAGACAAATAAATAATCCCAGTTCTTGTAGAGTCCAGTCCTCCACCTAAATCACCTAAACGTTGCCCTAATATTTTCTCAGGAGCATTCTTTACTTTGAATAATCCACGTGAATAAAAGCTTGAGGTGTATTCTTTGAATTTATCCGTATTATTACTCTTATTATCAATCGCTTTTCTGATGATTTTATTTGCTGGATTTTCTCCAGTATTTATAAAAATTTCGTCTAAAACTACTTTTTCATCAACCATAACAACATTTAATTGAAAAGGGAAATCTGTAATTGAAACTATTTTTTTGATTGTTTTATACCCTAAAAATTGAAAAACTATTGTATAATTTCCGGGTGTTTTTATGTTTAGTTCATAATTACCTGCATCATTAGAAGTGGTTCCCGTAATAGTTTTATCTGGATAAATACTTACAAAAGAGATTGGGTTTTTATCAGAATCTGTAACTTTTCCTTTTATCTGACTAAAAGAGGAAAAGCTGTGCAATAAAAGAACTAGTAGGACAATTTTTTTCATAAAAGATCTGTTAGTTTAGTCAAAGCAAACATATATGATGCCAAAGTATTAGAGTGTATAAATTTTGTTAAGCAATTTACAACAAAGTCTTAAATTTCTTTGAAGTTCTTTATATCATAAAGTCTATATTTGTATAGTATCAAATAAACAAAGATTAGATGAGCGATTCTAGAAAAAGGCATGAAGCTTTGCTATACCACGCTAAGCCTAAGCCAGGAAAAATAGAAGTAATACCAACAAAAAAATATGCCACTCAACATGATTTAGCTTTGGCATATTCTCCAGGAGTTGCCGAGCCATGTCTAGAAATTTCAAAAGACCAAAAAAATGCATACAAATATACAGCAAAAGGAAATTTAGTTGCTGTAATAACCAATGGAACAGCTGTTTTAGGATTAGGGGATATAGGACCTTTAGCTTCTAAGCCAGTTATGGAAGGGAAAGGATTACTTTTTAAAATATTTGCTGATATTGATGTTTTTGATATAGAAATAGATGCTACAGACGTAGATAAATTTGTAGAAACAGTCAAAGCGATTGCTCCTACATTTGGAGGGATTAATTTAGAAGATATAAAGGCCCCAGAAGCTTTCGAAATAGAGAGAAGACTTAAAGAAGAATTAAATATACCTGTGATGCATGATGATCAACACGGGACGGCAATTATTTCTGCAGCGGCATTGAAAAATGCTTTAGAAATAATTGCGAAAGATATCTCTAAAGTTCAAATAGTTGTTAATGGTGCTGGTGCTGCTGCTATTTCATGCACCCTTTTATACTTAAGGTTAGGAGCAAAGATTGAAAATATTGTTATGTGTGATAGCAAAGGTGTTATCAGAAAAGACAGAGATAATCTAACTCCTCAGAAAAAGAAATTTGCTACTAATAAGGATGTAAATACACTTGAGGAAGCCATGCAAAATGCTGATGTTTTTATTGGGTTGTCAAAAGGAGATGTGGTAACACCAGAAATGCTGCTTTCAATGACCAAAGATCCAATAGTATTTGCCATGGCAAACCCAGTACCAGAGATTTCTTATGATGTTGCATGTGCCACAAGAGACGATATTATTATGGCTACAGGAAGATCAGACCATCCAAATCAAGTTAATAATGTTTTAGGATTTCCTTTCATATTTCGTGGAGCTTTAGACGTTAGAGCTACGAAAATAAATGAAGAAATGAAAATGGCGGCTGTTCATGCTCTTGCAGACCTAGCAAAGCAATCGGTTCCAGAACAAGTAAACATTGTTTATGATGAAGTAAGCTTATCTTTTGGGAAAGAATACATTATTCCAAAACCATTTGACCCAAGATTAATTTACGAAATCCCACCGGCTATTGCTAAAGCAGCTATTAAATCTGGAGTTGCCTTAGAACCTATAGAAGATTGGGGCAAGTATAGAGATCAACTGATGGATAGATCTGGTGTTGGAAGCAAAGAAATTAGGCTATTACATAATAGAGCAAAAAGAAATCCAAAAAGTATTGTATTTGCAGAGGCAGATCAATTAGATGTTTTAAAGGCCGCTCAAAGAGTATATGAGGAGAGGTTAGGATATCCAATATTATTGGGTAGAAAAGATCTAATTCTGGAGCTTAAAGAAGAGCTGGGTTTTACAGCTGAAGTTCCTATTTATGACCCAAAAACAGATGAAGAAGCAGAAAGAAGAGATTATTTTGCTGTTAAATATTGGGAAACAAGACAGCGAAAAGGGATTAGTTTACATCAAGCAAAAAAATTAATGCGAGAGCGAAATTACTTCGCAGCTATGATGGTAAATGAAGGTGAAGCAGACTCTTTAATAACTGGCTATTCTAGGCCTTATCCTACTGTAGTTAAACCAATGATTGAGTTAATTGGAAAAGCAAAAGGGGTAACAAGAATAGCTGCTACTAATTTGATGTTAACAAATCAGGGGCCAATTTTTTTAGCAGATACAACCATAAATATCAATCCATCTGCAAAAGACTTGGCTAAAATTTCCCAAATGACTTATAAGATTGCAAAAATGTTTGGAATGAAGCCAAATATTGCCATGTTATCTTTTTCTAATTTTGGATCATCAAATTCTGAAAGCTCAAAAAAAATTCAGGATGCTGTTTCTTATATCCACAGGCATTTTCCAAACGTTAATATAGATGGAGAGCTTCAGGCAGATTTTGCATTAAATCCAGAAATGTTAGCTAAAGAATTTCCTTTTTCTAAATTAAACGGCAAAAAAGTTAACGTTTTAATTTTCCCTAACTTAGAATCTGCAAACATTACATACAAGTTATTAAAACAAATAGACGGATCTGAATCCGTTGGGCCTATAATTTTAGGGTTTAAAAAGCCAGCACACATAATCCAGTTAGGTGCTAGTGTTGATGAAATGGTTAATATGTCAGCTGTGGCAGTTGTAGACGCTCAGCAAAAACAACGAAAGGAATAATCTCCTTCATTGTAAAAAGATAAAGAAAAAATGATTACACAAATAAGAGGGAAACTAGTAGAAAAAAATCCAACGTATGCCGTGATAGATTGTGCTGGAGTTGGGTATTTGTTACACATCTCATTACAGACTTTTTCAGCCCTTCCAGACACTGAAAATGTTCAATTATTTGCTCATCTCTCAGTTAGAGAAGACGCTCATACTCTCTATGGTTTTTTTAGTAAAACAGAAAGAGAAGTTTTTAAATTATTGATTTCTGTTTCTGGAGTTGGGCCAAGTATAGCAAGAACAATGCTTTCATCTATGAGTTCAGAAGAGGTGCAAAATGCAATAGCCTCTGAAAATGTGCAATTAATTCAATCAGTAAAAGGGATTGGAGCAAAGACAGCACAAAGAGTTATAGTAGATCTTAAAGATAAAATTCTAAAAACGTTTGATATTGACGAAATTTCACTAAAAACAAACAATACTAACAAAGAAGAAGCGTTATCTGCATTAGAAGTTTTAGGGTTTAATAGAAAGCAGTCTGAAAAAGTAATTACTGCAATTCTTAAAGATTCTCCGAATGAAACAGTAGAACTGTTAATTAAAAAAGCACTTAAGAATTTATAGTCAATTGAAATTATTTCATAAATACATTATATGGATTTTATTTTTTGCTGGTTTTGCGAATGTTACATTAGCACAAACAAATTCTAAAAGTAATGACTCTATTGCTGTAAAAAATGATTCTCTTGGATTAACATACAACTTCAAGCATTCTCAAACAGGGAACATGTTACTAAACTATCCTTCAAAAATTGAAGTGATATTTGACAAGGTTCTTAACAAATATGTTTTTGTAGAGAAAGTAGGTGATTATTACATTAAAACACCTATTTACATGACGCCAGAAGAATACGAAAAATATCGATTACGCAGAGATATGCTAGATTACTTTAAAAGTAAAGTAGCTGCTGAAAAGAGTAAAAATTCTTCTGATAAAAAAGACTTACTCCCCACTTATTATGTCAATTCAAAATTTTTCGAAACTATTTTTGGGAGTAATGAAATAAAAATTACTCCAACAGGAAACATTAATCTTAAGCTTGGGTTTATATATCAAAACACAGAAAATCCCCAATTATCAGAACAAAATAGAAGTAGTTTTACTTTTGATTTTGACCAACAGATCAACGCCGGAATTCAAGCTCAAGTTGGAAATCGATTAAAGTTTACCGCACAATACGATACTCAGTCTACTTTTGATTTTCAAAATATAATCAAAGTTGAGTTTATCCCTCCATCACTCTCTGATGTTAAATATGGTGAAGATGGTATTATTCAAGGAATAGAGGCTGGTAATATTTCTATGCCAATAAAAAATTCACTAATTAATGGCGCTCAAAGTCTATTTGGATTAAAAACGAAGCTTCAATTTGGAAAAACAAATATTACAGCAGTCTTTTCTCAACAGAATTCTGAGAGCACTACTGTTACTGCAGAGGGAGGGGCTTCTATTCAAGAATTTGAGTTAAGAGCTACAGATTATGACAATGACAGGCACTTTTTTTTATCACAATATTTTAGGGAAAATTATTCAAAATCTCTACAAAATTACCCCCTTATAAGCAGTCCAATTAATATTACAAGAATTGAACTTTGGATTACAAATAGAAATGCTTCTGTAGAAGATTTTAGAAGCATTGTTGCATTGGCTGATATTGCAGAGCCTAATTTTGAAAATTTTGTAAGTATTGATGGTCTTGTAATTCCGTCACCAACAGCTCCTTCTGTTAATGGCGTTACTCTTCCATCAAATGAATCTAACAATATTTCTGAGGCATTAATAGGGCCTCAGATAAGAGACATAGCAACAGTTGATAATTATTTATCTGGCACTTATGGGATGAGTCAAGGTTCTGATTATAGTTTGTTGCAAAACGCAAGAAAATTACAGCCAAATGAGTATACATTAAATTCTCAATTAGGATTTGTTTCATTAAATAGAAGATTAAATGATGGTGAAGTTTTAGCTGTTTCTTATGAGTATACTGTAGTAGGAGCATCAAACGGGAAAACATCTTTTAAGGTTGGAGAATTTTCAAATGATGGAATTTCTTCACCTGAAAACCTAGCTGTAAAATTATTGAGAAGTGAAATTTTAACTACAAAAAGAACAATAGCAGGTGAAGAGGAAGCATTTCCTACATGGAAACTAATGATGAAAAATATTTATGCTCTTGGAGCATCGCCATTAACACCAGATGGTTTCCGTTTTGAGATTCAATACAGAGATGATCAAACAGGAGTTTCTTCAAATACACTCCAAAATGCCCAAAGTGTAGATATATCTACTAAACCACTTCTACAAGTATTTAATTTAGATAGACTAGATCAAACTCAATATCAAACCCCAGACGGTTACTTTGATTATGTAGAAGGAATAACAATTAATTCTCAAAAAGGATATGTTATTTTTCCTGAAGCAGAGCCTTTTGGAGATGATTTAGAATCATCTTTAGATGTCCAATCAGATGTTGATTTATACGTCTTTGATGAGTTGTATTTAGACACAAAAATTAATGTAAAAAACAACAATCAGAATAAAGATAAATTCCTACTGAAAGGGTATTTTAAATCTGAGGATAGCGGAGGAATACCTCTAAATGCCTATAATGTTCCTAGAGGATCTGTAACTGTCACAGCTGGAGGAAGACAATTAGTTGAAGGGATTGATTATGTTGTTGATTATTTAGCAGGGCGCGTGCAAATATTAGACCCAGGACTACAATCATCAGGGATACCAATTAATGTCTCAACTGAAAATAATGCTGTTTTTAATCAGCAGAGAAAAACATTTATGGGAGTTGATGTTGAACATAATTTTAACGAGAATTTTATATTAGGAGCAACCATTTTGAATGTTAATGAAAGGCCTTTAACTCCAAAAGTAAATTTTGGTGGTGAACCAATTAATAATACAATGCTTGGTATGAACTTAGACTTCTCTACAGAGATGCCTCTATTTACTAAGCTAGCCAATAAGTTGCCTTTTGTAGATACAGACGTCCCCTCAAATCTATCAGTAAGAGCTGATATGGCCTATTTGATACCTGGCTCACCAAAAGGAATAGATGTTGTGGGTTCTGCAACTTCTTACATAGACGATTTTGAAGCTTCTCAAATTCCTATAAGCTTATTAACTCCATTACAATGGTACACATCAAGTACACCAGACACTCCAACCTTTCCCGAATTTAACGGGAACTTAAGTAATGATAAAAGATATAATTATAAGAGGGCTAGGATGGCCTGGTATACGATAGATCCAATTTTTTATGGTGCAGGAGACACTCCTGGGAATATAGATGCAGATGCTCTTTCAAGATCAGAGACTAGGCAAATTAATTATGATGAATTATTTCCAAATCAAGAGTTGGATGTTACCCAACAGTCTTTAATAAGAACCTTAGATTTAGCATATTTTCCAGGTGAAAGGGGTCCTTATAATTTTGAACAGCCTGCAGATATTTCGAATCCATCAAGATTAGAAAATCCAGAAGATCGTTGGGCAGGAATTATGCGCCCTTTAACAACTAATAATTTTGAACAAGCCAATGTAGAGTATATTCAGTTTTGGGTAATGGATCCCTATACAAATTATTCAATTACGAATTCAGAAGGTTTACCATCAGGAATAAATCCACAAGATCTTCAAAATCAAGTAGGAGATTTATACATCAACTTAGGAAATATTTCTGAAGATATTCTTAAAGATAACAGAAAAATGTATGAAAATGGATTACCAGAGGATGAGCTATCTACAAATACAACAGAGACTATTTGGGGTAAAGTTCCAACAAACCCATCTATTATATACGCCTTTAATGAAGATGATAATTCAAGACTTATACAAGATGTTGGATTGGATGGACTAACTGACACAGAGGAAAGAGAAAAATATCCCGAATTAGCAAGTCTAGATGATCCGGCATCTGATAATTTTAAGTATTACAGAGGTGGTGATTTAGATGATTTAGATGCTTCTATAATTTCTAGATATAAATTTTTCAATAATACTCAAGGAAATTCACCAACACTAAATCAATCTCCAGAATCTTATCCAACATCTTCCTCTACCTATCCAGACGTTGAAGACATTAATAAGGATCAAACAATGAATACAGTTGAGAGTTATTTTGAATACAAAGTTTCTCTAAATAGTTCTGATTTAATTGTTGGGCAAAATTATATAGTTGATCAAAAAGATACGCAAGTTACATTAGATAACGGAGAGTCTCAAACAGCAAAATGGTATCAATTTAGAATTCCTGTAAGAAGTGGAACACCAATAAATAATATATCTGACTTTAATAGCATTCGATTTATTAGAATGTTTATGACCAATTTTAAAATGCCTGTAGTTCTTCGTTTTGGAGAATTAGATTTGGTAAGAGGAGATTGGAGAAGATATACAAGAACTCTTGATCCTTCTATTGCACCAGATCAGCCATTAGAACAACAAGAGTTAAATGATTTTGAAGTAGGGGTTGTTAATATTGAGCAAAATGAGGGTAGGTATGTTTTGCCTCCAGGTATAGAAAGGGAACGACTACAAGGGAGTACAACCGTTCAACAACAGAACGAACAGTCAGTAACATTAAAAGTCAACGACCTTCCTCAAAATAAAATAAGAGCTATATACAAAAATATAAGTGTTGACCTTCGAAGATATAAAGAGTTAAAGATGTTCATTCATGCAGAATCAACAATTATTAATGGTGTTGATGATGATGATTTAACTGCGATAGTAAGATTAGGGACTGATTTAAATGACAACTTTTATCAACTAGAAATACCTTTAAAAATATCTACATATGGCAGTTTAGCTCCATTAGATGTGTGGCCAGAGGCCAACAATTTAGACGCTATGTTAGAACAGCTAGGGAAAATAAAATTAGCTAGAGATTTAGCCAATGCACCAATAAATGAATTATTTACATCAACCAATATTGATTTTGGAGACTTAGTCTTGAGAGTGAAAGGAAATCCAACTTTAGCTCAAATTAGAACTATTATGTTGGGTGTTAGGAACAACAACCCTTTAGAAAAAAGTGCAGAAATTTGGTTTAATGAATTGCGTTCAGCGGGTTTTGATAATGATGGAGGTTGGGCTGCAGTTGTTAATGCAGACGCAAATTTCGCTGATGTTGCCTCGCTTTCAATGACAGGAAGAATGCAAACCGTTGGTTTTGGAAATGTAGAGGATAGAGTAAGCCAACGATCTTTAGATGAAACTAAAGAATATGATATTTCTACAAGTATTAACATAGGGAAAATGATGCCTAAGAAATGGGGAATCGAATTACCAATGAATTATAGTGTTGGTGAACAATTTATTGATCCCAAATTTGACCCTCAATATCAAGACATAGAACTTGCAGATGTTGAAGCAGCTAATTTACCGTCTAGTATTCCAAGAGGGACAGATGTTTCTAGAAATTACACAAAAAGATCAAGCATAAGTTTTATAAATGTAAGAAAAAACCGAAATCCAGAATCATCCAAAAAACCGAAATTTTATGATGTAGAAAACGTGTCTGTGTCATATTCTTTTAACGAAGAATCTCATAGAGATTATAATATAGAAGGGGCATTAAGTCAGAAAGTAATGGCGGCAGCTTCTTACAACTT
>ENA-ORDR01000528-ORDR01000528.1-marine-metagenome-genome-assembly--contig:-NODE-528-length-19420-cov-5.335367_pt1 | contig 19420 bp, 16 predicted proteins | sample MGYA00240993_ERZ508538 | MGnify/ENA primary metagenome ERZ508538 (study PRJEB26207, sample SAMN05421999) | marine metagenome | isolation source: Monterey Bay, California, USA | place: USA:Monterey Bay... | reverse complement strand
AAGGGCAGGAGTTAACACTACAATTCAAGACAAAGGTAGAAATCATTTATATCATGTCGGTATTGCAGTAAGTGGTGCAATTGACCAAAGAAATTACACATTATCAAATAAACTAGTTGAAAATCAATTAGGTGAGCCCGTATTAGAGTTTGCATTCCAAGGCCCTCTTTTAAAGTTAAAGAATGGAAAAATTAATTTTGCAATATCTGGAGATATTTTTTTTAAGATTGTTAGAAAGAATTTAGAAGTTGAAGAAGGTGAGTGTTACAAAAGCTATATTTTAGATGAAGAGGATCAGATAGATATAATATCAACCAAAAATTCTACGTATGGATATTTAGCTGTTAATGGTGGCTTTGATCTAGAAAAAACCTGGGGCAGTTATTCTATAAATACTAAAGCAAATATTGGACCAAATGATGGAAAAAAATATTCATTAAATGATAAAATTTTTATTAAAAAAATTGATATCAAAAGCCCAATAAACAAAAAAATAAATTTTGATTATTCTACTGATAATATCATTAGAATTATTAAAGGTACAAATTTTGACTATTTTTCTAAGGATGCAATAGATAAATTTTTTAATGAAGATTTTTTAATCACAAACCTTGTTGATAGAATGGGTATAAGATTAAAAGGTCCTAAATTAGAAAATATAAAAAACACCAACATTAAATCAGAAGGTCTAGTTAGAGGAGTTATTCAGGTACCTGCTGATGGTAATCCAATAATAATGTTGTCTGATCATGGAACAGTTGGAGGATATCCAAAGATTGGTGTAGTTATTGCTGCTGATCTTGATTTAGTTGGACAATTAACACCTGGAACAAAAATAAACTTTAAGGAAGTAAGTCTTGAAGAAGCTCAGAATATATTTAAAGCATACACAGAAGATACAAATAAATATTTAAATGAATGTAATTAATAAAATCCCTGGTCCATTGCTGATTTTTATGGGAGCTTTAAGTTTAAGTTTTGGGGGGCTTATTGTAAAAAAATTTGAGGGCTCTACAGAGTGGCAAATTCTTTTTTGGAGATCTTTATTTTTTACACTTACTGTTTTAACCTTTCTAATAATTACCTATAAAAAGAAAACTTTAAGCTCTTTCTATAAGTCAGGATTACCAGGTTTTTTTGGGGGTATTGTATTATCATTTGGATTTTGTGGTTATGTATATGCAATGTCAAATACATCAGTTGCTAATACTAATTTTATAATATCATTACAGATTTTATTTCTTGCAATTTTTGGTTACTTATTTTTAAAAGAAAAAATTTCAACAATCACTTTAGTTTCAATAATATTAGCAATAACAGGGGTTACTTTAATGGTTGGTAATGATCTAAGACCAGGTAATCTTTCAGGAAATTTAGCTGCATTTACAATGCCTATCACCTTTGCGGTCTTAATCATGATTGTAAGAAAATTTCCTACAGTGGATATGATACCTGCACAATTTGTTGCAGGAATAAGTTCATGTTTAATAGGGTTAAGCGTGTGTATTTATTATTCACATAATTTAATGGTTTCACCTAATGATATATTTTTAGGTTTCTTAGCAGGGTTTTTTCAAGTTGGTTTTGGCTTTATATTCATTACCATTGGTGCGCGTAGTACACCTTCAGCAATGGTTGGAGTAATTATGTTATCCGAATCTGTTTTAGGACCCGTTTGGGCTTTTTTATTTGCAGGTGAACGGGTATCATTATTTACAATAATTGGAGGTGCAATTATTTTATTTGCTGTTTTACTTCAGTTTTCTTCATTACTTTTGTCTGATAAAAAAGAAAAAATTATTAATTGACTCTGACATACATCTGGTAGATTATTCTCAAATACGGGAGAGACTACAAACTATCGTAGCGCCGAAGGAGCAACCACCCAGGAATCTCTCAGGCAAAAGGACCGTAACATATTAACTCTGGAAAGAGATTAAGTTCTCGCCGACGGAATAAAACTCTCAGGCAAACATACAGATGGGTACAGTAAGTTAATATGGAAAATATAAAGACAGCACTTTACAATTTACATCAAAAGCATGGAGCTAAATTTGTTCCATTTGCTGGCTATCAAATGCCAATTCAATATTCTACAGGAATTATTGAGGAACATAAAAGTACAAGAGAAAATGCAGGTATTTTTGATGTGTCTCATATGGGTCAGCTATTCATTAAAGGAGATGACACATTAGCAAAAAATCTTGAAAAAATTTTTCCAGCAGAATTGAGTAATGCTAAATTGAACCAGTCAAAATATAGTTTTTTAATGAATGAAGAAGCAGGAATTTATGATGATTTAATTATTACAAAAGTTGAAGGTGGTTTTAACATTGTATTAAATGCTGCCTGTAAGAACACAGATTTTGAACTTTTATCTAAGTTGTTAGAAAATAAATATGAAATGGTTTTAAGTGAAGAATTATCTCTTATAGCAATACAGGGGCCAAAAGCAGTCCAAATATTAGAAAAGATAATCAATGGAGTGTCTGATTTAAAATTTATGAATGGTAATACATTTAATTATCTTAAAGAAAATATTTATATAACAAGATCAGGCTATACAGGTGAAGATGGATTTGAGATATCAATAAAAAACGATAATGCAGAAGTGTTTGTGCAAAAACTCATAGATGAAGGGGCCAGTTTAATTGGATTAGGTGCCAGGGATACTTTGAGGTTAGAAGCGGGGCTTTGTTTGTATGGCCACGATATGGATATCAATAAAAGCCCAGTAGAAGCCAATTTAAAATGGGCAATATCAAAAAATAGAATTCTTGAGGGTGGATTTATTGGATTTGAAAAAATTAAATCTCAAATCGAGAAAGGGGTAAGTAAGATCCGTGTAGGCATTAAGCCAGAAGGAAGAATTATAGCTCGAGAAAAAACTTCAATATTTAGTGAGGATGATAAAAATATTGGGGAAATTACAAGTGGAACTTTTGGACCAAGTGTTCAGACTCCAGTTGCAATGGGTTATGTAGAAAATTCATTTTCTAAAATAGATACTAAGGTTTTTTTAGAAGTGAGAGGAAAAAAATACCCGGCAATTATAAGCAATTTGCCATTTTATAAAAAAAGTTATGTGAAAGGAGCCAGTAAATGAGTGAAGTAAAATATTCAAAAGAGCATGAGTGGATAAAATTAGATGGAGATACTGCTGTTATAGGAATTACACAACATGCAACTGAAATGCTTGGTGATATTGTTTTTGTAGAATTACCAGAAATAGGATCTTCTGTTGTTAAAGACGGCAATGCTGGAGTTGTAGAATCTACAAAAGCTGCAAGTGATATTTACACACCTGTATCTGGAGAAATTATCGAAAACAACCAAGCAATTGTTGATGATCCTGCAAAGGTTAATAATGATCCAGAAAATGAAGCATGGTTTTTTAAATTAAAAATTACTGATAAGTCTGAAATGGATTCATTAATGAATAAAGAAGAATACGAAAAATTTTCAAAAGAAAGTGGTAGTTAAATGTTAAAAAATGCTCAAAAAGATTTTATTCAAAGACATATAGGTCCATCAGTTGATGAACAAAATGTTATGCTTAAAGAATTAGGCTATCAAAATCTTGATGATTTAATAAAAGACACTGTACCAGAAAAAATCCTTCTTAAAGATGATTTAGATATTGGAGATCCAAACTCTGAATATAAAGCACTTAGAAAATTAAAAGATATAGCTAAAAAAAATAAAGTTTATTCTAGCTTTATAGGAATGGGTTATTACGGAACTTACACACCATATGTAATACTTAGAAATATTTTAGAAAATCCAGGATGGTACACTTCTTATACTCCCTATCAGCCAGAAGTAGCACAAGGTAGATTGGAAATGTTACTAAATTTTCAACAAATGATAATAGACTTTACAGGAATGGACATTGCTAATGCCTCTCTTCTAGATGAAGGAACAGCAGCAGCAGAAGCTATGGGATTGAGTTATAGAATATCTAAGTCTGAATCAAAAAAAGTTTTTGTTTCAAAAAATTGTCACCCTCAAACTATCGATGTTATTAAAACAAGAGCTGAACCTTTAGGTCTAGAAATAATAGTTGGCGACGAAGATAGAGATATTAAAGAAGATATTATATGTGGTATTATTCAATACCCAGGCACCCTTGGGGATATTAAAGACCCAAGTGAAGCTATTAGTAAAATACACAAATTTAATGGAAAAGCAGTTCTTGCATGTGATTTGTTAGCACTTGCTAAACTAAAAACTCCAGCAGAGTTAGGAGCTGATATTGCAGTCGGTAGTTCACAACGTTTTGGAATTCCAATGGGTTATGGTGGTCCACACGCAGCATTTTTTGCTACAAAAGATGAGTATAAAAGATCAATGCCAGGTAGAATAGTAGGTGTGTCAGTAGATAGACATGGAAAAAAAGCTTACAGACTTGCCCTTCAAACAAGAGAACAACATATAAGAAGGGACAAAGCTACAAGTAATATTTGTACTGCACAGGCATTATTGGCAATAGTTTCTGCAGCTTATGCTGTCTATCATGGCCCACAAGGTATTAAAAAGATTGCAGAAAGTGTATCTCAACTGACTAAAAATTTTGCAGATAAACTAAAACAATCTGGTTATGAACTTTATTCAGATGATTTTTTTGATACGGTAACAATAAAAACTCTAGATAAAACAGAGAAGATATACAAAAATGCTTTAGATCAAGGAGTAAATATCAGAAAAGTAAATTCTGAAATGTTAGCAGTATCTTTTGATGAAAGAAAAAATCTTTATAGAGCAAATCAGCTATTAAAAATTTTTAATTGCTCAGAAACAATTAAAGAATCTATGAATGAAAGTTTATCTAATATTCCAAAAAGCTTATTAAGAACTTCAACTTATTTAGATCATCCTGTTTTTAATAGTTATCATTCAGAAACTGAAATGCTTAGATATTTAAAAAAATTAGAAGATTCAGATATTGCCCTAAATAAATCTATGATTGCTTTAGGATCGTGCACCATGAAGCTTAATGCAGTTTCAGAAATGATACCAGTTACTTGGAAAGAATTTTCACAGCCACATCCTTTTTCTCCTGTAGAACAAATGGATGGTTACAGAGAATTATTTACTGATTTAAAAAACTGGTTAAGGTCAATCACAGGATTTTCTGGAGTTTCATTACAACCAAACGCTGGGGCTCAAGGTGAGTTTGCTGGGTTAATGGTGATACGCAAATTTCATGAAAAAAATGGTGAAACAAATCGTAATGTTTGTTTAATTCCAAGTTCTGCACATGGAACAAATCCAGCAAGTGCTCAAATGGTTGGTATGAAAGTAGTTGTTGTGAAATGTGATCAACATGGAAACGTAGATTATGAAGATTTAAAAAATAAAGCTGAAGAACATTCAGAAAATTTAGCTGCCCTTATGGTCACTTATCCATCAACGCATGGTGTTTTCGAGGAAAAAATAACTGACATTTGTGAATTAATTCATAATCATGGTGGGCAAGTTTACATGGATGGAGCAAATTTAAATGCATTAGTAGGTATTGCCAAACCAGGAAATTTTGGACCAGATGTTTGTCATATAAATTTGCATAAAACATTTTGTATACCCCACGGTGGTGGTGGACCAGGTATGGGACCAATAGCATGTAAAAAACATTTAGAAATATTTTTGCCAAAACATTCTGTGATAAAAGATTGTGGTCCTGTGACTGGAATGGGAGCTGTATCCGCAGCACCTTGGGGCAGTTCGAGTATTTTATCAATTTCATGGATGTATATAAAGATGATGGGTTCTGAAGGTTTAAGAAAAGCATCACAAGTTGCAATACTAAATGCAAATTACATAGCACATAAATTAAAAGACTCTTTTCCAATTTTATATAAGGGTAAAAGTGGCAATGTAGCTCATGAATGTATCATTGATATTAGAACGATAAAAAGTGAAACAGGGATCACAGAGGAAGATATTGCAAAGCGATTGATTGATTTTGGCTATCATGCTCCAACAATGTCTTGGCCTGTTGCTGGTACAATGATGATTGAACCTACGGAAAGTGAAAGTTTGAGTGAAATTGACAAGTTTTGTTCTACTCTTATAAAGATAAAACAAGAAATAGATAAAATTCAGTCTGGTGAATATGACAAGACTGACAACCCATTGAAGAATGCGCCACATACTCACGTTGAATTAACATCCAATAAGTGGGATCATAAGTATGAAAGAGAAGAGGCTGCTTATCCTTCAGAGTTTTTAAGAACAAATAAATATTGGCCTCCAGTTGGTAGAGTAGATAATGTTTATGGAGATAAAAACTTGTTTTGTACATGTCCGTCAATGGAAGAGTACGAAGACACAGCAGCTTAAATATTTACCAAGATGAAAATTGCTGTAGTAGGTGCGGGTATATCAGGATTGAGTGCTGCTTATTATCTATCCAAAAAACATAAAGTAGATTTATTTGAAAAAGAAAATCAATTTGGTGGTCATGCAAATACAATAAAGGTTGCTTACAAGCCTAATAAAGAAATTCCAATAGATATTGGATTTATGGTTTTTAATAAGCAAACATATCCAAATTTAATTAATTTTTTTTTAGAAAATAAAATAGAGATTGAAAAAAGTGATATGTCATTTTCTGTTACTGTGGAAAATAGTGGATTAGAATATTGTGGAAAAGGATTAGGTGGAATTTTTTCTAATAAAAAAAATCTATTTAATCTAAAATTCATAAAAATGTTTTTTGAAATTTTAAGCTTTTATAAAAACTGTGAAAAAATAGAAATTAAAAAAATTAAATCAATAACATTAGGGGAGTATTTAACAGAAATAAAAATTTCAGATTATTTTATTAATTATCATATTATACCAATGGTATCTGCAATATGGTCGATGCCACCATATGAAGCAAAACAAATGCCATTATCATTTTTTTTAAGTTTTTTTAAGAATCATGGGTTGTTTAAAATTAAAGATAGACCTCAATGGTTTACGGTTGCAAATCGGAGCAAAACTTATGTTGATAAAATAATAGGCCAAGTTAGTGGTGAACATTTTAAGAATTACAATATAAATAAAATTACCAGAAATGATTTAGGTGTTAAAATTTTTTATGGGGAAGAAAATGAATTCTTTGATTACGATAAAGTTGTAATAGCAACCCACGCAGATGAAGCATTAAAGATAATTGATAATCCAACACTAGACGAGGAGACAATATTAAAGAAATTTAAATATAGAGCAAACACTGCTGTAATACATTTTGATGAAAGTGTTATGCCTAAAAATAAAAAAGCGTGGTGTGCTTGGAATTCTTCAATGGATTCAGCTAATAATGAAAAGACAGCTGTAACATATTGGATAAATCAGTTGCAAAATTTAAAGATAGATAGAGATATTTTTTTAACAATAAATCCATTTAAAGAAATTCCAAATAATAAGATATTTAAAAAAGTAGCATTTACTCACCCTTATTACGATACAGAAGCATTAACCAATCAAAATAATCTATATAAAATTCAAAATAAAAAAAATATTTTATTTTGTGGCAGCTATTTTGGTTATGGTTTTCATGAGGATGGAATAAAGTCGTCTATTGATATGCTAAAAACACTGAATGATTAAAAATTCTTATATTTACACTGGAAATGTAATTCATAAAAGATTTAAGCCCAAAATTCATAGCTTCAACTATAGTGTATTTTCGCTACTTATAGATTTATCAGAAATAAACCTTTTACACAAAACCCTAAAGATATTTTCATATAATAAATTAAATATCATTAGTTTCTTTGATAAAGACCATGGGGCAAGAGATGGAAGTTCTCTTAAGGACTGGGTTTTAGACAATCTTAAAAAAAATAATATTGATACTAATGATGTTAAAATTAAACTTTTATGCTACCCAAGAATATTTGGTTATGTGTTTAACCCGCTAAGTGTTTTTTATATATATGACAAAAATTCTGATTTAATATCTATTTTATATGAAGTTAAGAACACATTTGGTGAACAACATGTTTATGTGTTTAAAACTGAAAAAGACCAAAATCTGATTCAACATGTGTGTAAGAAAAAATTTCATGTATCACCATTTATTGAGATGAATTGTATTTATTTTTTTAGGCTTTTAAAGCCTGGTAATAAAATATCTGTAATAATAGATCTCAATGATCCAGCTGGTAAAGTATTATATGCTTCACAAGATGGTATTAAAAGTGAATTGAATAATAGAAATCTACTTAAATCTTACTTAAAACATCCATTAATGACATTCAAAATCATTATAGCGATACATTATGAGGCATTTAAATTATGGACAAAAGGAATTAAATTTATAAAAAAAAAAATAAAGATTAAGAATAATATTACCATCGAAAACTAATGTTAATTTATAAAATTTCAGACTTGATTGTGTTTAATGCATTAAAAAGCATTAAGCATGGTTTTCTTGAAATTAAAAAAGTAAATGGTGAAGTTTTAAAGTTTGGTAACCCTGATGAAACTTTAAAAGTTTTTTTAGAAATTAAAGATGAAAGTCTCAATTATAATTTGATTAAAAGTGGAAGTATTGGTTTGGGAGAATCTTATATGAAAGATTTTTTTATAACAAATAATCTTTCTGATTTGATTGAGTTAACAGCAAAGAATATAAAAACCATTTATAAATTTTCTGGAATCTTCGATTTGCCTTTTATCAATTTTATTAAAAATAAAATTATAAAAAATACTAAAAATAGAAGTAAAGAAAATATTGCTAAACATTATGATTTAGGAAATGACTTTTTTTCATTATGGCTTGATAAAACTTTAACTTATTCTAGTGCTATATTTGACACCCCAGAACAAGAGCTTTTTGAAGCTCAGAACAATAAATATCAAAAACTAATAGATCTAATAAGACCTACAAATGGTAATAAAATTTTAGAAATTGGTTGTGGTTGGGGTGGTTTTGCTGAGTATTTAGGCACTAATTATGATGTTAAATTAGATTGTATTACTATTTCCAAAAAACAATTTGAATTTGCTAAAGAGAGAATTCATCGATGTGGACTTAATGAAAAAGTAAACATTCAAATTAAAGATTATAGAGATTTAAAGGATAAATATGATCATATCGCATCAATAGAAATGATTGAGGCTGTAGGTCAAAACTATTTAGACAGTTATTTTAATACGATTAAAAATAATCTAACACCATCAGGTACAGTGGGTATTCAAGCTATAACTATTGATGATAGTTTATTTAATAGATATAAAAATAAAAAAGACTTTATACAACAGTATATTTTCCCGGGTGGTTTTTTGCCCTCAAAAGGCGAATTACAAAATTATGTTGATAAAAATGGATTAAAATTTGGTGAGTATAATTCATATGCCAACCATTACTCTGAGACTTTGATTATTTGGAGAGAAATATTTAATAAAAAATGGGACTTAATTAAAAAACAAGGCTTTGATTTAAAATTTAAAAGAATGTGGGAATTTTACCTTTCATATTGTGAAGCTGGTTTTAAATCAAAAAATATAGACTTAATTCAATTTTCACTGCAAAACAAATAACAATAGGAGCGACATGATAAACTTTAAAACCATTAGATTAACTGTGTTAATAATTTCTTTATTCTTTACAGTAAGTTGTATAAACAATAACTCTATGAAGCCAACAGATTTCAAAAACACAGAACCATCTATGACAATAGAGCAATACTTTAATGGTCCGGTTAAAGCATGGGGTCTATTACAAGACCGTAGTGGCAAGGTTACTAGACAATTTAAAGCAGATATGACAGGCAGTTTTGAAGGTGATATTCTAACTCTTAAAGAAGATTTTTATTGGACAGATGGAGAAAAACAAAACAGAATATGGAACATTAAAAAAATTAATCAAAATTACTATGAAGGTACTGCACCTGATGTTATAGGTACAGCTAAAGGTTATCAATATGGGTCAGCTTTTAAATTTGAATATGATTTGATGGTCCCATTTAAAGGAAAGAATATTAAAGTTTCTTTTGATGATTGGATCTTCAAACAAGATGAAGATGTAGCAATTAATCGAGCCACACTTACAAAATTTGGATTTAAAGTTGGTGAGTTGACTGTTTTCTTTAAAAAAAATTAATAATCAATTTTCTTCATACCTCTAGCAACTAGTTTAAAATATAAACTACTCGGTAGCATTTGAAGAAATTTTAAAAAGTATGTAAAAGCTTTTGGAAAATGTATTTCAAAACCTTTTTTAATTACTAATCCTTTATAAATTTCATCTGCAGCAAATTCTGGAGTTTTGATCATGGGCATTGGAAAATCATTTTGATCAGTCATAGGTGTTTTAATGAAACCAGGACTTATTAAAGAAACTCGCACATTCTTCATTTGCATGTCAAAATTTAAACTTTCAGCAAAGCTAGTAAGTGCTGATTTTGAAGCACAATATGCGCCAGCAGCAGGTAACCCTCTGTAGCCAGCAACAGAAGAAATTATAGATATTTGACCATTTTTTTTTTCAGAAAAATAGTCATAAATTGAATTAATTGAATTCATCGTTCCAAAATAATTAACTTCCATTATTTCTCTTATTTTATCCAAATTAAATTTTTTCTCTGACTTTGGATCATGCATGCCTGTACCAAACACACATATATCAATATTATTGAATTGATTGATTATATCTTTTGCAACTAATTTACATGCATCAATTTCAGTAACGTCTAAAGGAAAAGGAAATATATTTTGATTAATTTTTTTAAGTTCATTTAATAAATTTTCACGTCTTGCAGATGCAGCAACTAACCACCCATTTTCTGCAAATTTTATTGCAAGAGCTTTACCAATTCCACTGCTTGCACCAGTTATCCAAATAACTTTTTTTTCTTCCATATTCTATTGTATAATAGAATTATGTTAAAAAACAAATTCTTATCTTTTTTACTATTTGCTCTTGTAACTTTTTCTGCATCGGTAATAGGAGGCTTAGCTACTGTTGGTTTTAAAGAACCATGGTATTCTTTAATCATTAAACCCTCGTTTAATCCACCAGATTGGATTTTTGCACCAGTCTGGACTACGCTTTATTTTTTTATGACAATTGCTATCTGGAAATTTTGGCATAGTAAAAACAGAGATATGAACACTATTTATATCTACTTTATTCATTTAATTTTTAATACAACTTGGAGTATAGTTTTTTTTGTTTTTCATAAAATTGTTTTAGCTTTAATTGTATTGTTAATTTTAATATTATTAATAATCATGCTCATAATTAGATTTAGGCGTGTCAACTTGCTTAGCTATTATTTAATGATTCCGTATTTACTTTGGTGTCTCTTTGCATTACTGCTGAATATAAGTTTAATTATATTAAATTAAAATAAATTATGGACGATGTTGTAATAGTTGGTGGTGGAATAATAGGTACTGCTACAGCGTATTTTTTATCTAAAGAAGGTAGAAAAGTTAAAGTTATAGAAAGAGATCCAACTTACAAAACAGCTTCTTTTCCATTATCACTTGGTGGATTTAGAAGACAGTTTTTTCAAAAAGAAAATATTTTATTAGGAAAATTTGCAAGAGAATTTATTTTTCAAATACCAGAACTATTAAAAACTGAAAAAAATCCAAACCCTACTGCAAGTATGGTTACAAACGGTTATTTATTAATGTTTGGTCCAGAGCATGCTGAGGAACAGTATAAAGCTTTAAAAAATCATGAAGCTTGTGATGCAGGAACTAAAAATATTAAAGGTTCTGAACTATCAAAAATATTTCCTTATATAAACAGCGAAGGTGTTGAAACAGCAACTTATACAGATAACCAAAGTGAAGGATGGATTGATCCTTTTATGTTTCATGGCGCCTTAAAGAGTAAGGCGATTGAGTTAGGTGCAGAATTTATTAAAGGTGAAGTGAAAAATATCTCTGATATCAAAGCTAAAACAATTATATCTGCTGCAGGATGTTGGACTAAAGAATTATTAAAGGACATTCCGGTAGTTCCTCAAAAACACACAGTTTTTAGAGTTAAATGTCCTAAATATATTAAAGAAATGCCGTTAACAGGGGACTTAACAACAGGGGTTTACTGGAGACCTGAGGGTGGAGAGTATTTAGCAGGTTCACCTAACTCAGTATTTGATGCTACTGATTTAGAACCAGCTTGGAATGATTTTGAAGAATTAGTATGGCCTGCATTAGCACAAAGAATTCCTGCTTTTGAAGAATTAAAATTAACTGGTGGATGGGCTGGTTATTATGATTGTAATAAATTGGACAATAATGCAGTGGTCGGTAAACACCCTAAATATGAAAACGTATATATGGCATCAGGATTTACAGGTAGAGGATTAATGCAAGCACCTGGAATAGGAAGAGCATTAACTGAATTAATTTCTACAGGATCTTATCAAACGATTGATATAAGTGACTTTTCTGTTGAAAGAGTGCTTGATAATAATGCAAGACCTGAACCTTACGTTCTCTAAGGGTTAAGTTCCACAAAAAGTTTGATAAGCTTTATCACTTGATGGTGCAGGAGACTGAAAATCAATAATACTATTTTGATTTTCATATGGTTTTTCTAAAACAGTTAATAATTTATTCATAACTTCTAAATCACCATTATTTGCAGCAGTTAAGGCTTCTTCAACTTTATGATTTCTAGGAATAATTATTGGGTTTACTGATTGCATTAGTTTTAAATATTTTTCCTGACTATTATTATTTATTTTTAAGCGATCTTCCCATTTTTTCTTCCAAATAAGAAAGCTTTCATCATTATAAATTTCATTATCAGAAAACCTTTCATTCATTAAAAAACAAAAAGTATTAGTGTAATCAGCCTTATTTTTGTGCATCCATGTTAGAAGCTCCATAATCAAAATTTGATCATTTATATCTTCACCAAATAACCCTAATTTATCCCGCATCATGTTCAGCCATTTTTCTTCATATATCCTTTCAAATGAATTAATTACTTCAGTTGCAATTTCTATAGCTTTATCTTTATTGCTATCTATGAGTGTTATGATGCACTCTGCAAACCTTGCCAAGTTCCATTTAATAATCTTTGGTTGATTTGAGAATGAATATCTTCCTTGTTGATCAATCGAACTAAAAACTGTATCTGGATTATAAGTATCCATAAAAGCACATGGACCGTAATCAATTGTTTCACCACAAATTGATACATTATCAGTGTTCATCACACCATGAATGAAACCAATACGCATCCAGTCAATAACTAAATTAATTTGGACATTCATTATTATTTTCAACAAATCCAAAGCTTGGTTTTTAGAATTTTTTATATTGGGATAGTGTCGATTGATTACGTAATTAAATAGGACTTTTAAATTTTGTTCTTTTTGAGTGGCTGCAATATATTGAAAAGTTCCTACACGGATATGACTAGCAGCAATTCTAGTTAATATAGCACCTGGCAAATGTGTTTCTCTAATTACATTTTCTCCAGTTTTAACAACTGCTAAACTTCTGGTCGTTGGTACGCCCAGCTCATGCATTGCCTCACTAATGATATATTCTCTGAGCATTGGTCCTAGTGCTGCTCTACCATCACCACTTCTTGAAAAAGGTGTTTTTCCAGAACCTTTAAATTGAATATCATATCTATCACCATTTTTTGATAGGTGTTCACCCATAAGAACAGCCCGTCCATCACCTAACATTGTAAAATGACCAAATTGGTGACCTGCATATGCCTGAGCAATCGAATTTGATCCTACTGGTAATAAATTACCTGAAAATAATTGTGATAAATTCTCTTCTCTAATATTTGTAAAATCTAAATTTAAATCTTTAGATAAATTTTTGTTTAAAATTATAAGTTCTGGAGATTTTACTGGAATTGGGGTTTGTTTTACTAAAAAATCTTCAGGTAGTTTTGCATATGTATTATCAAATGACCAACCTGCGTTATCAATATCTATATTTGAATTAGTCATTTTTAAAATTATAAACTTTATAATTTTTTAAAGCACCTATAAAAATATGAGTATTAAGAAAGTTCTGCTTGATTTTCTTTAGGTTCAACAACAGTTTTAAATTGATTGGATATCTTTTGAATTTCTACAGAAGAAACTTTGTATTCTGCACACATTGTCTCTTCATCTTTTCCATGACCAGTTACCATGTTAACCATGTGTTCTGGAAAGTGGAATGTTGTAAATACAATTCCTTCTTTAACTTTATCAGTAACCTCAACTTTTAAAGCCACTTCACCTCTCCCAGAATAAAGTCTACCAATATCACCAGTATTTAATTCTCTTTTTTTAGCATCATTAGGATGAACTAATAGCAAGTCTTCAGAAACTATATTAATGTTTTTTGTACGTCTTGTCATAGTAGCAGCGTTATAATGTTGAAGAACTCTACTAGTTGTTAAAATTAATGGATAATCTTTTTTATTTGTGGCTATCTCATCAGACTCTTTCCAATCAAAATTTTTAAGCTGTCCTTTTCCTAATTTAAATGTTTCTTGGTGTAAAATTTGAGTATCTGTTCCATCTTCTTGAACAGGCCATTGTAATCCCATCTTACCAAGTCTTTCTCTTGTTACACCTTTAAAGAATGGAACTACATCAGCTATTTCTGCAAGAACTTGATCAGCATCATATTCAGGTTGATCAAAACCTAATTTTTGCATCATGTCTGTTACAATTGTTCCATCTGTTTTAGTACCAGGCAGAGGAGGTACTGCTCTGTTAACTCTTTGAATTCTTCTTTCTGTATTAGTAAAAGTTCCATTTTTTTCTAAGAAAGTTGTTCCAGGTAATACTACTGTTGCAAGTTTTGCTGTTTCACTCATAAAAATTTCTTGTACCACTAATAGCTCAAGTGAATTCATGGCATCTATAACATGTGCACTGTTAGGATCTGTTTGAACAATATCTTCTCCAATAATCCAAACAGCTTTAACATCTTTATTAATTGCCCCATCAAACATCTCTGGGATTTTTAATCCTTGTTTTGTTGGGTGTACGACTCCATATTTTTCAGTGTAGAAATTTTGAACTTTTTCATCAGCCACTTCAAAGTAACCAGCTCCTTGATGAGGCTGGCACCCCATATCAGCTGCACCTTGGACATTATTTTGTCCTCTTAATGGATTAACACCAACACCTCTTCTACCAATATTTCCTGTAATCATTGCAAGATCAGCAATTAACATTACTGTTTTAGATCCTTGCTCTTGTTCTGTAACTCCTAAACCATGGAATTCCATAGAGTTTTTAGCTGTTGCATAAGCAATTGCAGCTTCTTTAACTAACTGTTTATCAACACCAGCAACTTTTGCTAGATGATCCATATCTTGTCTCTCAATTTCTTTAATGAAATTTGCAAAACCTTCAGTTCTATCTCTGACAAAGTCTTTGTCATAAAGGTTTGCTTTCAATATATAATGCAACATCATATTTAATATGGCTACATTTGTTCCTGGTCTAAGTTTAATATGATAATCAGCAAGTTTAGCAAGCTCAGTAGTAATTGGATCTAATACAATTAATTTTTTACCCTTCATTACTTGTTGCTTGATTTTAGCACCAGTAACTGGGTGAGCATTTGTTGGATTTGCTCCAATAACCATAAATAAATCTGCATGGTAAATATCTTCTGTAGAATTTGTAGCTGCTCCAGTTCCAAATGTTTGTTGCATTCCCCACGCAGTAGGTGAGTGACAAATTCTTGCACAGCAATCAATATTATTAGTTCCTATTGCTGCTCTAATCATTTTTTGGAAAACATAATTTTCTTCATTGGTACACCTTGCTGAAGAAATACCTGCAACAGCATCTGGTCCATTAGCTTTTGTAATTCTATTTAATTCTTTTTTAATAAAGTCATATGCTTCATCCCATGATGCTTCTTCAAATTTTCCATTTCTTTTAATTAAAGGAGTTTTTAATCTGTCAGGATGATCATAAAATCCAAAAGCATATCTTCCTTTAATACAAGTATGACCTGCGTTAACTTCTGATTTTTCAGGGGTAGAAATTGCAACAACTTTATTATCTTTAATTGAAGCCTCTAAATTACAACCAACTCCACAATAAGAACAAGTCGTTCTTACTTTTTCATCAACAGCAACTGATTTAGATTGATATACATCTGAGATGGCATCTGTTGGGCAAGTGTGTGCACAAGCTCCACAAGATACACAAGAAGAGTCTCCAAATAATGCATCATTATCTGTTGTAATTTTAGATTCAAACCCTCTACCACTCATTGTTAAAACAAAAGAACCTTGAATTTCATCACAAGCTCTGACACATCTTCCACAATTAATACAGTTATCTAAATTCATTCTCATGTAATCATGAGAGGTGTCTCTTGGAATACCTTTATGTTGTTTTGGAGTATTGTATCTATGATCTGATATGCCTAAGTCATTAGCAACATCTTGAAGTTCACAGTTATTATTAACCTCACAAGTTCCACATTCCATTGGATGGTCAGTTAAAACTAGTTCAACAATATTTTTTCTTAAAGCCGTTAAATTTTCATTGTTTGTAAAAATATGTTGGTTTTCACCAACTGGTGTATGACATGAGGCTACAACTTTAGTCGGACCATCTTTAACTAAAGCAACCTCAACCGAACAAACTCTACAAGCTCCATAAGGTGCTAAGTTTGGATCATTACATAAAGCAGGAACCTTTTTTTCACCAAGATAACTTTCTACAAATTTTAAAACAGAAGTATGGTTAGGACCAATTTCATATGGTTTACCATCTATGTAAGCTATTTTTCTTTTTTCTGAACTCATTTTACTTTTTAAAATCTGTATTAATTATCCTTAACCATATCATCCTTCATTTCATCACCAAAATATTTTAGTATGTTCATGATAGGAGTAGGTATTGCACCACATAAAGCACATAAACAGCCTTTTTTCATTGTTACTAGCAGTTCATTTAATAGCTTTAATGGAATTTTAGCAGTTTTATTCTTTGCTTGATCAAACATTTCTTTACCACGGTAAGAACCAAGTCTACCTGGGAAGCATTTTCCACATGATTCTTCAGCTGTGAATTCGAATAAATGATGAATATACTCAACCATTGGGAAATCTTTTGGAATGCTTACTATACTTGCGTGACCTAACATGAAACCAGCAGCAGTAAATTCTTGAAAATCTAGATTTAATTTTTCTACTTCAGAAATTGGTATAACACCACCAAGTGGACCACCAATTTGTAATGCTTTAATAGGCTCTTTAAAACCTCCACCAATATCATTTAAAACTTTTTTCATTGGAGTTCCCATTTCAACTTCATAAACACCTGGATTATTAAAAAAACTATCAAAACAAACTAATTTTGTACCTGCAGATTTTTTATTTCCAATTGCAGAAAACTTATCAGCTCCATTAATAAGTATACCAGTAGCAGCTGCTAAAGTTTCAACATTGTTAACAACTGTTGGTTTTTTATAAAGTCCTTCAGTAACAGGAAAGGGAGGCCTAACATCTACTTCAGCTCTTCTTCCTTCAATTGATGCAATCAATGCTGTTTCTTCTCCACAAATATAAGCACCTTGCCCAATACAAATGTTTAAATCAAAAGAAAAACTTGTTCCAAGAATATTTTCTCCTAATAATCCTTCTTCTTTCAAAGAATTGATAGCTCCATTTATTGCTTCAATAGATTTTGGATATTCACCTCTTATATATAAAACACCTTCATCACTTCCAATAACATATCCACAAATAATCATTCCAAATAAAACTTTAAGTGGTTGATCTTCTAATAAGTATCTATCAGAGAAAGCTCCTGAGTCACCTTCGTCAGCATTACAGATGACATATTTTTTTTCTGATTTTGCTTTTCCACAAAAATCCCATTTCATGCCTGCTGGGAAACCAGCACCACCTCTGCCTGTTAAATTTGAATCTAATAATGATTTTATAATTTCTTGTTTATCTGTATTTATAAATTTACTTAAGATATCTTTAAATTGGTCTAAATTTGAAAGCTTGTCATCCATTAAAAAACTTGTTGAAGCAAAACTTTTTGAGAAAAATTTTTCCTGTTCAATTTTATCTCCTTTAATTATTTCATCAATTTTATCAATATCATTACCAGCATAGTTTTCACCATCATAATGAAAGGCTTTATTTTCATAACAGTGACCAAGACAAAACATTTCACCAACTTTGTCGTCACCTAATTTTTCTTTTAATTTTTTCTTTAAAGGCTCTTGTGTTCCAGAACACATGCAAGCACTTCCATTACAAACAAAGGCTTTTTTGGCTCTGTGAGCTGGTCTTAAAAATTCATAAAAACTCTCAGCACCATGAATAGTGGATACACCCATGTGATATTCATTGGCTATCTCTTTAATTCCACTTGCGTCTTTAGAGTTTAGGGATCTTTCAGATATTTTTTCGAATAGATTTTTCTTTAAACCAATTCTGCCAGATAAGTTACTTATATTTTTTGACACTATTTACCCTGTTACAATTTTTAATTTTCTATTATAATTCTCTCATTATTACTATAAATATTAAAGCTATTCTCTTTTACAAAACCAACTAATGTCATGTCAAACTTATTAGCTAAATCTATAGCGAGACTGGTTGGCGCACCTACACCAGTCAAGATACCTATATTTGCCATGAGAGCCTTTTGCACAAGATCAAAGTTTAGCCTTCCAGAACAGGTTAGAAATTGAGAACTATTATCAAGTAAATTTTCTTTTAAGACAAATCCAATTAGTTTGTCTAAAGCATTATGTCGTCCTACATCTTCTTTTAAAGCAATAATTTCTCCATTCGCATTAAATAACCCACTAGCATGAATACCACCGGTCTTTGAGAACTCAGATTGGTTTTTTCTTAATATATCTGGAGATTTCATTATTATTTCATGAGGTATTTTAGGGATAGATTTTAATATTTTATCTTTCTTAATAATCTCTAAAGATTCAAGAGATGTTTTTCCACACACACCACATGAAGAATTAGTTAAAAAATTTCTTTTAATTTTATCAATATCTATATTCTCAGAATTGTTTATTGTAACAATAACTTTATTTTGTAATTTATATTGTCCAACAGCCTCACCGCTAGCTTCGATATTTTCTATATGGCTAATTTTTTCAATTACTCTTTCATTAAAGAGAAAGCCAGCAACTAAATCTTCATCATCTCCAGGCGTTCTCATTGTAATGGATATAGTATTTTCTATCCAATTTTCTTTATCTTTATATTTAAGTATTATTTGAAGCGGTTCTTCAATGGATATTTGATCATTAACCTCTTTCGAGTTATTAGATCTAAATTTTATGACTTTGTAATTAGAATTCATTTAGCCAGTATATTTAAACTGGCTAAATTTGAAACAAGGAAAAGTTTATTTTTTCCAACTACTTGGGTAATTTTTCTTTAAAATGAAACGATTTAGAATAATTGCGTAAACAATTATTA
>ENA-ORDR01000516-ORDR01000516.1-marine-metagenome-genome-assembly--contig:-NODE-516-length-19587-cov-9.835110_pt1 | contig 19587 bp, 19 predicted proteins | sample MGYA00240993_ERZ508538 | MGnify/ENA primary metagenome ERZ508538 (study PRJEB26207, sample SAMN05421999) | marine metagenome | isolation source: Monterey Bay, California, USA | place: USA:Monterey Bay... | reverse complement strand
TCATTGATGTTTTTCCTTTCCTTTCTTCTTTAAGGTTGTTTAGTATTTTCTGCTCTTTAGTTGCATCAATTGCTGATAGGCAATCATCAAATATAAATAAGTTGGGTTCTTTGTAGAAAGTTCTTGCAATAGCTAATCTTTGTCTTTGTCCTCCTGATAGTTGCACACCTCTTTCTCCAATTATAGTTTCAAATCCGTTACTAAAACTGTCAATTTCTTCAAGTATTTCTGATTTTTTAGCTGCTGTAATTATTTTTTTATCTTCAATTATATTAGTAGCAAATGCTATGTTTTCTTTTATTGTTCCTGAAAATAAATAACCATCTTGTGGTATGTAACCTATGCACGAACGCAAGCTGAATAAGTTCAGGTCTTTTATATTAGTATTTCCGAATGATATTGTTCCTTCTGTGCTATTATAGAGTCTGCATACTAAGTTCGCAATAGTTGATTTGCCACTTCCAGTTTTCCCAAATACTCCAAGTGTACTTCCTTCTTTTATGCTAAAGTTTACTTTGTTCAGTGCTGTAATATTAGTGTCCTCATAAGTCAAACTTACATCTTTAAAGTTGATGTCTCCAGTAATAGGAGTAAGGAATACTGTTTTGTTTTCTATTTCCGATTTTAAAATTAGAAAGTCGTTAATTCTTTCTTGTGATGCTGCTGCTCTTTGCACTATTGATGTAATCCAACCCACTGAGGCAACTGGCCAAGCCAACATATTTACATAAATTATAAATTCTGCAATATTTCCTGTGGTGATATTTCCTTTAAAACTTTCTAGCCCTCCTATGTAAATTGTTAGTATGGAGCTTGTTCCTATCATAGTTATAATAAGAGGGAAAAAGAAGGCTTCTATCTTTACTAATTGCAGTTGTTTTTTAGTGTATGCTTTGCATGAGTTAAGAAATACCTCCCAAGTATTTTCTTCATTCCCAAATGATTTTACAATCTTAATTCCCGAAAAAGTTTCTTGCGATATGGTAGTTATTTGTGAGAGTTGTTCCTGCACTCTTTCGCTTCTTTTGTTAATGCTACTGCTTACAAAGTAAACGGTTATTGCGAGTATTGGTAGGGGTAGTAATACATAAAAAGTAAGTGTACTGCTAATGCTTATCATCTTTGAAATTACTAGGTAAAAGAGTATTGAAATATTAACTCCATACATTAATGCAGGTCCTAAATACATTCTTACTCTACTTACATCCTCCGATATTCTGTTCATTAAATCCCCAGTTTTGTTTTTCTTGTAAAAACTCATACTAAGGTTTTGGTACTGCTGATAGATTTCATTCTTTAAATCAAATTCTATCTTGCGGCTCATTACAATTACAGTTTGCCTCATAAAATACATAAACACTCCTTTTAGTAGAGCAAAGGCTACTATAAGTCCACCATATTTTAGTAGTGTATTTCTTATTTCTTCTGATGATTGAGTATTGTTCTCTATACTTAAAAGTACTGAGTCAAAAGCTTTTCGTACAAACTCAGCAGGGTAGAGGGCAAATAGGTTTGCAATAACAATAAATACTGAGCCAACTAAGAGTAGTTTCTTATAATTCCAAAGGAATTTATTCAGGTAAAAAAGAGGCTTCATATAATTGAGTAAGTACTTTAATTGAAATGCCAAAAATAATAAGTAAATTCGCGACCCATTTAAAAATAGAAGTTATTTCTATTTTAATTTTGGGTTATCTGATTAAATAACTAAAATTTGACATACTTATGGCAACTAAAAATGCACAAAAAACAACCAATAATAACGGTTTAATAGTTAGTAAAATGACAATGATGGGGCACGAACAAGTTGTTTTTTGCCAAGATGGTGAAACTGGCTTAAAGGCAATTATTGCAATACACGATACTACTTTAGGTCCAGCATTAGGAGGTACTCGTATGTGGAATTACGCTACTGAAGAAGAAGCAATTCAAGATGTTTTAAGACTTTCAAGAGGTATGTCATTTAAAGCTGCAATTTCTGGTTTAGAACTAGGTGGTGGTAAGGCAGTAATTATTGGTGATGCTGAAACTGAAAAAACTGAAGCCTTAATGCGTAAGTTCGGACAGTATGTTGATAGTTTAGGAGGAAAATACATTACTGCAGAAGATGTAGGAATGAATACTAAAGATATGGAATATGTGCGTATGGAAACTAAGCATGTAACTGGTATCCCTGAAAGTATGGGTGGAAGTGGTGATCCTTCTCCTGTTACTGCTTTTGGTGTGTATATGGGAATGAAAGCTTCAGCAAAATACAAATGGGGAAGTGATAATTTAGATGGTAAAACTGTAGTGGTACAAGGTGTAGGGCATGTTGGTGAAAATCTTGTAAAACACTTAACTGATGAAGGAGCTAATGTTATTATTAATGATATTAACGAAACAAGATTAGCTGAACTTTCTGAACAATTTGGGGCTACTATTGTAATGGGTGATGCTATTTTTGATTTAGATATGGATATTTATGCTCCTTGTGCTTTGGGTGCTACTGTTAATCCTGATACTATCAGTAGATTAAAATGTGATATTATTGCAGGTGCTGCTAACAATCAATTAGCTGATGAGGTTAGAGACGGACAACTTTGTGCTGATAAAGGAATTCTTTATACTCCTGATTTTTTAATTAATGCAGGTGGGCTTATTAATGTTTACTCTGAACTCAAAGGATATGATAGAGAGCATGCTATTAATCAAACAAGAGAAATTTACAATACTACTTTAGAGATTTTTAAGAAAGCTGAGTTAGAAAACTTAACTACTCATGCTGCTGCTTTAGAGATTGCTGAACAAAGAATTAGCGACAGAAAAAACTCTTAAGAATAGATGTTAAGTAGAAGACACATAAGGGTAAAAGTAATGCAATCATTATATTCTTACCTCTCTACAAAAGTTAATGAAATGCCAGTTGCTGAAAGAGCAATGCTAAAGCATTTTGATGAAGTAGTTGAGTTAAAATTAGTAATTGTTGCTTTGCTAGTTGAGATTGTAAAATATGCCGATAATTTTTACAAAGAAGGGAAGAAGAAATATTTACCTACTAAAGAGGATTTAAATCCGAATAGAAGGTTTGTTGATAATGCTGTAATCAATAGCATTCGTGATGATAAAGATTTGATGGATAAAGTTGGTAGAGTTTCTGGTATTTGGCTTAAGAATGATCATGATATTATTCGTAAGTTATTTGTAGAATTGCATAAATCTGAGACTTATACTAAGTATATTGATTCTGATAATACATCAACTGACTTTGATAAAAAGTTTATTGTTGATATAATGAATGATTTTGTACTTAAAAATGAGTTAGTACATCATATATTTGAAGAAAGAAGTATCTATTGGATTGATGATTTGCCTTTTTTAGCCACTATTATTTTTGGTAATATTAAAGATGATAAAAGCTTAAATCCTGATGGTGCTTTTAAAGATATTTCAGATAAAGATTTTGCTTTAAAATTATTCAGAAATACCATAAACAATAATGAAGATTACGAACAAATTATTATAAAATTTGCTAGAAATTGGGAAATTGATCGTATTGCAAAAATGGATCAATTGTTCTTAAAAATGGCTTTTGCAGAAATTTTATCTATACCTGAATTACCAGTAAAAGTATCAATGAACGAGTACATTGAAATTGCAAAATACTATAGCACAGCTAAAAGTAAATTGTTTGTAAATGGTCTTTTAGATAATTTTGTAAAAACTTATACTAGAGAAGGTAAGATTAAAAAAACTGGTAGAGGTTTAGTTTAAAAAATAATCTTAGTTTTGAAAATGAATATGAAAACACTATACACTTTATTATTATCAGCTATTGTTTTAGCATCATGCTCAAATACTGATGATAAAAAAATTACTACTGATTTAGTAAATAATCCACTTACAGCTGAAAAAAATGCTGACCAAGTTGATATGCCTAAAATTGAACTTTCACAAGACTTTTTTGATTTTGGAGAAATGAATCAGAAGGAATCAGTGAGTACAGAGTTTGTTATAAAAAACACAGGTGATGCTCCTCTTTTAATCCGTTCAGCAAAAGGAAGTTGTGGGTGTACAGTTCCTGAGTGGCCAAAAGAGCCTGTTGCAGTAGGTGATGAAGCAATAATTAAAGTTACTTTCAATAGTGGAAATAAAAAAGGAAAGCAAAACAAAACAGTAACTTTGGTTACTAATGCTATTCCAAGTACAAAGGTTTTAACAATTAAAGGAACTGTTTTAGTTCCAGAAACAAAATAATATGATTTTACTACAAGCAGCAGGTACAGGTATGAGTTCGTTAATTATGTTCGGTATGATTTTTGCCGTAATGTATTTTTTTATGATTCGTCCGCAAATCAAAAAACAAAAGAAAGAAAGAGAGTATCGTTCTGCTCTTAAAAAAGGTGATAAAGTGGTTACTATTGGAGGGATTCATGGTAAAATTTCTGATGTAAAGGAAGATACTTTTATTGTTGAGATTATGGGAGGAAATACTTTGAAAATTGAAAAATCTGCAGTGTCAATGAGTGGTGATGCTAGTATAGATCAAAAATAATGTTTAGCAACTTAAAAAAATCAATAGTTAGTTTTTTTAAGTTAGTATCTAAAAATAAAAGGCTGAATACTTACGCCTTTTTCTTTTTCATTTCATTTTCATTTTGGTTTTTGAGTATGCTCTCAAAAACACATGAAACTACACTTACTATTCCAGTAAATTATAAAAATGCCCCTCCTGATTTAGTTGAGATTAATTCCCCAATTAATTTTATAGAAGCTAGGGTAAAAGCCCCAGGTTTCTCCATTGTTTTTTATCATTTTTTTAATTTCAAGACATTAATACTGGACTATGAAATCGCTAACTCTAAGCCTCTTAAAAATGGCAAGAATTTATTTTGGATATTAAATTCAAAAAGAGAAAAAGTAGCTAAGATTTTAGGAAGTTCAATGGAAATAATGGATTTAAGTCCTGAACGATTAATTGTTCCTTTTGCTAATAAAACCAAAAAAGAAGTACCTATAAAGTTGTTTGATGATATTACTTTAAAAAGTGAATATTGGTTGTCATCAGAAATACAGTTAAAGCCTGAAAAAATCACGATTTATGGAGATCAAAATGTATTAGATTCATTAACTGAAATTTCCACTGAACTTTTAAAACTTGATAATGTTTTTGAGAATACTAGTATTAAAGTTGATTTGATAATTCCTGAAGGATTACAAACTAAAGAAACGGAATTAAGTGTAACCATAAATGTTGAGCAGTTTATTGAGCAGAAAATGACCCAAAAAGTTAAAGTCGAAAATCTTAAAAAAGGTTATACATTGAAGTTGTTTCCTAATGAGATTAGTGCTACTATTCGCTTGCCAAAGAGCAAGTATAATTTCTTAAAAACAGATTTTTTAAACATTACAGTTGATGCGTCTGAATTAGATGAAAACACCAAAAGATTAAAAGTGCAGATAAATAACTTGCCGTCTTTTGTGAAACTTGAGCGTCTCTATCCGCAAGAAGTTGAGTTTTTGTTGATTAAAGATTAGTTAGAGAACACATACTCCAAAATATTTGCTCCCATTTGTAGTGCTTTTTGTCTTATGTGATCACTGTCATTATGGACTTCTGCATCTTCCCAACCATCACCAATATCTGATTCAAAAGTGTAAAGACAAACTAAACGCCCATCAACAATTATCCCATAAGCTTTAGCAGGACTTGCATCATGCTCATGGATTTTTGGTAAGCCATTAGGAAACTCATATTTCCCATGAAAAATAGGATGATTAGTTGGAAGTTCAACTAAATCAGTTTCAGGAAAAACTTTTCTTATTTCTGTACGGACAAAAGCATCCATTCCGTAATTATCATCTATATGCAGGAAACCGCCTGCTAAAAGGTAAGTGCGTAAATTCTCTGCTTCACTGGAATTGAAAACCACATTTCCGTGCCCTGTCATGTGTAAAAAAGGATAATTAAAAATAGCGCTACTTCCAACTTCTACAGTTGCGGGTTCAGTTTTTATGTTTGTACCAATATTTTCATTTGCAAATGCAATAAGGTTGGGTAGTGCAGTTGGGTTGGCGTACCAATCGCCACCACCATTGTACTTGAGTACTGCTATTTCATAGGTATTTTGCCCTATTGTAAATAGAGGAAGGAAGAGGAATGTTTTGAGTAGGTTTTTCATCTTAAAAATCATAACCAAATCCAATCATTAAAATAGGTAATAAGAATAATATTAAAAATAGCTTTTTCATTCTAGTATTTTAAATTTATAGTATGCACAGTCACTAGTCCTGCTGTTTCTGTGCGTAATCTACTTGTTCCCAAATTTACTGCTTTAAATTGGTTTTGCAAAGACATTTCAATTTCACTAGCAGAGAAGTCGCCTTCAGGCCCTATCAAAACTGTAGTTTTATTTGCTTTTTCTTCTTTTCTTAATTCTGTTTTCTCTCCATCTTCACAATGAGCAATGTATTTATTTCCTTCAAAATCTTGTTTTAAAAATTCTTTTAAAGGCATTGCTTCATTCAGTTTTGGCAAATGGAATTTTAAGGATTGTTTCATAGCAGAAAGCAATATCCTATTGCATCTTTCAGTTTTTAAAACTTTCCGTTCAGAGTGGTCGCAAATAATAGGGGTAATTTCATCTATCCCTATTTCAGTTGCTTTTTCCAAAAACCACTCGTACCTATCCATGTTTTTTGTTGGAGCAATAGCAATGTGTAAATGGTAGTTGTGTTGTTTTGGTTTTTGTTCGCTACTTATTATTTGTAATCTGCATTTTTTAGTATCAGCTACTGTAATCTCTGCTTTGTAAAAACCACCTTTTCCGTCAGTAAAGTTAAGTATGTCCCCTTCTTTTTTTCTTAAAACTTTAGTAGCATGCTTGCTTTCCTCCTTGGAAAGAACAATTTCGCTCTCTGGGTTTTCTATAAAGAATAGTTGCATGGGGTAAAGATAATAATTAGTTGTTAGTTTTTACTCTGATATTTAAATACTAAAATATTTAGACTAATTTCCAATTTCAATTTCGCAACTTACAGCATAATGATCAGAAAGGACTTGTTTGTGCTTTTGGTAATTGCTACTCTTTAGTTCATTGTCATGCAAAATGTAGTCAATTCTTAAAGCTGGAATTTTCACAAAACTATCACCAATTCCTTTTCCTGATATGCTAAATGCATCACTCAAATCTCCTTTTATTGAGTTGTAGGCATAGGAGAGAGGGGTGTCATTAAAATCTCCACAAACTATAATCGGATAAGTGCAATCGGCCATGTGCTGTTTTATTATTTCTACTTCTTCAGCTCTCTTAATAAAACTGCTTTTCATTCTTTTTGTAATTCCAATAATTCCTTCTTTTATTTTTTCTTTCTGTGGATTTTGAATAAATGAATAGTCAGTATTTTTAAACCAATTACTAGCTAAATGTATGTTATAAACTCTAATTGTATCTTCATTTATTATCATATCAGAATAGATGCAAGTGTTGTTCATCCGCTCCCCTTTTATGCTTACAGTTTTCTTTTTTATCTGAGGGTGTTTACTGTAAATAGCCATATGCCATTGGCTCTTTTTACTTTGCAATCCTATATGTCTGTAAGGATAGTTTAAGTCTGGAATTTCATTGGGACTATAAAACTCTTGTATGCACAAAATATCAGGATTTTCTTCTTTAAAAAAACTAAAAATATCTTCTTTCACATTCGGATTTTCTAACCATTTATATCTGTTAAAGAGCCTTATGTTATAGGATAATATTTTTGTATTTTCTTTTGATGATGTAGCATCAGGGTTTGTTCCGAAATATGCTCCAATATTTCCTATTCCTAATAAAAGAATAATAAGGTTTGCCCACATAGGTTTTTTAAAACCGATTAGCCAATAAATGAAAAATGCTAAATTCAGTAAAAATAGAATTGGAAATAATAAGCCAATAAATGAGATAGGCCAAAATATAGTTGGGCTTATAAATGGAGATAAATAGGAGAGGAGTAGTGTAAATAAACTCAGGGAGTTTATCAAATAAAGTAACTTGTTAATTAATGATAACCCTTTCATCTATTTTTTACTCGCACTAAATAGTGTTGCTTTTTCTTCTTTACTTAAGCTCTCATATCCTGATTTTGAGATTTTCTCTAAAACCTTGTCAATCTCTTTTTGTTGAGCTGATTTTCCTGAGTTAAACTCATAATCAGTTTTAGCTCTTTTATGTACCGTTTTTAGTTTGCTTTTGTTTTTAAAAGTGTTGACTAGCCTTTCAAAGAAGTTAGAAAAACCTGTGCTAAAATCATTTCCTTTTTGCAACTGTTTAATGTAGATATATCCGAAAATAGCTCCTCCAATATGCGCTATATGTCCTCCAGTATTTCCTTTAGGAATGCTGATGATATCCAGAGCAACAGTGAATATTGCAATGTGTTTTAATTTTACAAAACCTATAAAAGGAAGTTGAACGCTATAATTGGGCGTGTAAGTTGCAATTGCAACAATAATTGCCAACACTGAAGCTGATGCTCCCAAAGCTTGTGCTCCATCAAGATATCCTTGTAAAGAGGGCATGTAATTGTATGCAATTATGAAAAGTAATCCACCACTAATTCCCCCTAGAATATAAGTGCTTAAAAGTTGTTTTGGGTTTAAATATTGTAAAAATATTTTCCCTCCAAAATGTAGCCACAACATGTTGAATAAAAGGTGCATAAACCCACTATGTAAAAACATATAAGTAATGAAAGTCCATGGCTGACTGATAAGTCTGCTATTTTCTGCTGGTAAGTAAAGTTTGTTTAATAATGGGGAAATATCAAATTGAAACATAAAAGATAAAACTCCTAATATGCTGAATAATAAAAACACCCCTACATTAATATAGATGAGTTTATTTAAGATAGTACCTTTCTTAAATTCGTGTTTTAGATTATTTAAAATATTATCCATTAATAAAATTGTGTGTGGTTCTTTTGCCAATATTTAAGAAGTAAAAATCCAAATAACATTCCTCCTAAGTGTGCAAAGTGAGCAACATTGTCAGCTGGGTTATTGCTTAAACCTAAATATAGTTCTAATGCTCCATAAATCATTACAAAATATTTTGCTTTTATAGGAATAGCAAAGTAGATGTATAAGAGTGTGTTAGGGAACAACATCCCAAATGCTAATAAAATACCAAAAACAGCTCCTGATGCACCAACAGTTGGGGTGTTAATTAATAGATTTAATTTTCCCATTAAAGCATTAGTGTAGTTTTGATTACCTTCCAAAACACTTCTTCCGTTTTCTAGTAAAATATTTAAATCTGAAGGGTTGATTTGCGATTGTAAACTCATTATTTCATACTGACTAACTCCTAAGTGAAGTGCGGCAGCTCCTAAAGCTGTTATCATGTAATAAATAAGAAATCGTTTAGCTCCCCATACATTTTCCAGAATTTTACCGAACATCCAAAGAGCAAACATATTGAAGAATAAATGAGTAAAATTTCCGTGCATAAAGAAATGCGTAATCAATTGATGAGGCATAAAATCTTCTGACTGAAACTGATGTAAACCTAAAAGCTGTGTAAGGTCAATACCATAACTTTCTAAAGAAATAGTTGCAAGGAATAATAGTCCATTTATAATTAATAGGTTCTTAATTATCTCTGGTAATTCTCTAAATGATGTTGGTCTGTACATGTTAAAAGTATTTTTCTAAATCAGCAGTTTTTAAATTGATCATTGTTCGTTTTCCACTTGGGCACACGCTTGGTGTTTCGCATTTTAGCAATTCATTTTTTAATCCAATCATTTCTTCAGAGCTTAACTTTTTTACTTCATTTATAGCAAGGGAAGTAGCAAGTGAAACTGCTAAAGTATTTTGTTGTTCAGTTAGTAAATCTTCTGAATTTTTATGTTGTTCAATTAAATTTTCAATTACAAATTGCAAGTTTTCCTCTTGGCATTCTGGAGGAATTCCGTTTATTGACATGTAGTTTTCTTTTACCTCAAAATTAAATCCAACTTTCTTCAGTTCATCAGTCATATCGGTAATTATTCTAATTTCTGATTTATTCAATTCAATTTCTTTGGGAAATAATAATTGTTGAGATTGTCCTTTGTTGCTATTTAAAACCTTTGTGAAATATTCGAATAGGATTCTTTTGTGTGCTCTTCTTTGGTGTATTAAAAGCAACCCATTTTCATTTGGCACAGCTATAAAATGGTTTCCTATCTGTTGCAAATCAGTATTTTCGACTTCTGGAACAAAATCTTCTTCAAAAGAAGGAGTTTCCCATTTTTCTTCTGCTTTTACCTCTGTTTGTTTTGCTTGGTTTTCGCTTTTATTTTCGAAAGGGTTGTAAGATGAATCAACCTTAATTGTTGGTTCTTTTATTGTTGTTTGTTTGTCTTGTTTATATCCTAAGTCAAATGAAAGTTCTTGAGAAAAATCAAGAGTTGGCGCAATGTTGTAAGCGCCTAACGATCGTTTTACACAAGCTCTAATAATTGCATAAATTGCTTGTTCATCTTCAAACTTTATTTCCGTTTTTGTAGGGTGAATATTGATGTCAATTAATTTTGGATCAATATCTAAATTAATAAAATAAGATGGGAAGTAATTATGAGGAATCAATTCTTCAAATGCCTTACTAACAGCATGATTTAAATAGTTACTTTTTATGAATCGACCATTTACGAAAAAGTATTGTTCACCTCTTGTTCTTTTTGCAGCCTCTGGTTTTCCTACAAATCCATCAATTTTAACAACAGTAGTTTCTTCTTCAACTGGAACTAAATTTTCATTCTTTTTACCACCAATAATATTAACTATCCTTTGTCTGAAATTACTTATTGGAAGATGAAAAATCTCGTTATTATTATGAAACATTTGCATTTTTACATTCGGATTTGCTAGTGATACTCTTGTGAATTCCTCAGTTATATGTCGCATCTCAACTTTATCAGATTTTAAGAAATTTCTCCTTGCTGGAACATTATAAAAAAGGTTTTTAACTTTTATTGAAGTTCCATTAGCTGTTGCACAATCCTCATGTGTTTTTATTTCACTTCCTTCAATGATTAAATGAGTTCCAAGTTCATTAGATGTTAATTTTGTGTTGACTTCAACATGAGCAATAGCAGCAATTGACGCCATTGCTTCCCCTCTAAATCCCATAGTTTGTATTTCAAATAAATCATCTGCTGATTTAATTTTTGATGTTGCATGGCGTTCAAAACACATTCTTACATCTGTTTTGCTCATTCCACATCCATTATCTACTACTTGCAAAAGTGTTTTTCCTGCATCTTTTACGAATAGTTTTATTTCAGATCCTCCTGCATCCAATGCGTTTTCTAGCATTTCTTTTACAGCTGATGCTGGCCTTTGAATTACTTCTCCGGCTGCAATTTGATTAGCTACATGATCTGGTAATAATTGAATGATATCCAATGTAAACTCTGGCTTAATTAATGATGAATTTGTATGCAAGCAAAGATAAAATAATAATCAAAAATATAATTATTCTTCCTCTTCCTTTTTGTGCTGGATGTTTCAGCTTTTGTCTTTTGAATTTTAGAGGAGATTTCCCTTCTTCTTTTAGTTGTTCAATACGCTCCTTTCTTTCATCATAATACCTTGGTTTAAACAAAAATCTTTTGCTATTTCCTGTTTTAAAAAATGATGGAAGTTTTGGTGCTTGCATATTTACAAAAGTATTAAATATTTTAGTTGATAAGTAATGATTTTACTTTTGTTAATTCTTTTTGATTTTAGTTACAATTTCTAATTTTACGGCTATGAGAAAAATTAAGATTTTAATATTACTTTTTGTAGTTTTTATTAGTAATATTTCCAATATAAATGCACAAAGTAAAGCTGTTTTCTTAACTGATTCAACTTCTTGGGCTGATAGCGTTTTGCTCACTTTATCAGAAGAAGAAAGGATTGCACAGTTGTTTGTAGTTACTGCTTACTCTAATCAAGGAGATGCACATAAACAACAAATTACTGATTTGATTGAACATTATAAAGTTGGTGGTTTGATGTTTTTGCAAGGTGGTCCTGTAAGGCAAGCAAAGTTGACTAATTATTATCAGTCAATAACTAAAACTCCTTTAATGATTGCTATGGATGCAGAATGGGGAGTGGCTATGCGATTGGATTCTGCATTGAGTTTTCCTTGGCCAATGACTTTGGGTGCTATTGAAGATACTAACTTAATTTACCAAATGGGAGAAGAAGTAGCGCGTCAATGCAAACTTATAGGAACTCACATTAATTTTGCTCCTGTTGTTGATGTTAATTCAAACCCTGAAAACCCAATTATTAATAACCGTTCCTTTGGTGAAAATCCTGAGAAAGTTGGACGGATGGGGGTAGCTTACATGAAGGGAATGCAAGATAATAAGGTTTTAGCCTGTGCAAAACATTTTCCTGGACATGGTGATACAGATGCTGATTCTCATAAAACATTACCTACAGTAAATCACCTGAAGTATCGTTTAGATGAAGTAGAATTAGTTCCTTTTAAAAAGTTAATTAATAATGGAATTGGTTCAATTATGGTTGCTCATTTGCATATTCCAGTACTAGATGATACTAAGAATTTGGCTGTATCTCTTTCTCCTAAAGTAGTGGATGGATTGCTAAAAACTGAAATGGGATTTACTGGTTTGGCAATTACTGATGGATTAAATATGAAAGGGGTAAGTGATTTTTATGAACCAGGAATAGTTGATGTAAAAGCTTTGCTTGCAGGTAATGATGTTTTGCTTTATCCCTTGAATGTTCCAAAAGCAATTGAAGAAATTAAAAAAGCAATTGCTAAAAATCAAATTACTCAAAAAGAGATTGATGCAAGATGTTTGAAGATTTTAAAAGCAAAACAATGGATGGGGCTAGATAATTATTCTCCTGTAAATTTGGAAAAAGTTGCTGATGAAATTATTACAAATGAAACCGAACTATTAGATAAAAAGTTGGTAAAATCATCATTAACTTTGTTGCAGAATTATGATGATTTATTGCCTTTAAAAAGATTAGATACATTGCGAATTGCTTCTGTTTCTATTGGTGAAAGTGGTGCTGACTTTCAGTCTATGCTGTCTAATTATGCTCCAACTACTCATTTTACAATTTCTGAGAAAGCAACTACTTCTGAACAGGCTGTTTTATTAAACAAATTAGCTGAATTTAATCTAGTGATTGCTAGCGTGCATAAGTCAAATGCAAATGCCTGGAAGCCCTATAAGATTGATAAGAAAACGGATATTTTATTGCAATCTATTGCATTGCAATCTAAAGTTGTGGTTTCTGTTTTTGCAAATCCTTATAGTTTGAATTCTTTTTTGTTTATTAATAATTTTGATGCGCTTTTACTTAGTTATCAAAATAGTAAAGTAGCACAAGAGCAGAGTGCTCAAGCCATTTTTGGTGGTATTGGAATGAGTGGTAAAATACCAGTCACATCTAATCATTATGAAATAAATTCAGGGTTAAAAACTGAACCTATTAGAATGAAATATGTGTCTCCTGAAGAAATAAATTTCAGATCAGATTTGCTTTATAAAATTGATAGTATTGCTGAAAATGCAATTGCTGAAAAAGCTACACCTGGTTGTCAGGTTTTAATCGCAAAAGATGGTGATATTTTCTTTAATAAATCATACGGTTATCATACTTATGATGAAAAAATAGCCGTAAGAAATTCTGATATTTATGATTTAGCATCAATTACAAAAATTGGAGCAACTGTACCAGTTTTAATGCAAATGGTTGATGATGGTAGTCTTGATTTAGATGAAAAACTAGGAGTTTATATGCCTCTTGATAGCTCTGATAAAAAGGATTTAATTATTCGTGAAATTTTATCTCATCAGTCCAGACTATACCCTTGGATTCCGTTTTACAAACAAACTTTACAAAAGGACAGTGTTTCTGGTATTATGAGTTTAAGAGATACTTTGTATAGTAAATTTGAATCAGAAGAATATCCTATTAAAGTTGCTGAAGGAATTTATCTACACGCCCAATTTTCTGATTCAATTCTTCAGCAAATAAAAGAATCAGAATTATTAGAAAATAAAGATTATTGCTATTCTGATTTAGGATACTACTTTTTTAAGAAGTTGATTGAGTCGAAATATAAAAAGCAACTTAATAATATTGTTGAGGAACAATTCTATAAAGGGCTTGGAATGGAAAATTTAGGATATTTACCTTTGGGTAGAATTAAACCAAATAGAATTGTTCCAACTGAATTTGATTATGAGTTTAGAAGTCAGCTTTTAAAAGGGTATGTGCATGATATGGGATCGGCTATGCAGGGTGGTGTTAGTGGCCATGCTGGACTTTTTTCTAATGCTAATGATTTAGCAAAATTGATGCAAATGTATTTGCAAAATGGTGAGTATGCAGGTGAACAATATTTATCAAAAGAAGTGGTAAAGGAATTTACGAAATGTCAATTTCCTAATAATGATAATAGGAGAGGAGCTGGATTTGATAAACCAGTTCTGGAAGGAGAAGAAGGTGGTACAACTTGCCAATGCGTTTCATTATCAAGCTTTGGTCATAGTGGTTTTACTGGAACTTTGGCTTGGGCTGATCCATCAACTGATTTAGTTTATGTATTTTTATCCAATAGAATTCATCCTGATGCAAACAATAAGAAGTTATTGAATATGGATGTGAGAACTGAAATTATGCAAGTAATTTATGATAGTTTAAATGAATAAGAAACTTAAAATAGGTATTGTTTGTTACCCAACTTATGGTGGTAGTGGAGTAGTGGCGACCGAACTTGGAATTGCACTTGCTGAAAAAGGTCATGAGGTACATTTTATTTCTTACGATCAACCATTTAGACTTGATATTTTTTCAGAAAAAATTTATTATCATGAGGTAAGTGTCCCTGATTATCCTCTTTTTGAATACGCACCTTATGAGCTTAATTTGACTTCAAAATTAGTAGATGTAGCTTTGCATGAAAAGTTAAATATCTTGCATGTTCATTATGCAATTCCTCATGCTAGTGCAGCAGTTAATGCTAAGCAAATTTTAGCAACTCATGGTATTGATATTCCAATTGTGACTACTTTGCACGGAACAGATATCACACTTTTGGGTAAGGATAAATCATTTAAACCAGTTATTGAATATGCGATAAATATGTCAGATACTGTAACTGCTGTTTCTGAGGATTTAAAAAGTGAAACTTTAGAGTATTTTAATATTAAAAATGAGATAAAGGCTATCCCTAATTTTATTGACATGAGTTTATATCAACAGGAAGATGATATGAAATTACGAAACCGATTTGCAAAAAAGGAAGAGTTTATTTTAACGCATATTTCTAATTTTAGAAAAGTAAAAAGAGTAGAAGATGTTATCAAGATTTTTAATAAAGTTCACAAAGAAGTTCCAGCAAAATTATTAATGATTGGGGACGGGCCTGAGCGCTTAAAGGCAGAGCAATTGTGCCGAAAATTAGGTATTTGTGATAAAGTGAAATTTCTAGGAAAGTTAAAGGTAATTGAAAAAATGCTTTCCATTGCTGATATTTTTATTTTACCTTCCGAAACAGAAAGTTTTGGTTTGGTTGCTTTGGAAGCTATGGCGAGTAAAGTGGCTGTAATATCGACTAATACTGGAGGGCTTCCTGAAGTAAATATTGATGGGAAAACAGGTTTTTTATCAGAAGTAGGGGATGTTAACAAAATGGCAACAGATACTTTAAGTTTACTGATAGATAATGAAAAGCTAAATGCATTCAAAGAAAATGCTTTAGCACATGCGTATACTTTTGATTTACCAAATATTTTACCACAATATGAAGCCGTTTATCAGGAACTTTCTTGCAAAATGAAATCATGAAAAAAATAGGATTAACTGGAGGGATTGGAGTAGGTAAAACTTTTGTTGCTAAGTTGTTTTATCAAATGGGTATTCCTGTTTTTAATGCGGATATTGAAGCAAGAAAATGCATGGTTGAGGATGATAAACTGATGACTGCTGTGCAATTGGCTTTTGGAAAAAATATATATGTGAATGGCATACTTCAAAAAGAAGAACTAGCCAAAATTGTATTTAATAATGAAGTTGCTTTAGCAAAGTTGAATGCTTTAGTTCATCCTGTGGTAAAGCAAAAATTTGAAGATTGGTGCAAGGGTAAAACGGCTAAAATTGTGATAAAAGAAGCCGCTATTTTATTTGAATCAGGCGCTAACTTAGGCTTGGATGCAGTTATTTGTGTAAGTGCTACAGAAACTTTAAGAATTGCAAGAGTTCAAAAGCGAGATGAAAGCTCAGTTGAGGATATAAAAAGCAGGATGAATAAGCAAATGTCACAAGCCGAAAAAGAAAAATTAGCTGATTTTGTTATTGTAAATAATGGTGAAAAGTTATTGCTTCCTCAGCTTATAAAGCTGCTTAAAGAAATGGAGTAATATCTCCTTTTCCTTTACGAATTATTTCAGGATTATTTTGGGTGCAATCCACAATTGTAGAAGGGACTGCCTCCCCGTACCCACCATCAATTACCATATCTACAAGTTTACCAAAGTGTTCGTAAATTAATTCAGGGTCAGTACTATACTCTATTACCATATCTTCATCTTTTACTGATGTTGTGACGATAGGGTTTCCTAGCTCTTTTACTACTTCCCTAGGAATGTTGTTATTTGGGATACGAATTCCAATTTCTTTTTTTGAATTTTTGAATAACTTAGGGATGGCGTTATTGGCTTCCAAAATAAAGGTGTAGGGTCCTGGTAATGTTTTTTTCATCAACTTGTAAGTTGAGGTTGCCAAATGCTTGGTGAAATCAGCAATATGGCTTAAATCATAACAGACAAATGCAAGGTTGTGTTTTTTAATATCTATACCTTTTAATCGGCATAGTTTTTCCATTGCTTTTTTATTATTTACATCACAACCAAATCCATAAACGGTATCAGTTGGGTAAATAATTACACCTCCATCTTTAAGGCAGTCCACAACTTTTTTTATTTGCCTTGGGTCTGGGTTATCAGGATGAATTCTTAAGAGCATCAGTTAAAGAAGTATTGAATTATTAAGTATAAAATGGCTAAATCTATGAAAAGTAAAAAACCAAACAAAATAGGATTTGCATCATACAGCTCTTTTATTTTTTCCCAAATATCATTCATTATTTTTTGAGTTTAAGTAGGTTGTAAGATAAGAATACAGGGATAGTCCCTCCTATAAAACTTACCCAAATTGGCATTTCCCATTCTGATATTGTAATTTCCCATCCATAAAAAATTCTTATAAGGTGTGAAATTCCAGCTAAAAACAACACAATTGCTGCAGCTGTAATGATTTTGTTCTTTTTCATAATTTTTTATAGTTCTATTTGTTGCTAAAATTACTACTTTAATTCTAAAACAATAATATTTTCTACATGATGAGTTTGTGGAAACATATCTACCGGTTGAATGTGGCTTACTTTATATAATTCATCCATCAAAGCTAAATCACGAGCTTGTGTTGCTGAATTACAACTTACATATACTACTCTTTTTGCGCCAATCTTTAGAATTTGTTCTACTACTTTCTTGTGCATCCCATCTCTTGGAGGGTCGGTAATAATTACATCAGGAGTTCCATTTTGTGCAATGAATTCATCTGTAAAAATCTCTTTCATATCTCCAGTATAGAAAGTACAGTTGTCAATATTGTTGCGTTCTGCATTTAAGTAAGCTGCTTTTATTCCTTCTTCTACCGAATCAATTCCAACAACTTTTTTAGCTGAAGTAGCAACATATTGTGCTATGGTACCTGTTCCTGTGTAAAGGTCATAAACTAAATCATCAGCAGTAATATTTGCAAGTTCTTTTGTTTTGCGGTACAATACTTTTGCTTGTTCGCTATTGGTTTGGAAAAAGGATTTAGCTCCAATCTTAAAATGCAGCCCGTCCATTTCTTCCATAATGTGATCCTCTCCTTTATAGCAAATTACTTCTTGGTCGTACATGGTATTGTTTGCTTTTTGGTTGATGATATACAATAAAGAAGTAATTTCTGGGAAAGAAGTTTTAATATGCTCCATCAGTAAATTGATGTTTTTTTTATCGTTTTCATAAAACTGAACTAAAACCATTAAATCGTTTGTGGAGGAAGTACGAATCATCAGGTTTCTTAATAGCCCGTGATGATTGCGAATATCAAAATAAGTAAGATTATTTTTATCAGCAAACTTTTTTACTGATAACCTGATTGCGTTTGAGGGTTCTTGTTGTAAATAGCAATTATTCAGATTTATTACTTTATCGAACATTCCAGGCACATGAAACCCACAAGCATCTTTGTCTTCTATATTTTCTTCTGATTGTATTTCTTCAATGGTAAGCCACCTTTTATTAGAGAAGGTGTATTCCATTTTATTTCTGTAAAAATACTCATTTTCGCTACCAATTATTTCTTGGTGAGGAGGCAGATCAATACCTCCAATTCTTTTTAGGTTGTTAAGCACTTCATTTTGTTTAAAGCTAAGTTGAGATTCGTATTTCATGTTTTGCCATTTGCAACCACCACAAGTTCCGAAATGCTCACATTTTGGTTCTGTTCTTTTTTCAGAATAAGTATGTATTTTTTCAATTCTGGCTTCCCAATATTTCTTTCTCCGTTTAAAAACGGTAATATCGCAAATATCTCCAGGAACTCCACCTTGTACAAATATAGCTCTTCCATCATGTTTGGCTACTGATTTTCCTTTACTTGCTGTGTCAATAATTTCAATATTTTCTATTAAAATTGGTTTTCTTCTATTTTTTCCCATTCTGCAAAAATAAATTATATTAGCAAAAAAGCATCAATATTATTCAAACATCAATTTTCTATGAGATTTTTGAAAAATCGCTAACTTTTTTTTAAAATGAAAAAAAATAAAATTACAAAATTGGACAAAAATTATAGTTTTAAACATCTTAAATGTTTGATTTATAGTTATGTACAATAATTTTAATTTAAGTTTTCAGCATCCGTATTTATACTGATTGATTTTGCACTTTTAGGATTGTATAATTGTAGTATGATTTTTAAAATAATTATGGTTTTGGGTGTTGTGTCAATATTTTTGCCACCAATTTCTAAAAATAGCAACTCAAATGGCTAAGAAAGAAGTTTCGTATTTAGTTTTTTTGGTTGTGATAATAACTTTTGCTCTTGCGGTAGTTATTATGCTGTAGACTTTTCGTTTCACTTAATTTAATTGTTAAGTGGGGTTTTAGGGGGATGGTTTCTTACTTGTTTCCATCCCCTTTTTAAAAATACTTTTCGTTTCACTTAGTTAATAAAAGTGAGGTTTTTTGAAGGGGGTGGATATTTTTCCACCTCCTTTTTTATTTCATAGCTTTTTTCAATTTCTATCTATATATTTGCACTTTAATTATAAATGTAATAAAAATGAGTAAGTCAAAACAATATATAGAATTAGAAGATAAATATGGAGCACATAATTATCATCCTTTACCTGTAGTGTTGGCAAAAGGAGAAGGGGTTTTTGTATGGGATGTTGAGGGGAAAAGATATTATGATTTTTTATCGTCTTATTCTGCAGTAAATCAGGGGCATTGTCATCCTAAAATTGTGGATGCACTTAAACA
>ENA-ORDR01000497-ORDR01000497.1-marine-metagenome-genome-assembly--contig:-NODE-497-length-19984-cov-23.904807_pt1 | contig 19984 bp, 19 predicted proteins | sample MGYA00240993_ERZ508538 | MGnify/ENA primary metagenome ERZ508538 (study PRJEB26207, sample SAMN05421999) | marine metagenome | isolation source: Monterey Bay, California, USA | place: USA:Monterey Bay... | reverse complement strand
TAATTAGTGATTTTAATCACAAACTTTATATAAGTAATCATAATGAAGACTAGTAAAAGATCGTTATTTACAAACCCTACTTATAATAAAATCTCTTCAATTCCTGTTACAAGTCAAATTATATTTTGGCTAACCTATTTTGCTTTTAACACCATAAGATGGGGGAGTTTTTATGATGACTATAGTTATTCCATTAAATCTAACTTGATAGAGTTTCCATTTCATATTGGGTTATCTTATCTTTTTATTTTTTATCTGCTTCCAAAATTTTTTAACGGTAAGGTTATTGATTTTTTTACTCTTCTTGTAATTAGTTTGGGTCTTACCCTTGTACTGAAATTTCAAATTGCTTATTATTTCACAAGTGGAGATGTAATGCCCGAATATGCAGGTTTAACTACAAAAATTGATCTTTCTTATGCGATTACTGTAATCTTGGGTGAAATTTATGTTGTTGCTTTTGTAACAGCCATAAAATTAGCCATCGACTGGACTAAACAGCGACAATACTTAGCTGCTACATCTGAAATGCTATTGGAAAACGAATTAAAATATTTAAGATCCCAAATTCAACCTCACTTCTTTTTCAATACATTAAATAATCTTTACTCATTAACTATTGATAAGTCTGATAAAGCTCCTGATTTAATTTTGAAACTTTCTGATTTAATGAAATATTTTTTATACGAAACTGGCAAAGAATTTCAAACACTAAAAAACGAAATCTCTCACATCAAAGATTATATTGATATTGAAAAATTAAGATACGACGAGGCTCTTAAAGTAAATTTCAAAATTGATGGAAAAACAAAAAAAGTACTGATCAAACCGCTCATATTAATCCCTCTTGTTGAAAATGCTTTTAAACATGGAGCAAGAAACTCAACTAAAAATGGATACATTGATATTACTCTGAAAGCGACTAAAACTCTTTTAGACTTTCGTGTTGAAAATTCGTTTGAAAAACAAACAAAAAAAATAAAAGCACAAATTGGTGGAATAGGTCTTACTAACCTTAAAAAAAGACTCGAATTAAATTATGGGCCTGATTTTTACAGTCTAGATATAATTAAAGAAAAAAATAAATATATTGCACACCTTAAAGTTAAACTATGATCAATTGTATAATATTAGATGATGAACCACTAGCAATTAAAGTAATTGAAAATTTTATTAAAAAAATTGATTTTTTAGATTGTATAGGAACTTTTCCAAACGCTAACGAGGCTTTAAGCACTATCAAAAAAGAAAAAGTTGACTTAATGTTTTTGGACATTAACATGCCATTTATTGACGGTATAAGTTTTTTAAAAAGCTTAGAAACTCCCCCTAAAACAATTATTACAAGTGCACATTCAGATTATGCACTTGATGGATACGATTTAAATGTAGTAGATTATTTAATGAAGCCTATTCCATTTGAAAGATTTGAAAAAGCTGTAGAAAAAGCTTACAAAGTGATTACAAGAGTTAGAAATGAAAAAAGCCTTGATCTTGATTTTGTTTTCGTTAGAGTGAACAAATTAAATGTTAAAATAAATTTTGATGATATTTTAGTCATAGAAAGTTTAAAAGATTATATCAAAATAGTCACTAAAAACAAAAACTTTATTGTTCACACTACTCTAACTTCATTTACAGAATCTTTACCTAGAAATAAGTTTATTAGAATACACCGATCTACTACTGCGGCTATTCAAAAAATTGATGTAATTGACGGCAGCAATGCCTACATAAACAAAAAGCCTTATAAAATTGGTGGAAGCTATAAAGATGACTTTAAGAACTTGGTAGTTAACTTTAATTAATCTTTCATTAATTCTAATGCTTTTGAAACTTTTGTAACTGGGAACTTACAAGTGTTATCTACACACACATATATATAGGTTTCGTCCTTGAAATATCTGTCTTTTAGCAAATAGAGCTCGGACTCGCTTTTAGATGCCGCTACTAAAGCGTTCGGCAAATATTCTTCCATTACCTCCTCTGCTTTTCCTATAGCATTATTACCAGAGATTGCAATTTCATAAAACTTTTGAGAATAATTATGTGAGTTGTTAAGCCATAACAAATGATCTGTTACTCTATCTTTTATCGTTTCGCTCACGTTGTTTATCATTGTTTTAGAATGTAATAAATATTCCTTATTTCCATTAAAATGACCAAGTCTAAATAAATTAAAATTCATTACAGAATTTGCAGATGGAGTAACTCCATCTTGAAGATTAATTAATGTATCTGCAAATAAACTTTCTTGATTGGTTGAAAATCTGTAAAACCCAGACTCTTCTTTAAATTTTTCGTTAGAAAAAACTGTTAATTCATCTGCAAATTTTAAATATTTTTCATCAAAGGTAATTTCGTAAAGACCTATAAGGGCATCAATATAATAGCTGTAGTCTTCAAAAAATAAAACCTCAGCAGGACTGCTACTAGTATGTCTTATTATATTATTATCAATCATAGTTTTTGATAATGAAGAATTTATTAAAAGAGCTTTATTTAGAAAAATCGGATCTTTTGTTGTTTTATAACTGTCAACTAAACCTCTAATAGTTAATGCATTCCATGAAAAAATTATTTTAGAATCAATTATCGGGTGAACTCTTTTTTCTCTCTCTTTTTTCAATAAAGAATTTATATCGTTTAATTTATTATTAAATTCTTTTAATGTAATACCTTCTTTTTTAGAAAAATCTTTATCAGAAATCGTTTGATAAAAAATATAACTGTCATTTTCCCAATAGCCTGTTTCATTTATATTATAATATTCTGAAACCCACTCAAAATCTTCATTCAAAATTTTCTTTAATTCTTCTACTTGCCATATATAAAAATCGCCTTCACTTTTTGTTCCGTCTTCATAATTTGTGTCAGCAGAAATACTTGAATAAATAAGATTATCCTTCCCTGTCATCTTAGACTCTAGAAATCTGTAAATATTATAAAGTTCAGATTTGAAACGTTCTTCTTTAAATAATTTAAAAGCATTTGAATATACGCTCAATAACTGGGCATTATCGTATAGCATTTTTTCAAAATGAGGAATATGCCAGGCATTATCAACAGTGTATCTATGAAAACCGCCATCAATTCTGTCATTTATTCCTCCTCTTGAGATTTGCAATAGAGAGTTGTAAACAAAGTCTTTCATTTCTTGATTACTGTACTCATTTGAAAATCTCATAAAGAAATTTAACATCGAGGGCAAAGGAAATTTCTGGCCACTGCCAATCCCTCCATTTATTTTGTCTGAATATTTAAAGGCTTTTTCAGCTAGCTCAATTTGTAGCTCACTTGAATATGTTTCGTCTCTTGGAGATGGTTTTACTAAAGCTTCTTTTTTTACACCCTCTCTTACGCTATTAGCATATTCTAAGACGTCTGGTTTTCTAGTCTTATAAAACCCACTAACTTGATTCAAAACCTGAATCCATTGTGTCTTTGGGACGTAAGTTCCTCCCCATATTGGTGTGCCATCTGGAAGAGCTATAATATTCATTGGCCATCCTCCACTTCCTGTCATTAAAACCAATGCTTTCATGTAGATTTCGTCTAAATCTGGTCTTTCTTCTCTGTCAACTTTAATATTAATGAAATTTGAATTCATAACAATTGCAACATCATCGTCTGTAAAACTCTCTTCTTCCATTACATGACACCAATGACAAGACGAATATCCTACACTAATTAAAAGTAATTTATCTGAGTTTTTAGCTAGAGACAAAGCTTCTTCGTTCCATGGAAACCAGTTAACGGGATTTGTAGCGTGTTGCTTTAAGTATAAACTTTTTTCGTTTGCTAAATTATTTTCCATGTCTTGAGATAATATAAAATTTGAGCTCATAATATAAATTAGAAAATAAAGTTTAATGTTACTCATTTTAATATAGGATCAAATTTTTTTTCTAAATTAAATATTTATTACACATGTTTTTATGTTTTATTCAATTATTAAAACTTTGAAAAATCTATTTATTGTATTGTTGTTATTTTTCTCTATTTACTCCTGCAATACAAATAAAGCTGAAATAAGACCAAATATTTTATTTATTATGGCTGATGACCACACCTCTCAGGCATGGGGAATTTATAATGGAATATTAGATAATTACGTTAAAAATGATGCTATAAAATATTTAGCAAATAATGGCACTGTGCTAAATAACATGTTTTGTACAAATTCTATTTGTGTTCCAAGCAGAGCCTCGATTCTAACTGGGCAATACAGTCACCTGAATGGAGTTTACACGCTTAGCGATCATTTAAGCCCGGATAGTCTTAATGTTGCTAAAATTTTAAATAATAACGGATATCAAACTGCTTTAATTGGCAAATGGCATTTAAAAAAAGAACCTTCTGGATTTGACTACTATAAAGTTCTGCCTGGACAAGGCAAGTACAATAATCCTGTCTTTAAAACTAAAGAAAATTGGGAGGATGGATACAAAGGTGGGGTTGAAGAACCCGGATTTTCATCCGATGTCATAGGAAATTCAACAATCAAATGGCTTATGGAAAGAAAATCAACTAAACCTTTTTTCCTTATGACACATTTTAAAGCCACTCATGAGCCTTTTGATTATCCTGAAAGACACAATGAGTTTTTGAAAAACATTGATATTCCAGAGCCAGAATCTCTACATGATTATTTACCATCCAGTTCTGGCAGGAGTTTTGACGGTCAACAGTTAGAAATTTTAACCAATCGATGGTTAAATTATTCTAAAAACAAAGATCACAACTCTGATACTAAATACCCCGGAATGCCTTTTTCAATTGAGAATATGTCAAAAGAAGAAATAAGATCTTTCTCATATCAAAAATTTGTAAAAGATTTTTTGAGATGTGCTGCCTCAATTGACGACAATCTTCAAAAAATTATTGACCATTTAAAAGAGTCTAATCAAATCAACAATACAATTATAATTTATACATCAGATCAAGGTTATTTTTTAGGAGAACATGGCTTTTTTGACAAAAGAATGATGTACGAAGAATCCTCAAGAATGCCTTTTGTTATTAGTTATCCTAATAAAATTTTAAAATCTCAAAGAATTGATGATTTAATTTTAAATCTGGACATTCCATCATTATTTCTTGATTATGCTGGAATTAAATCTCCTAAATCATTTCAAGGCAAAAGCTTTAAAAAAGCTTTGGAATCAAAAAATAATTTACCTATTAGAGAATTTACATATTATAGATATTGGGAACACAGCCCTGTAAGGCCAGCTCACTTAGGAATTAGAAGTGAAAAAAATAAATTGATTTATTTCTATGGTGAAGGGCTAAACAAAAACAACACAAGTAAAGTAAAATCTGAAAAAGCTTGGGAGTATTATGATCTAATTAAAGACCCATATGAATTAAAAAACGAATTTTATAATCCAAAATATAAAAATGAAATTCTAAAATTACACCAGGAACTTATTAAACAAAAAAAACTTGCAGGAGACATTGAAACCTTAATTCCCAATATAAATGAAATTTAAAATTTTATTATTGATTTTATTTGTTTCCAAAGCTCAATTCCAAACTGTGGAATTAGAAAAAATTGACAGTTTGATTAATTCCAGTATAACTTTAAAAAACTTTCCAGGAGCTCAGCTTTTCGTAAAATATAAAGATTCTATTATAATAAATAAGTCATATGGATTTCACACCTATGATTCAATTATAAAAGTTGACAATAAACATCTTTATGATTTAGCGTCATTAACAAAAGTATTGGCCTCCACTTTTTCACTCATGAAATTATATGATGAAAATAAATTAGAACTAAATGATAAAATTTCGGATTATTTTCCTGAATTAAAAAGGTCAAATAAAAAACACACTACAATATTTGAAAGCTTGAGCCACACTAGTGGATGGGTGCCTTACATCAGTCACCAAAATTTTATCAAAAAAAGAAACGGGGACTTAAAAAGGTCAATTGTGCGCAATAAAATGCATAAACGATTCTCTGTTCAAATGAATAATAATTTGTTTTTAAAAAATTCCTATTCTAAAAAGCTATTCAAAAGAATAAGAAAATCTAAATTAAATACAGTGAATGCCTATGACTACTCTGGGCTTTTCTTTTTTTATGTGCCAAAATTGATTCATAAAGTTACCGGGCTTAATTTCGAAAATTACTTTTATAATACATTTATTAATAAAAAAGAGATTACACTTTTATTTAACCCAACAAATGTGTTTAGTAAAAAAATAATTGTACCCTCTGAGTATGACTCTATTTTTAGAAAAGAGTTAGTTCATGGGTTTGTACATGATGAAGCAGCTAGTTTTATGGGTGGTATCTCTGGAAATGCTGGGCTTTTTGGAAATGCACAAAGCGTAGGAAGTCTTTTGAATTTTTTAGGACCTAACAGCACTATGTTTAAACAAGCTACTGTTCATAAATTCACTTCTTATGCTTTTAAAAATAGTAAAATTAGAAGAGGCTTGGGATTTGACAAGCCTTATTCAAATGATGAATATGGAGAATATCCAAATAAAAATTTATCTAAAGATAGTTTTGGACATACAGGTTTTACTGGGACAATGTTTTGGGTTGATCCAGAAAAAAAATTGACAATTGTTTTTTTAACAAATAGAGTGTACCCAAGTCGAAAAAACCAATCTTTTTATGAAAATAATGTAAGAAGTAAATTAATTGATTTATTACTAAAAAATTAAAATGAAATCAATATTTAAAATTATAATTATATTTTTTGGGATATCCAGTTATTCACAAGAATTAATTTTCGAAAATCTATTTGACAGCTCATTAGGCTCTGAAATAGCATGCTACAGAATACCCTCTATAATAACATCAATAAATGGAACTTTAATTGCTGCAATTGATGAGCGCAATAATTCATGTGGAGATTTAAAATGGAACAGAGACATCAATATAGTTCTAAGGAAAAGTTATGATGATGGAAACACATGGACTGAAATTGAAAAAATAATTGATTATCCCGATGGGGAATCTGCATCAGATCCTTCAATGATTCTAGATAAACAAACAGGACATATTTTTATGTTTTATAATTATATGAATCTTGATAAGGCTAAAGATGTTTATCGACTAATGCTAATTAAAAGCTCTGACAATGGAAAAAGTTGGTCAGATCCTAAAGATATTACTAGTCAAATAACCAAAGAAAGTTGGGAAAAAGACTTTATGTTTATTACATCCGGAAGAGGCACTCAAACTAAAGACGGAACTCTACTTCATTGTTTAGTAAACCTTAACAAGGGAACACATGTCTTTGGCAGTAACGATCACGGAGAAAACTGGTTTTTAATTGATTCTCCGTTAAATCCAGCAGACGAATCAAAAATTGTTGAACTATCAAATGGAGATTGGCTTGTGAATTCGAGAGTAAATTCAAATAAATTTAGATATTCTCATCTATCAAAAGACAAGGGTAAAAGCTGGTTTTCTTTTGAAAACAAAGATTTATTGGATCCGGCCTGTAATGCTAGTCTAATAAATTATAACACCGGTTCTAAAAATTTATTATTATTTTCAAATGCTTTTAATTCACAACAAAGAGAAAATCTTTCGATAAGCATTAGTTACGACCAAGGCATTAGCTGGAAAAATAATAAAACAATCTACAAAGGTAAATCTGCATATTCGTCAATGACAATACTTAAAAATGGAGATATTGGTTTGTTTTTTGAAAAAGATGATTACTCAAAAAATGTGTTTGTTAGGGTTCCAAAAAAATGGATGTTAGATATTAAATAAAACTTTATTTAAATACTTCTAAATCTTCTTATGCCAGTCCAAGTAACTCTTTTAGTTCTCCCTAAATAAGATTTAGTTCCAGTTCTATGATTAAATTCATTTCTTAGTGAATTTAACTGAGCGTTTCCGTTATCCTGATTTTTCATTATATACTATTGTTAAAAAATTCCGGCAAAAATATATTAATATTTGAATTTATATGCTTTTTTTTTAATAAATTTTAAGAGAATATTAAACTTTAAATTTTGCTATTAAAAACTCTCTTAAATAAAACGCTATTCATTCTTTTATTGTTAACTGGTGTTTTTACAAACGCACAATCAGATTTTGAAATTTCTTCTCCTGAATCACAAGGCTTTTCATCTGAAAAATTAACACTTTTGAACCAGGCAATGCACAGCTATGTAGACGATAACGAGCTTTCTGCAATTCAAACTGCAATTGTAAAAAACGGAAAATTAATTCATTTTGATAGCTATGGAAGTTCTGATATTTCAGAAAACGATCCGCTTGAAGAAGATGATATTTTTCGAATAGCTTCTATGACAAAGCCCATCGTGTCAATTGGCCTTATGATGCTATATGAAGAAGGGAAGTTTAACTTAAATGATCCTGTTTACAAATATATTCCTGAGTTTAAAAACTTAACAATTAAAAAAAGAAAAAAAGTAAAACCTGTTAAAAATCACGTTAAAATAATCGATTTATTAAGGCATTCTGCAGGTCTTAATTTCAAGGGTCCTGAAGACTATAGAAAAGTGATTAGCATGAACTTAGAAGAGTATACAAAAGAGTCAGTAAAAGAACCTTTAAGGTTTGAACCAGGAACTACTTGGTGGTATAGCTCTTCAACAGACATTTGTGGATATTTAATAGAAATTTTATCCGGTCAAAAATTAGATGTCTATTTAAAAGATAAAATATTTGATCCTTTGAAAATGAATGACACTTCGTTTGAACTTCCAAAAAACAAACTTGATAGATTGACTACTTTATATGTTGTTGGAGAAAAAAAAGAGCTTGTTTCTTTTGATAATAAATCTAATTCTCCATTCAAAAACAAGGTGACTTTATTAAATGGGTCTGGAGGATTACTTTCTACAACTAAAGATTATCTGAAGTTTTCAGTAATGCTTCTAAATAACGGTTCTATAGGAAGTGAACAAATACTTAAAAAAAGCACTCTGGATTTAATGAAACAAGATCACTCTTTAGGTCTTAAGTATAAAAAATTAGTATTTGGGAAAAAGAAAGGATTTGGGTTAGGATTTGAAGTTGTCAAAGAAGAAGATACTAAGTTTGGATCAAAAGGCACTTTTGGTTGGGGAGGAATGTTTGGCACTTATTTTAGAGCTGATCCTAAACAAAATATGGTTTACATCTATATGACGCAATCATTTGAAACTTACAGATTGAAATTAGCTGATAAGTTTAGAGCTATGGTTTACGAATCAATTTTAGAATAACTTATTTTTTCTCTTTTAAAATTCGATTTTGTTCCTCGAGCAATGAGTTCATGTCCATAAGCAATTGAATGTTTTTTGGAGTTGAAACTGTTTTATCACTAGGGTCTTCAGCTTTTTTGTTAAGTCTATTAATAAATTTAACAACCATAAAAATTGTAAACCCTACAATTAGAAAGTCTAAAAAAGTTTCAACAAACTGCCCATAACTAATCGCTACTTCTTGAACAGAAATATCCCCGAAGGCATTTGTTTGAGATTCTCTTAAAATTAATTTCTTGTTATCTAAATTAATTCCGTCTGAAAGTAATGAAAGTGGCGGTAATAAAATTTGTTTTACTAAAACATCAATTACTTGATTAAATGATGCTCCAATAATAATTCCTATTGCCATATCCATCATATTACCTTTGACCGCAAACTCTTTAAACTCTTGTAATAATTTCATAATTTATTGAATAAGTTTTAAAGATAATAAATATGTTTATTTACAATTTGTAAAATTAACCAGAGGGTTTTGTTAATCTAGCAAATCTAATCGATGCTATTAAACCTATTATCGAAAATATAACTAACATAAAGTAGACGTATTGATGTCCAATGATTCCTGGATTTTCGTCTAATAGATATCCCATTATTGGTCCTGCAAAAATATCTGGGCTATACCCTACAACTGAAATGATCCCAACCGCAGTTCCTGTTAAAGCAAAGGCGACATTTGCTTCTTTTAAAACTGCAAAATATAATGCTCGTATTGAATACGTTCCAACAGCTAAAATTACTAGAGACAAGAAAAATATAAAATTCATGTCAGGTTTAATAATACCAAAAGAGAAAATTAAAGCGCCAATTAACATAGTAACAAAACCAAAAATTATCCAAAACATATTTTTAGTTCTATCTGCAAGTAAACCGATAGCAATACATACTATTGGCCGTAAATATAATTGTAAAGCACCTACTTCCGCTGCTTCAATTTGATCGTAAAGCATAACTTCTGAAGCATACAAAGAGTAAATATCCGTCACTTTATATCCAACATAAGCACACATTATTATTAACATTAATAACCATATTGATTCATTCTTTAAAACACCCTTAATATTAGTTAGAGTATTTAAAGGCAATTCAAAGTTTGTGTTTTTATCCTCCATGTTTCTAAGGAAAATTAAAACTAACAGCCCGATAAAAGCAACCATAAAAGAAGAAAGTAATATTACATACCTAAAAGCTTCTTGCCGTTCTAAAACTGAAGCTGATTCTATATCACTAGTTAATACTATTGTAAATACAAACACTCCAATACTGCCCATTGATGCAGCTACAATTCCCCTGCCTCCATCTAAAAACCCAAACGCCTTTCCTTGATTATTATCTCCTCCCCATAAACGAGTAGCCTTTATCATTGCTCCCCAAAATAAAAATACACTTGTGAATCCCCAATACCCATACAAAATCTGTAAAGTCTGATATGAGGGATAAGAGGCCAAAACAAGACCTCCTAGAGCAGTTAAAAACAAAGCTGATGACATTAGTTTTCTGGGTGAATATCTGTCTGTTATTACACCTCCATATATATATGATAATAATGCAACAACACCATACACTGAAAATAAACTTCCTAATTGAAAATTATTCAACTGAAAAACGTCTAAAAATGTAGGTCTAAAAACTCTTGATAAGACATAAGGCAAAAAGTAAATAAATTCTCCTGAAAGGATCAGAAGAGTAAGAATCAAAAACTTTTTGTTATTTATTTCTCTATTCACTAAAGCCTAAAGTACAATTAAAAACGATTAACCTAGTAAAGGAATATCAACTTATGATCTTAAAAATTGTCAAATAGCTGCCAAAATTTGATAAGTTTCGAACAAAAAGTATCTTAGATAAGTCAAAAATGTTCAACTTTTATCAGATTACGATGGGGATGTAGCTCAGTTGGCTAGAGCGCTTGACTGGCAGTCAAGAGGTCGTGGGTTCGAGTCCCATCTTCTCCACTACATTCTCTTTCAGGTACTTCACAAAAAGTGATGTTAAGCATTTAATAGATGTTTAATTAATTGCCAAATAAGTGCCAAAAAAAAGTATTTCATATCCAAAAGTTTGTAAACGTTACGACGGTTTATATTACATTGATTTTAAGCTAAACAACAAAAGAATAAGGATGTTTAGTGGTAAAAAGATAGGTTCTTCAACCAATCCCAATACGTTTCCATTAAAGTATAGAAGAAATGAAACCATTAACCTCGCAAAAGAGGTTTACGATTATCTTGTTTCTAACAATTACAGCTTCACTAAACGACCTAAAAACAAGTTAGAGTTCTTTGATTATTTGATTGAAAGAAAACTATCAGAAAACCTGTCTGTGTCTTATATAAAAGCACTTAAAGCGATAGCAAGATGTTTACGTGAGCAGTTGGTTTCTAAAGGTTATGTCTCACCTGAATATGTTGATTCCTTGTCTTTAAGGTATCATAATAATACCAGCTTTAATACAACAAGAAGGCACGTTAATGTACTTGTCAATTATCTGTATGAAAATGACTTTGATATAAAGCCCTCTAAACTCAAAAGCAGAAGGCAAACAGAAACTTTGCATAAGCCTATTGAGAATGTAAAAGAATTACTTGAAACTATTAAGAGGTTTAATTACGATTTGTACCTGTGTTGTGTTCTTACGTATTGTTGTTTATTACGTCCACATCAAGAAATTAGATTACTTAAATGGGGTGATTTTAGTGAGGATTTAAGACACATAAGTCTGTCTGGTAGTAAAGTGAAATCTAAACGCAATAGAGTCGTTCCTGTACCCAAATTAGGGCTTGTAAAATCAGACAATAATCTAAACATCTTTACAGGAAGAATACAGCCATATAATAGAAGCTATTTTAACACGCTTTGGAAGCGTTTTAGGAAGGCTAATCCGTCTGTTGAACAAGGTATAACGATTTACTCTTTTAGGCATTCTGGAGCTATAGAAATCTTTAAAAGAACAGGGTCATTAACCAAGCTACAAAAGGCAATGGGGCATTCAAGTTTAAAAGTTAGTTTAACCTACTTAAGAGGATTAGAAGTTGAGGATTTAAAAGAGGAAGATATGCCAATGATTTAGAACTAATTACAATGGTCAACTTCAGGATAGTTCTTGTTGTTTTTATAATTTATATCAAAAACACAATTTTCTTTCAATTTAAATAATGCACCATCATTATATTTAATTTCCACGCTGCCATCAACAATCTTAATTTGCGAAATATTTTTTAAAGCATACTTTTTCATACCCACAATTTACAATAATTTTAAAAGAAGAAGATATGCCTATGGTTTAAGCTATTTTCTTAATATTTTTTCCATCTTTCTTCCTTTTGCTAGTTCGTCTACTAATTTGTCTAAAAATCTTACTTGTTGAGTCAATGAATTGTCTATTTCCTCAATTCGATAACCACATATTACTCCTTTAATTAGATGAGCATTAGGATTCAGTTCAGCATTTAGAAAGAATGTTTCAAATGTTGCCTTTTTATTAATTAAATCTTGTAATCTCAATTCATCATAACCAGTTAGCCATTCTATAACTTGATGTAATTCTACCTTCGTTCTTCCTTTTTTCTCTACCTTATTAACGTAATGAGGATAAACAGAAGCAAATGTCATATTTGCTATTCGTTCGTTATGTTTAACAGTAACTTTCATTACAAACAATTTACAATAATTTTAAAAGAAGATATGCCTATGGTTTAATCATAGAGATATTTTATACTTTGTATACTATAATTATTAACAAAACCATAACTATCTTGAAAACTTATAGTATCCCCAACTTTCCAATTAGCCTGATTATCTAAATATGGAATCTCTCTAACAGATGTTGTTTTGGTAACATCCTCCTTTTTAAAAAAAACAAAGTCAGAGTTATTATTTATTTTTCTTGGAGATGTAGCACACATTGATAGTCCTTCATATATTAAATCAGTAAAGTCAATATTAGAATCTCCATATTTAATTGGAAGATGTTTAGTGTTTTGATACATATATCTATTAAATTCCCAAAAAACTCTTTTATTAATTGTATCCCCAATAATTTTTATATATCCTATTTTTGAAGGTATATATCGTTTAGCAGAAGTATTATTTGGAATATATAGTTTTATGTCTTTGGTCTTTTGTTGAGTGCCCCAAGAATAACCCTCAGTAAAGATATCTTTAGAGAAATCAATAATTAAAGAGTCAACAGAGTAGTGATGGTATGAATCCATCCATAATTTATTACCATCGGCTCTATAATAACGCCCACCACATCCATCAGAGAGTGAACTTCTTATTGGAACTTCAATATTTTTCCATACTTCTGTAAGTTCATATCTAGCTTTTGATGGTGTTTTCGGTGTGAAATTAGCAACTACTGTCTTGTCAGAGTTCATTAATATTTTTAATGGATTGGATGTTTCTGAAACTGAACCAGTCCATTTATCAAAATTAAACTCCACTCTTGGATAAGCAGTTAATGTTATTTCTTGTCCTTCGTCAAATTGACCACCTATTGGACTCAAATCTCCAGCATTAATTGGATTTGATGATACATTCAAATTATATTTAATAGTTTCTCCTTTTGAACAAGAAAATACAAGTGGAATAAACAGTAATAGTAGAATTAGTTTTTTCATACTTAAATATAAGAATTATCTAAACCCTATTAATCTACTCCCTTTATAGAGGACTATGTTGTTGTATAATACAGGTCTATTGTAGCTGGTTATTATTGCTTGTCTTGGGTTGCTTATTTTGATTATCATTATATTTAGTTTATGAAAAAGTTATTCTTATTTGCATTCATTTTATTTTCTTGTAGTTCCGATGGAATTAATGACCCTGCAGTTAATGAATCATATAGGTTAGAACTCAAAAACAGCTTTGATGAAATGCAGTTAACTCAAATTAATTCAACTGATTTTGTACTAAATGTTACATCTGGTAACCAAATATTCACTATTGATAATCTTCCAAATGGTAGCAATAACGTAAGCGTTACTTTAAATTTTAGCTGTATGAATAAACAGGATTCTCGTGTCGTAAATGCTAATTTCAATAAAGGTCAAACAACAGTTGTAGAACTCACTAAATACCATAGAACTGCAGGAGGATGTATTCCTACATTTGTAGTTTCTTATCAATAGCCTTATCCAACTCCTTATCTGAATATTTACTCAAAGAATCAATAACTTCTATTTGAAATGTTCTTGGTTCTTCTTCTGTTATTTCTTCAACCTGTTTAAGTCTTGGTATTACATACGTCAGTCCTATTTGAATAAGTTTTAACCTCTCATTTTGAGTCATTGAATCAATATCAATACTTGACATAGCATCCAATATTACTTGACTTAATTTTTCTTTTATTTCTGCTGTTATCTTGTTTGGACTCCCTTTAGGTCTTGGCATATTTTATAGTATTTTATTATTTACATATCAGACCGCCCAAAGGGCGCTTCTATTAATTAGTTTGCATACCTCATTTAAAAAAGATGTTTAATCTTTTATGAAGAACCCTCCATCAACATCAAGGCAGAAAACTTATTCACGTGGTGTCGATTACTACTGACACAAGAAAAACTGCTGCGCTTACCCACTTACGCACTCTATGCGAGTTTATAACGTCAAACCTTATTGGGAAACTAAAGGTTTTGTGTAGAAAATATCTTGGTTCTCTAAACGTCTTTATGGGTTCTATTTACCAAGTTTAGACCCATATAATTATATAACGTAGTTAAGGGTTTATTTTGTGTTTTGAAACAATAGTTTTTAACAAAACAAGAAAGTTATTGACGAAATTAATTGCAGTTGCCAAGTAGTTGTTCAAGTTTATCTATCTGAACACTTGTTTCTAACATTATGGTTTTTTTTGCCAAAATATTAAATTATAATTTTTATGAAAATTAATTTATTTAAGCTTCTTTTATTTATTGTATTACCCTTTTATCTATCAGCACAACAAACTGTTAGAGGAATTATAACAGACAAAGATTCTAAAGAAACCATTCCTTTTGCTAATATTTTAATTAAAAATGTTACCCCGTTATTAGGTACAATTTCTGATGAAAACGGAAAGTTTATTTTAAAAAATGTCCCTATTGGTAAACAAACCCTAATAGTTACATTTTTAGGTTATGAAACCATTACACTATCAAATTTGAATGTAACATCAGGTAAAGAGGTCGTTTTAAATATTGGATTAATAGAAGATTTTGAAAAATTAGATGAAGTTATTGTTGTTGGAGGCAGAAAGAAAGAGGAAACTGTTAACGAATTTTCATCAGTAAGCGCACGTTCTTTAAATATTGAAGATGCTAATTTATATGCAGCTTCTTTTGGTGACCCAGCTAGGCAAGTACAAAATTTTGCAGGAGTAACAGGAAATGGTGATGATTTGAATAACGAAATTGTAATTAGAGGAAATTCACCAAATACGGTTTTATGGCGTTTAGAGGGTGCAGAAATTCCTAACCCAAACCATTTTGTGTATTCAACAGGTGGTGCAGTAAGTATGTTAAGTTCTAATGTACTAGATAAAACTGATTTTTTTACTTCTGCTTTTCCTGCAGAATATGGTAATGGTTTAGCTGGTGTTTTTGATTTACGATTTCGTAAAGGAAATAACAAAAAAAGAGAGACAACGATTGATGCAGGTTTTTTAGGACTCGGAATTGCTTCAGAAGGCTATTTTAATAAAAAAAGTGAAGCTTCATATTTATTAAATTACAGATATTCTACTGCTAGTATTTTAGAAAGTTTAGGCGTTAATTTAAGTGAAGGGGGTAACTTAAATTATCAAGATTTAAATTACAATATCTACCTTCCAACTTCAAAAATAGGGGAATTTAATGTATACGGACTATACGGAAAAAATACATTAAAATCATCTGAAACAGCTTCAGAAAGTGAAGATGGTAATCCAACTACAGGTAACTTTCAAAGCACTTCTAATAATGATGTAAGCACTTTTATAGCAGGAATTGGTCATCGCATATTTTTAAAAGATAGAACCTATTTAAAAACCAATATATCTTACTCTTCAGATGATGCAGATATTAGGGAGGAAACAAAAAATAATGGAATTGTAGACCCGTTAAGCGTTAATCGATTTGATTCAAAAATTGAAGCTTTCCGTTTATCTTCTTTTATAAATCACAAGTTTAATTCAAAAAATACTATACGTACTGGAATTAATTTAAGTCATTTAAAAGAGAAAACAATTTCTTTTCACACAGGTTCAAATGACATAGGACATTTAGTCCCGACAAAAGATGAAGCAAATGGAAATAGTAATATATTTCAGAGCTATGTTCAATGGAAACATAGAGCAACAGAAAAATTAACTTTAAATACAGGAATCCACTTTTTACATTTTGCTAAAACTAAAAGTAGTGCTGTAGAACCTAGAATAGGTCTTAATTACAAATTAAATTCTAAACACTCTTTATCACTAGGAGCAGGCTTGCATAGCAGAGCAGAACGCTTGACTACATATTTTGTAAAAGCCGATGACAATACTCAATTTCCGAACAAAAATTTAAAATTATCAAAAGCTTTACATTATGTGTTGGGATATAATTGGAAAATAAACAAACACACGCATTTTAAAGCAGAAGCATACTATCAAAACCTATTTAATATTCCTGTTGATAACACGGGGGAAACAGGTTTTAATGTGATAAATGCTCGATTATTTGATGTTTTTAATATTACAAACATCCCATTAACCAACGACGGAAAAGGAAGGAATTATGGAATAGAATTTACTTTAGAACGTTTTGTAAACAATGGATTCTATTACTTAACTACATTGTCTTTATATGATTCTAAATATAAAATAGGAAATTCAAATTATTATAATACACGGTTTAATGGAAATTATGTATTTAATTTTTTATCTGGAAAAGAATTTAAAATTCGAGGCGATAGTAATAAAATTCTCGCCATCAACTCTAAATTTAATCTAACGGGTGGGCAAAGATTTACAGCCATAAATAGAGAAGCTTCTATTGCTAATCAAACTGAAATATATTCTATTAAACCATTTACAGAAAAGGTTAAGGATTATTATCGTCTTGACATAGGTGTAAATTACCAATGGAATAAAAAGAATACCACTCACAATCTAAGTCTCAATATTCAAAATGTAACAAATAAACTTAATAAAACTGTTCCTGAGTATTTTTATGATGACACAACAAATAAGATTTTAAAAACCACTACAGAACAAAACGGTTTGTTGCCAGTTTTGAAGTATAGTATTAATTTTTGATAATTTTTAGTTTTGGAGTTTTTTCTAAATTAAAATTAATGCTGTACTTTATATTACAAATTTGATGAATTTAAAATACTATGGAGTTTAATTTTATACTAACAGGATTGGTTTTAATGCTTTCTTTTGTGACCTTCTCATTAAGCAATAGAATGAATAAGTACTCTAATATTTATTTAACTTTTCTTTTTAGTTTATTGACACTGATATTTATATTGCGCCTAATGGCAGAATATTTTTTTGATGAAAAGTATGGCTTTGATATTATCATTGAAAGCATCAAATTTCTAATTCCATCATTACTTTATTTATGTATATATCACTTTGTTAATAATTCTAATCATTTCTTAAAAAAACACTACCCACTATTTATTCCTTCAATAATAGTGGCTGTGATTTTGATTTTTTTAAATATAACAGAAACTAATCGTTCATTTTTGGAAAGTAACTACGAGATTATAGATGCTTTTTTATTAATTACTCTCATTCTATTTTCTATAATTACTTTCTATTTAGAAATAAAGATGTTATTGAGACATAAAAAAAATATTTTAAACATTCACTCTAATATTAAAGGAGTAAGCCTAAATTGGATTTATAATTTAATTCTAACTTTCTCTTTAATCCTTATAGTTCATCTATTTTTTGAAATAAGCTCTGAAGATAATTACTTTACATACTTTTTCAACTTTATTTTAGTTATCAGCTTACTTTATGCTGGCTACCATATTGTACAGCAAAGAGATATTTATGACACATTTTATCAAAATACTGAGATTCAAAAAGAAAAAATAATTGACAAAAGCTTGGTATTAGAAATGGCAAACAAACTACAGCATTTAATGGAGGAAGAAAAACTGTTTTTGAATAAAGACCTTTCATTAACCATACTATCTACGAAATTAAATACAACAACACATATTATGTCATATCTAATTAATACGCACTATAATGTAAATTTTTATAGCTACATAAATAAATTTAGATTAGACTATAGTAAATCACTTCTTAACAACCCTAATAAAAAACATTTAAGTATTGAAGGTATTGCTTATGAAAGTGGATTTGGTTCTAAAAGTACCTTTAATACACTTTTTAAAAAGGATACTGGGACAACTCCTTCTCAATATAAAATGGAATAAAATCCAAAAGAAATTTTAATAAGTTATTGCAGTTGCCAAGTAGTTGCCAAGAAGTATTAGTATATTTATTTAGCTTAAACATCATTTTAAGAAGTGAAGCTGGTTAGAAAATTTCGGAGAAATTAAAAAGCGCTTGACTGGCAGTCAAGAGGTCGTGGGTTCGAATCCCATCTTCTCCACTACATTCTATCGGTTAATAGAAATCTTGTTTAATCTACTTGATTGTTATGAGAACCATCACAAAACCCATCAGGGTTTTGAGTGTTTCCGCAACCACATTTTGGTTTATCAGACATAATTATGTTTTATTCAAATATAATATTAAGACACTTTAGAATGAAACTATATTAAAATTCAAGTTTAAATGTTAGTTTAGCCTACTTACGAGGATTAGAAGTTGTTGAATTAAAAGAAGAAGATATGCCTATGGTTTAAATTTTTTCTTTTGTTGAATTTATTTTAAGTAATGATTTTCCTGTCTTATCTTTCATAACAATTCTGGTTCTAATCATACCATCCGAATTAAAATTTTCAATTATTTTCCCGCTTATTCCATAATTTGAAAAATCTATATAATTCCAAGTCATTGATTTATCGGCTTTATTCCATTTCCCTGTCCAGAAAGTGTTACTACCATCGCTTTTAAATTCCCAACGATTAAATTGACTTGATGTTTTATCATAACAAATTATATGCTTGCTTATGCTATCATCATTATAAACCATTATTTCAAGGTAATTATTTGATAGAATTAAATTTGTTTCAGTTATTCCTCTCGTCTGTGTCCTTTCTTTTGTCCAAACTGATTTTTCAAAAACCGCACTATTTTTCCATTTACCTTCCCATTTTGTCAATATATCAAAAGCATCATTTTTAGATAATTTTTGAGCGTTTAAATAACCTGTTCCTAAAACAGGTAGTATCATAATAATTAAGAGTAATTTTTTCATATCCAAATATAATAATTATCTAAACCACATTAATCTAATTCATTTATAGAAGTCGCTGAATTAAAAGAAGAAGATATGCCTAATCTGGATTACAGTTTGTAAAGTTTGGTTTTTTAGATTCTGGCCAATTAGTTATTCCACCAAAGAAACCACTACAATTAGTTACTTTAGAAACATCCCATCCACTTAAATCCATTCCTTCAATGTATTTGTAACCAGAGCTATCGCTAAAAAAACCTGACATATTCGTTGCTTTACTTACATCCCAATTATTAATATTAGGATTTGTGTTTTCTAATTGCATTCCTAATCTAAAATCTTCAACATTACTTACCTTCCAATAACTTAAATCTGACTTAACAGGCTTGTCAGAATCAAAAAGC
>ENA-ORDR01000489-ORDR01000489.1-marine-metagenome-genome-assembly--contig:-NODE-489-length-20252-cov-4.069839_pt1 | contig 20252 bp, 19 predicted proteins | sample MGYA00240993_ERZ508538 | MGnify/ENA primary metagenome ERZ508538 (study PRJEB26207, sample SAMN05421999) | marine metagenome | isolation source: Monterey Bay, California, USA | place: USA:Monterey Bay... | reverse complement strand
GGCTAGGTCGTCAACAACCCATATCTGATGACATAATGAGAACTTCACAAGTTGAATTATTACTTGGCCAAGAAGGTTGGGTAGAACTACTCGACCATGGTGTTCATTTTGGATTCGATGCAACAAAAGTAATGTATTCTTCAGGTAATGTAACCGAGCGTCACCGAATAGGTAATATCAATATGGAAGGCGAGATAGTAATCGATGCATTTGCTGGAATTGGATACTATAGTTTACCCATGTTAGTTAGAAGTAATGTCAAGCATTTACATGCTTGTGAGATTAATACTAATTCTATAGAAGGATTGATTTGGGGTGCAAAAAGGAATGAGGTATCTCAGAGACTAACTATTCATGAGGGCGATAATAATATCACTCTAGCAAATCTAAAAAATACTTCTGACCGGTGTCATCTTGGGATTCTACCGTCTTCTGAGAGAGTTTGGAGTTTGGCATTAGAGTGCTTAAAAAGTGAAGGCGGATGGTTACATATTCATATGAATGTAGCCGAAGAAAAAATAGCAACATGGGTCGAAGAGACAATTACTAAACTCGAAATTATAACTCAAAACATTGGTCGTCAATGGAAGATAGAAGCAAAACACTTGGAGAAAGTGAAATGGTATTCACCACACACCAGGCACGTTGTTCTAGATGTTTACTGCTCTGAGTAATCTATTGAAAAGAACCCGGCGGAGGTGGACCTGTTGGTTTTTCAGGTACAGAATTATCTTCTTCTGCAGCTTCTAACATTACTTCATCGCTATATTGATGCCAAGGAATCGGTTGCTTAATTTCTGATTTCTTTTTCATCGTAAATAATACTACACCGATAATTCCACCAACCAGTATTATTCTGAAAATTAAATCAAACCAAGAATCCATATTTTCATTATCGGGGAACGGGTCATAAGAATTGGCCAAGCCATCCCCATCATCATCGTATTTGGCTTTTGGATCTCTCGGGAAAAGGTCCTGATTATCCCCTAATCCATCACCATCTGTATCATTCCACTCAGACCTATCGTCAGGAAACATATCTAAATTATCTCCAATTCCATCTACATCTCTGTCGAAACATTCTGAAGGGTCCAGGGGCCAAACATCGGCATTATCTCCACACCCATCACCGTCACTATCTAGCCATTCAGTCGGATCATCTGGGAAAGCGTCGGAATTATCTCCAACCGTATCACCGTCTGTATCATTCCATTCAGATGGGTCACTAGCAAATCTATCCCTATTATCGCCATATGAATCATTATCTAAATCAGCCCAATCAGTTTCGTCATCAGGGAATAAATCAGTATTATCGCCGTATCCATCACCATCAGAATCATACCAGTCATCTGGGTCACTAGGAAATACGTCTGTATCATCGGAAAATCCATCACCATCTCTGTCAGGACAACCTTCTGGAGAAAGAGAATTACCTGAAACTAATGGGCATGCATCTCGGTTATTACCAAATCCATCACCATCGATGTCTAACCATTCTGAAACATCTGCTGGGAAAGCGTCCGAGTTATCGCCATATCCATCACCATCTAAATCGCTGCACTCACTGGAATCAGTCGGGAATGCATCAGAGTTGTCTCCACAACCGTCTGAGTCGCTATCATACCATTCAGTCGGGTCTAACGGAAATTCATCAATTCCATCAATAAATCCGTCATCATCAGTATCTTCATCAAGGGGATCTGTACCTATATCCGCTTCATTGAGGTTGGGCAACTGGTCTCCGTCCATATCGACATCCTCGATATCCCTGCAACCATCCAAATCATAGTCCTTGGAGTGGTTACCAATCATACCTTTAGGGCAATTGTCATCAACATCTAAAACAGAATCATTATCATCATCTAAATCAATGTCATCTGTACATCCATCTGAATCATGGTCGTTTAGTAATTCACTAAATGGACACGGATCAACCGCATCATTGAGTCCATCTTCATCGGAATCTCTCTGCTCTGCAGAACATCCTTCGACATCGACAATAGCGCCTATCATTGTTGAAGGACATTTATCATTTCCATTGACTACGTTGTCTTGGTCATCATCCAATTGTTCCCAAGAACAACCTTCTAAATCAACAGATTTACCGTTCTCTGTCCAAGGGCACAGATCATAATTATCGATTACTCCATCACCATCTGTTTCACCATAACCAATGGATTGAATGGCAAAATAAGAGATAAATTTGTGCATTACTCTCGTTGGATGGGCTTTATCGAAGAAAAGATACTCATCTGGGTTAGCTGCCAGAGTGGATGCACTATTACATATCGGAAGAGGTAGTAAAGACGCTGACGCTGAGCATGCTGAATCTTGGGTATTCACAATTCCTAACGCCATGCTATTATCGACAATGTCATTAAATAATGTCCACGCATCAATGAAGTGAATGACTAATCCCAATTCTACCGATATACTTCCTATTAAAGACGATAATTTCTGATTATAGGATACTACTTCGGAGGCTATCGTGTTTTGCTGATTTTGACTTCTACCTAATATTTCAGGGGTTTTCTCTAGCGGAGGTAAGTTCGGCATAATAAATTCAGTCGCCCCTGCTGCTGCTAATTCTCTAATATGTGCCTCCATATTAGCCACAATAGTATCGGAGTTGGCTGTTCCATAAAGGAAATCATTACCTCCAGCCCATAATGAAACTACGTTGTTTGGAGGAATTGTAGACTGTACATTTGCTAGATAATTTGTGATTTGAGTACCTACGTTAGGGAGTAAGAGGTATGAGAATCCTGCTCCAGTTTGTGAGCCACCAAATGCCCGATTATCTCCTTGGTCAATTCCTGAACCTATAGTGGTCGATAATCCATAGGCCTGTGAAACATATTCAATCCAAACCTGACCATTTGAAAATCTGCCTTGCCAATATGGAGGTACATCAGGAACATTAAGAATTGAATTTTTGGCATTACCCATATCGCTCAATGAATCACCAAATGCTAGAAGATTATTTTTTTGAGGCATTTTTGTATTTTGAAATACCATGAATGGGAGTTCTCCATCGCCAATTTCTGCACCTGAAGAATCTATAATTTCAATAGAAAAAAAGTAAAAATTCTCACCACTGAAAAAATGTTTCACATACAGGTTAAACTGTGTCACAGAGCCTATCGCTTGGAATATATGAGTTCCATTGGCAACAATATCATCGTTAAAATCCTTGACTTCCCAGTTGCCATAAAGGTCGACTCCAAAAGGAGAATTAGAAACTCTAACGCTCACTGAAACCGTTTCATTAGAGAACCAGTCATATTTAGCAACCGAAATTTCTACATTTGCTGAACGGCCACTATCAGCTTTCACAATTGGAACATTGAGTTGTACGAAAAGTAGCAATAATATTACAAATACTACCTTTCGCATGCCTCGCCTACAACATCGAACTTGAAAGCACTTCCCTTTATCGGCTAATCATTATTATCTTTTGAAATTGCAATATTTGTACTCATTTCATATGGGTCATTAGACTGGTCATACAGTACTGCATCTAAAACTAAATTAGACTCATCATCTAAAGTCGAAGGAGGGTCGATTTGAGTCATATAAAGTAAGGCTCCAACTAGTAAAATCGCTATAATGAAAGTGATTGAAGTAACTACTCTCGTATCGAAGTCTCTAATGGTATCATCAAAAGTTTGCGAATCAAATTCTTGGGGATTGATTGTACCGTATGGGTCTGAGACTCCAATCATGGATACTGATAAAATTTCAACCTCATATATCGGCCTACCTGCTGATGATGCTGGATTTTGAATATCTTCATCGCCTGTTGGGTCATCACTAGTTGGAGTAATGGCAATATTTCGTATATGTTGCATTCCATGTCGGACAATTCCGAAGGTTGCATATCCCTCATCCTCTCTATTTTCTGGGTCTAGGCCATGGGCTTCAGTTTCGGCAATATACCATTGAGAATCGGCTGAATCTGGATTTGTATCTCTAGCCATCCCAATTGCACCATCTACGTGAGATAAATTTTCATGATGTTCTAAAACAATAGTAGTACCTGTTCCACCACTACCACATTCTGGGCTTGTGAAAGGATATACACCCAATTTCTTGCATGTTGGGTCTCCAGCTTGAGTGACAAAGTCATCTATAACTCTGTGGAAAAATATACCGTCATAAATTCCTGCTTCAACATTTTTTATCATATTTTTAGTCGTAATCGGTGCCCACTGTTCGAAAAGTTCGATAATCACTGTGCCATCTTCTCTTGAAGCACCATGTTCCTTAACATAAGAAACCTCTATTGAAACAATTGCATTACCCTCATAAGTTTCATTCATTGGAGTGTCTTCTTTATCTGGACCATCTGTCCAAGTTTCAGGGTCTATACCGATAGTTCGCCATTCTGGCACCTCATCTTGTGCGATAGAGGAAGGAGCTACTGAAAGCAAGAGGAAATTGAGGACAACTAGAGTGGCAAATCGACCTCGCATGTCGCGACGATGAGTTCTCCATCAAAGAATTATATGCAAAAAAGCGTCATACTCATGACCAAGTAGTGATTGGTATGTACATGGCAGGAGATGATTTGGCAGGTGAAGAGGGTTTTCTTGTCGCAGAAATTGTGCCACAAACATCTTCCAGTCGAAGAGATTTGAATTTCTCAGCAATATCAACAATTGCTGTTGCTATCGTGTTCTTACTGATGGCGATGACTTTTGGTGAGACTATTTTCAATAGTATGGATTTAGAAGAAGAATATGAATGGTGGGAAACTCCACTACATCTACGTCATGAAATGGATTTACCAATGGATACATTGCGAGCCCAATTACCGGTAAATGGGACTTATGAACCGCTTCCTTATTCTGAACATTTTATTGAAGTAGAACTACCCGCTAGTGAGCAAGATGCTGGAGTTCCTGGAGATGCTTTGATGCATGTAGCTCTGTGGCTACCTGATGTCCCGGAGGGCACAACTGTACCAGTAATTATGACAATTCACCCATACTATGACTTCGGTGGAGAAGGGTTACCTGGAGCAGGTGATGATTCGTCACCAAATACAGTACCAGATGGTGGTGTTGGAAAGTGGGTTTACGATACTTTTGTCCCTCATGGATATGCTTTAGCACAAGCGTCCACTTTCGGTACTGGACAATCAACTCACTGTCAAGATGTCAAGGGTTTGGGTGAACAGACTGGCATCCAAGCGGTAGTAGATTGGTTAGGGCAACAAGAATGGTCTAACGGAAATGTTGGATTAATGGGTAAATCATATGCAGGTACAACCAACTGGGAGGCTGCTCAACAACCTTCTGACTATCTCAAGACCATCGTGCCAATTTCTGGCTCCATAGGTGTTCAAGAAATGTTCTATCGTAATGGTTCATCTGAAACTCGAGCAATGTTGTATGATGCACTCTATGAAGGTGCAACTACCGATGCTGGAACTGATGATATGAGAATGTGCACCGATGATTTAATCGGCCCACTAAATCCTTTTTCAACATGGGCTGGTGCAGAATTTGGTGGTGCTGAATGGAATGACTATTGGGATGAGAGGAGACATCTCCCCGATGTTCTAGAAAACTATCGAGGTAGCGTTTATCTGGTTTGGGGACTACAAGACTGGAATGTCGATCCATACCATGCTTTCCCGACCTACCAACTGTTGAGAGATGCTGGCATCAACGCCCGCGCTATTTCAGGCCAGTGGGCACATAATTATCCAGACCAACCTGACCGGCACAGTGAACTTGAATCTGGTTACGGGAAAGAAGCATATCCGAATATGAGTAGAATGGATTGGGCCGTAGAATTATATCAGTGGTTCAACTACTACCTCAAAGATATCGGAGAAGAACCCAAACCAATGGTACAAATTCAAACAAATGATGGAAGATGGCATGTTGAAGAAACTTGGCCTCCTGAAGACATGACTTGGGTACTACAAGACATCTCAAGTGATTGGGAGGGCGCTAGTGGAACTGTAAATGGACTGGGTTCATCAGTGACAATAACCAGCGGAGTGTTTGAGGAAGAAACACATGTTTCTGGTCTACCTACTCTACATCTTGATGTTACAACTCAAGCGTGTCAAGGTGGACAAATATTTGCTACAATGTATGATGATACTGCTAACCTAAGACTTGGTCACGCTACTATGGATATAAGATATCGAGATGGTGGTTATGAGGCAAAACCAACCGCTCCAGTAAGTCAATACACAATGCTGATGGAATTTAATCCATTAGATATTGTGATACCTGCTGGGCACTCTCTAAGAATTGAATTGACTGAAACTGGAGAAGATTATCTTCCAAGTCCTTGTGCTACAAATCCATTAGGTGGACTCACCATAAATGGTGGTGTAATCGGACTTCCAATAATAGACCGTTCTCCATCTCATGAGGCTTGGTTTGAGGCTCCTCACTGGTGGGACCAACAGCCAATTCCAGCATAATCTACCATTTAGGCAGGATTATATGATACTAATATGACGGAGAGTCATGCACACTGTTGGTAAAGTTTTCATGGCTATTGGACTAGTAATTCTCATTGTTGGTGGAGTTCTTCTTGCAGTCGGTAGTAATAATATCGATGAAGGCGTAGAATCTTTGGAAGAAGATGAATGGGCCTTAGAAAGGGTAACTTCTGGCTCTATAGAGATTATTGATGATGACGGGAGAGGAGAACTTGGATTCTCAATTTTTATTGAAGGCACATATGAAGATATTAATGGAGATGATGTTTGGGATTTCTGTGAAGAATTCGATCAAAGCGAAGGACAAACAGATTTTACTACCACTCATTCAGAAGATACAACCAATAGTTTCGTTTATGCATGTTCCACTGATTGGGACTGGGAAGACGAACGTCAAGAAGGTTCTAAGATTCTCGTCAAGATTGGAGATAGTGCATATGAATATACAAATGGTACGGCAACGGTCACTTGTGCATCTGCATGTTGGGTACAGTATGACGATAAAGTGTTAGTAGATGTTCTTGATGATCTTGGACAAGCGGCTGGTGGATTCTTCCAAAGTGTTGGCGGGGGAATGCTATTATGCTGTGGTGGAGTTTTCGTTGTCTTTGGTTTGATTTTGGGAGTGTCAATCGGACAAGGTGGACAAAAAATCACAGTAATCCAACAAGGTGGAATGCCAATGGGCGGACAAATGATGCCAGGTGGTCAGATGGTTCAAGGAGGTCAAATGATGCAACAAACTACAATGCAGCAACCGGTTTACCAACAGGTCGCCCAAACACCGGTTCAACCTCAAACTACCATGCAGCAACCTGCTGAACAAACAGTGTGGGACCAAAACTCACCTGAAAACCCATTCTGATTGAAATATTGATTCAATTGGGTCACAATGATTCAGCATTGAGGATTTATACCAATCTATCTGCTTTCGAATTTTATTTGGTTAATTCAATACTTGGGTTTTTTGAATCCCATGTTGCAATTATTCCCAATAAAAATCCTAGAGGAGCCACCATCATCGAAAGAATTAGTATTGGTGTGGAGAGATAAATAGGCCTATCCAAATCTATCATCCTTTTCCAAATATATCTGCCAGCCAATATATCAAATGCTAAGAAATGAAGCCAACCAATTAGAATGACATCGTCGTCTTGGAAGAATTCTATAACCAAATCTGGTGTAGGCATTTCACTACCAAGAGTGATGAAGATGTCCAAAATATTTGGTATAACCAATATTGCATAAGGTATCAATAGAGGAAGAATACAGATACGTATGTCATTCATAACTCTTGAAGTAATTTCGTGTTTAGGTAAGAACCACATTAAACTCCACAACGGGATTATCCAAATCGAAGAAAACCAAAATAGGATTTCAACGAGTTGCATCACTCTTCCTCCATCATATACTTCTTCGCATCTCTCTTCAAAAACGGCGTATAGAAGGCTGGAATTAGTATCAAACTTGATAGAAGGGCCAAAGTGATAGCTACGACGAAAGCCTGACCAAATAGTCTCAATGGGAGTAGTGCTGATAGATTAAGAACAGCGAAACCACCTGCAGTTGTTAGTGCTGCACCATACATTGCTCTGCCTGTGGTTGCTGAAGCATTTTCAACCCATACTTTTTGCCCAGCAGAAGGATTATGCTCTACTTCTTCTTCTAAACGGATTGTATAATGCACAGCGTAATCGACACCCAATCCTAATGATAATGCGCCGATAGTAACTGTTTGAGGGTTAATTTGGTAACCGGTATAACCCATTATTCCATACACCCAACCTACTACCATCATCAAAGGAATCCAAGAAACAAAGCCCCGCGCCAATCCTTGTTGCAGGTCTTTCTGCCTTACTGTATGAATTGAAACTAACATTACTAAAATCACGATGGCTACAATTGCAGTAGATTGAATAGATGAAGCGGCTACATCTGAGGTAGTTTGAGCATTGATTAGGCTTCTACCACTCAGTCTTAGCTCTCCATCTCCTGCAAACCCATCTTCTGTTAGTTGTAATAATTCGTTAATTCTAGCATCTAAGTCGACTGTTGCTTGCCAGTCAAGGGTATTGGCTTGGAAGGAAATCAAGGTCTGTTGTCCATTTGAGTGAAGTATTCCGTCTGTCAAATCTCGGCCGCTTGGGTTATTTAGTAACCAGTCAGAAAGAGCAGCCCAACTACCAGATTCATTATTGTCAACTCCATTCATCAGACCTTCAAGCGCCTCATCTTGCAATCTTGATTCGTCCAGTACATTCCACAACCCGCTAGGAATTCCATTGGAATCAGGACTTTCACTAATCGCTGCCATAGTTAAATTCCATGACTCTCGTCCATCAGGAGAAATAATATCTCCGTCATATACAATGTAAAGAGGTGAACGACTACTTTGGAAATCATCTGAAAGCATGATGAAGTCTGCAACTACCTCAATACTTGGGTCAAATTGATCTCTTTGTTCAAACCCAACTTCGAGTTGCTGAAAACCGAAATACATCGGCATTAACAATATTATAGCAATTATACCAACCTTCCAAGGCTTAGTCGATAATTCTCCTAAACCTTTAGCAATTGGTCCTACTTCGATTTTACTGGCTTTGTTGATGGATATTTTCTTCGGAGGAATAATGGTCATCAAAGCAGGTAATGCTGAGATACTAAGTATATAGATGAAAAATAACCCAATTGCAATAACTGTTCCAAATACTTGTAGGAAGGAAAGTGATGAAAATCTGAATGAGAGGAAACCTACCATATCGGTAAAAATTGCAATTAATAGAGCGATGGATGTGAATATTGTACCTCTTCGAATGGCGACTTTTCTGGCTTCAAGACTGAAATCTCTGAGTGTCTCGCGCGAAACATCGTCGTTAGAATCCGCTACCTTCAGTTCTTCGCGAATCCTCAAAACTACGTGTAGACCATAATCTACCCCGATTGCGAGTAATAGTACTGGAATCGAATTCATGGCTGCATTGAAAGTCATGTTGACGCCCAAGGTCTGTAACCAGCCAGATAGACCATAGGTGGCCGCAATTGCAAAAATAGTCAAAGTCATGACGTATGCAGTCTCCCTGACACTGCGGAAATTAAACCATAGAATAATCGCTAGAAGCATAAATGCTGAACCAGTCAAAATTCCGATTTCTTTACCAAGAGTTTCTGTGGAGCCAACTCCAAACTGAGAGAATGAAAAGGTTCGAATTTCTGAATCTCCGGTGGCTTCTTGTAAATCTTCAAGTAAAAGTTTGGACCAATCATTGATATTTTCCTCAACAATTGCAAATTGATTTGCTTCTAGACCATATACTTCAGGGTCAGAACTTACCGCAAGTGTAGTGATTACAGGGCCTGACATATTCCATGGGTCCTCTCTTTCTCCGACTGGGATACTCGAAAGCATGATCCCTCTGTAGTCTATTGATTGTTGGCCCTTGAGAGCGTATAGATCAGAAATCATAGATTCTAATCTTTCATTCATCAAATCTTTTTGAACATCACTTTTTGCAGAATTAAAACCAAAAAGTGAATATGTTTTCCAAATTGTTTCATTAATTGATTCAGTTAAATTTTGGCCACTATCGAGACGTGGTAGCCATTCATTCGGGTCACCTGGTTGCCAGTCAATCAAACTTTCAGAGGTGACCGGCTCTAACTTTGGAATAATTTTGGCGATTTCAGTAAGATTATCTAGTGACTCATTAAATGAAGAATCATTTGAATTTCTCAATGTTTCCGTGGCCAATGACACCTGAGATAGCCAAATTTGTGCAGTTAATGGGTCTTGTATCGACTGCCACTGAATTGCCGAACCCGCCATACCGAAGTTGGCTTGAGAACCAAAAATAGGATATTGATATTCTTTGAAGTTTGAATCATTTAGTAGCATTGCCTCACTCAAGGCTAACTGCTGCCAAGTATCAGTTAGTAGAAGTTCGCCTTCATCCATTTCATCAATAACTCTAATAAAATCTACAGAGGCTTGATACTCATCTTCAATCTCGTTGAGTAAATCTACAGTTTCATTATCTGGAAAAAATCCATCTTCACTATTATCAAAAACTAATTGACTGGCTCCCGAAGATAGCGCCAAAATGACTACAAATATTATCGCTAATGTAGACTTAGGTTTGTCAACACTTCTACTAGTCAACATAAAAAAAGGATTTCTCATAAGCCATTGACATGAATTGGTGTTTATAGTAATGTGCTATAATCCGTGAGCAAAGTTAAGGAATTTTATAATCATAGTTTTCACGAAGCGTAAAAAATACAATACTATAAGCCACTCTTATTAGCCAAGTTTATGGCAGAAATATTTGGTTATGGTGATAAAGACCAAGACAAGTTGACTTACTTTGTTGTCGCTTTAGTATCTGTAATATGTGTCGTTTTCGTAAATTACTTTGAGGTTTTAAATATTTTAGATTCAACAATAATCGCAGTAGAATCTTCTATTGTTCCAGGAATTATTCTGACTATATTTAGAACTGGAGCAACCATTCTTGCATTCTATACAATCTTTGTTTTGATGATATTTGATGAAAATGGCGGATACATGAATCCATTATTTAGAAAAGAAAGAGAATCACTACCACACAAAACCATAGGAATAGAGAGAATGGTTCCTTTCAGTAGTTGGAATCTAATCGTCTGTGGGCTATGCTTCCTTTCCATGTCCGTTCTAGGATGGTATGAATTTTTTGAGATTGGAGCCCCCAAACTCCTAACCATGTTATCCGGAATATTATTGCCTATGGCCCTTGGAATGGGGATGTTGACTTCAACTGTAGTAACTTATGTCATCGTCCCTCAAGAGACCCGCTCTGACCGTAACTATGACCATCTGTTTGAACCTCATGAGATGGTTATGCATAATTGGGCAATTATCCTGTTGGCAATTGATTTATTCATCTCGAGGCCTAACCTCAGTTGGGAACTGGCAATTTTTGGATTGATAATTGGTATCATTTACTCAATCTTTGCATACATGTATGCCGTATTTGGAGGAGGTTACTATGTATACACATTTATCGACCCAAGAATCAAGTATAGTCCGATGATAATGACTATTCTAGCATTAGCAATTTCGTTATTCTACATCTTTATTTGGATGATATCTAAATTGATTGAATACAATCAATGGGTTGGAGGAATAGCATTGCTCATCTGTGTTTACACAGTTATTCTTTTTAAACAGCCAAAAAGAATTCACTCTTCGTGAGGAAGCCAGTCTTCTTCTCCAACTAGACGGTACCACCAGTATCCATCTTCATCTTCGAACCATTCTGTACCGTCTTCGTCGATTGAGTAACCATCGGGAATGTCGTCCTCAGCATTGGGGTCTTCCATTCCGGTCTCTTCGGATATTGATTTTTTCAATTGTTGAACTTCTTCATCAGCATCTGCAAAAACGCGGTTCACTGTTCCAATATTAGCCGAATGATCCCCCTCTCTAACTGCTTTATCTGATTCTTGAAGGAAATCCTGAGTCATTTTATCGCGGAATTCTTGATACTCGTCTCTACCGTAACTTCCAGTGAATTCATTTCCTTTAGATTTCATCAACTGGTCAAGATTCTTCCTTTTCCCAAGATTCAGTTTGGGTGCTTCAGGGCTATCTCCCATATAGAATGAGTCTTCATCATCAGAAACTTTTCCAAAAACTCGATTTTGGGGGTCGACTTCTTCGATTGCTTCAACAATCAAATCGTGCTCTTCCTCATCGATTTTTTCTTCTTCATAATTTTGCCCTGTAATCTTAACAAGTTTGACGAGATTTTTTCCAAGAATGCTGTCATCTTCACTGGTTTCCACCAGTTTGTCAACCTGTTTTATCAAACGCTCGTAAGGGCTACCTGTAATCGCTCCAAAGAGCCTTCCCAAGCGCCCCTTCTTCTTCGCCATGAAAAGCGGTCAACAACAAATATTATCAATTTAGTCATCATTAGTACATACTTTTCATCAACGAGATGTACTTAGCAGGTTTGATTGAGATGGTTGAACTGTGGTTGGAGGAACTGATGGTATCATACAATCATGATTCATTGAATTCGAAAAACTCCTATGCTGCACAGATTCACCTCAAAGGAGACTTGTTCGAGAACTTGATTTGGTGGGGACTTCAATCACTGCCTGATGAAATTCTTGTTGGAATGGATATTGATTCCAATTCTCCTCACTTATCAGAAGTAGAGGAATTGTTTCGTAGTGAGCAGCATGTGGATGGACTATTTCAAAGTCAAGGTTTCGTAATAAATGAAGCACACATAGTCAATAGAGGTAATTCTTTTTCTGTTCATCACTTACCTGAAGATTGGACTGATGATATGTTTTCTTCCAATAGAGGTTCAAGAGCTGGTAGATTCACTCACTGGCTGCACACACATCCAAATGCTCCAGCAATCCCCAGTGAAGCAGACGCTGATGCTGCTCAAGAAACCCCAGGTGTTGACATGATATTGGGATTAAGATTCTCCCCAGAAGGACCAATGCCTTGGTTCAATGATGTCGAAGGTACAAGGAGAAGACTTGGCGAAGAAGCCAGACCAGTGAAACCAAAGAAATCTAAACGTAGGATTTTTGGCTCCAGCCAAAATCTATCTGTAATCGGTGTGGCGCCAAGTGGGCATAAAATACACGAGATACAACTGATCGCATTCCATAAGTCCGGCTTAGGAATAAACATAGTACTAGTCGACAATGAAGGTGTTCCATATGGTTGGAATGATTTGAAAAAATTAGGCAATTAAAGTTTGGTAAATTTGGTCTAACCTATCTGGATTGACACCTATATCTCCTCTACCTAGTCTAGATTGGGAATGCATTTCTATAACACAACTATCGGTGGTATCTATGATTGAAATTACTATATCGTCAGGGAATTGCCAGAAAGAGGTTTTCTCGACAAAATGAACATAATAACTCGTATTAGTGGTGGACTCAACCAAAATATCAGCATCATTATCATCGATGTAGTCAACAAGTTTTGCTATAACTTCTGTATAATTTATTTCTAATAATGTTGCCATTGATGAGTCCATACGGTAAGTATCTCCTCCTCCAAGATGTGCACAATTTCCACTATCCGATTCACAGTCTGGCATTGTATCTATTTTTTCATCAGGGGCTAAAAGTGCAATCCCCATCTGCGTCAATAGCCAAGGTGAAATCAATAAACCAACGACTGCTAACAATTTTATCGTTTTTGATGCTTCACTTAGAGGCATTGACATAAAAACCACTAGAAGTTCTAATTTAAAAAATGGAGTTTTTGTTATTATTCAATTCTCGACCATTTAGAATCTTCAAATTTGTATATGATTGGCACACCAGTGGGCACTTCCAAAGACAATACCTGTTCTCTAGATAAACCCTCTAAATCCATAATGATACTTCTAAGAGAGTTACCATGAGCAACGATAAAAATATTCTTACCATCCTCCATCTTTGGGATAATTGATGATTTGAGATATGGCAAGGTTCTGTCCGCAGTCAACTCCAATGATTCACCATTTGGAGGTGGAACATCATATGAGCGACGCCAAATATGAACTTGCTCGTCACCATATTTTTCTCTAGTTGCGTCTTTGTTCAAACCTTGAAGGTCACCATACATTCTCTCATTAAGTTGCCAAGAAACGTATACAGGCAAGATGTTTTCTTGGCCAGTATCACCCTTGATTTGTGACCACTCAACCATTTTTGCTTCATTTTCTGAAACATTGTCAAGACCATTCTCTGGGGCTGAATACTGAAACACAGGTGTTTTTCCACCACTATGCTGAGATAGAGCCAACATTGCTGTCATTTGCGCACGAATCAAAGTCGAAACATGAACTTCATCAATCGGTAACTTAGAAATTTCTTTACCGCCATTTATTGCTTCCTGAATACCCTTGTCGGTAAGTGGAACGTCAACCCAGCCAGTGAAAAGTTTAGCAGCATTCCACATGGATTGGCCGTGGCGCATCAAAATGAGTAGTGACAAATTATTCCCTCAAACCAATGCAGAAGTCTAATGAACATCAATATAATGGAGAATCAAAGTATTTTTGGCAGGAACCAAAGAACAAATATTGGTATTATTCCCATTGCCAAATCTCTCGAAAAGAGAAGTAGAAGTGTTTTTGAGTTTATATTGGCTAATTTGTCAAATTCCTGTTGCATTTTCTTATCGACAATATCCGAGGCTCTTTCTGCTCCGCTTCTAGCAACTTCAACAGCAGCGCCATAAGCAAGACTAGATAGTAATCCCGCAGGAGTTAATCGGCGAGCGAGTAAGACCCTTGCTCCCCAAAGTTTCAGACTCGATTTCGCAACTCTACTTCCGGTTTGTTTTACTAGAGCATTGTTATCTTTAGGGGCTTCATCATCTTGTTTTCGCCCAAATTTTCTCAACCAACCTCTTAGCGAAAGGCCTGTCTCAGCGACTTTACGTAATTTATTTACATCATGTTTTTCAATTGCTTTGAGCATTCTTCTGACTCTGGCAATTCTAAGCATATCCAAAGCAATCCATATGAATAGACACAAAAGTAACACTGAGCCGCCTAAATTGGAAACATCTGACCATTCCTGCCAGCCAATAGGATCACTCATAAATCTAAGCATAAGAACTAGTAATGGTGGAATCAAAAATGCTAGAATTTCATTCAGTGCAAGTAAACCAAAACCACGTACTGGGAGACTTTTCAATTGCTTCAAAGCCCACCCTGTGTGTGGAGCTAATTTAGCAATCGCTTTTCTAAAGGGTACAATTAAGAATAAAATTCTCAGGATTAAAGGTAACCAAATAATTACTAGAACATAAGAATCCCAAGGCCCAGAAGGAGGGATTTCGGGCATAGCAATTGCCTTAGTAGCCATGGCTTTCACACTCTGCTGATTGATTAACTCTTCAAACCTACGCCCATAATGTTCCGAATTAATCATGAAGTAGATGGTATTGGGGGAGTCATGGTCTTCACTCATGACATGTCTGACTGGTTGAGTTTCAATATCGATAGAGATTGGTTGGACAAGAATATTTCTTGGCGGGATTTTGAAACAGGTGTCAAGTTGGGTAAACTAAAGCGAGAAGACAAAACCTCTCTAGTGCTATATGAGGCAGACTCAGAAGTTACTGTAGACGCTTTCATGCCACACATGCATCCAGGAGGTGAGGCTTATCTTGTTCTTGAAGGAGAAGTTTGGGACGAAGAAGGCACTTACCCCACCGGTTCAATAGTTTGGATGAATAGGGAAACAACACATACGCCAAAAACCCGTGGAAAAACTCTGATTCTAGTTCTGTGGCCCGAAGGCGTAAAGTCTGCATGAAACTAATTTCACTCTAAATTATTAGATTCAACCCAAGTAAATAGATTCCTAAGAACCGGACCTAGTGACTTTCCTTTCTTGGATAATGAATATTCAACTCTAGCAGGAACCTCGGCAAATACTTCTCTTATGACAAGCCCTAAGTCAACGAAGTCCTCTAAGCGACGACTCAAAGTGGTCGCAGTAATGGAGAGCTCTCTCTTTAGTATATTGAAACGCAATGGCTTATTCTGGCTGGCCATAAAATGAAGCATTTGCAAAACATGTGACCTCCCCAGTAAGTCGATGAAATTTCTACTTGCAGATTTTAGGCATACTGGTTTATCTTCGAGCCCTGGTTGCATGAAACTACCAAGTGCACGAAGTATATCAATCAAGAAGTATCAACCACAATACTATGGTTGCTTGGGAGAGACTTTCATTGATTAATACCTAAGCATAATGCGATATGCAAGGAGGAATGAAAAACATGAGTAAATGTGGATGCGGAAGATCGCCAACTGGAATGTGTAAAGGATGGCATGGACTGAGCAAAGAAGAATTTGAAGCTAAATTAAAAGAACATCAAGATAGTACCAAGGAGGAATGAATTTGGCCAAGAATTGGAATACAATTCTTAGGTGGGTTCATCTAACATTTGGAATGATGGTATCAATATATTTTGCCAGAATCACCTTCACTGGTAATGTCGATGCTTGGGATGCCGACCCATGGGTTACAATGCTTGTAGGACAGGCAATAATGGCCATTGTATTCTGGACAGGGGTCATAAAATGGCAACTACCAAGAATCAAAAAGTGGAATCGCAACAGAAAGAAAAAAGCTGCTGCAAATAATTGATTAAGATACACATAGAAATATTTCTTTGTTATGAAAAGATACGATTCTTTTTGAAGAGGAATTGCTACCTTGGTTTATGGACGAGGAGGAACTATCAATTACTGATAGTAAATTTGAGTCTAAGATGATATCAATTGGGATTGTAATATCCGGGTTTATCGCTTCGGTAATTCAGCCAGTTGTGCTATTTTTATCTGGAAAGGACGTCAATGATGCCGTTTGGCCACATGCTTACAGAGCACTGCAAGCAACCATGTGGCTTAGAGAGAATTTGACATTGATGTTCTTTTTTGTTCTGCTGATGTTATTTGCATCTCTTGTATCTGTGAATAATAAATTCAAAGGAAAGAATATCCACCAAATTCATCGTGCAATTCTCTTATTTGTGATCGGCTTATTCAGCGGATTTACTGTACTTTATTTCCTACTTGATTTCTTCTACCTCAGAGGTGCTTTCTTATTACTGCCTACATTGTATGGAGTTATCTTACTCTCTAGCATACTTACAGTGAATGGTTTGCCGACTCTGCCTTTTCGTAATCCAAAAAAATCTGCAATCGGTAGCATAGCCCATTTAATCGGCGTTTTCTTCGCTGCATGGCTAGTTATGCCGGGAATCCCTGCAATGGTTGGATTCGCACCTTCACCACCGGAAGTTCCGAAGATTGGATATGGGGCGGAACCTGGTCCATTTGAGACTACAATGACTATTCATGCATACGAGATGCCCAGTGATGTTGAAAATATCATTATGGAAAGAGAACAAGATATTGAGTTTTCAGTCTATCTAACACTACCAGAATTATCGTCTGATATTCCTTTGGATTCAATCCCATTAGCGCTATTGAGTCACGGTTGGGGATATCCAATTTATGAGGAATATACTGACTGGATAACCCATTTATCAGCCCGAGGGATGGCTGTGGCTTTTGTCCAGTATCCTTCCCACATAGACCCGATTATTCCAGATGGATTAGTCGGTGAAGATATTGAAGGAGCCTCTAATTATCCTCACCATGAATATCGTGCACAAGCGATTGCATCTGCATTGGATACCGTTAACGAAGTCGCCTTGAGTGAACAAAGACATCCAAGTGTAGATTTAGCTCTCAAAAATGTGACTATTGACTCAAGCCATCTTTGGATTGGAGGGCATAGTTTAGGAGGAGCCTATACTTTTGTTCAGTTATATGAATCGATGGAAAGAGGTTGGGGTAATCAAACATTATTCATTGATATTGAATCTGGATGGACGCGTCCAAATCAGCAACACTTACAACCGAATTTTACTCGCATGCCAGATGATACGATGATACATATTGCACGTGGAGTTGATGATATGACTGTTGATGCTTGCTACAGTGTTCATCATCAACAAGCCTTTAGTCACTTACCCAAAGAGCATGTATTGTATATTGAATTACAAAGTGATCTATACGGATTTCCTCGCTTGGTTGGAACGCATTATTTACCAACAAATTCGGTTCATGATATACTTGCCGATTTCGGGGTTTATCGTAGAATAGATGCACAAGCAGACTGGGTGACTGCTAGAAGTCGAGGAGACACAATTACCGAAGATTGGGCTTATCAGCACTTAATCGATAGTGAATTACTGCGCTCGATGGGCAAATGGTCTGATGGAACAGAAGTTTTGCCCTTATTGGTTTACGAGAATGCTCTCAATGATTATAATAAATTTGAATATTGTAATACTTTTGAAGGTACACTATGAATTAAAAAATAATCAATTATGTCAGCTCTAATACTCTGGAAGTGTGTTTTGTAATATTATTAGACTATAATACCATAATTATTAATGTTCTAAAAAGGATTATTATCTAAGGCAGCGTGCCTAAACCATGAACCGCCGAACCTCACAGAATCAGAGGAAAATCCGTATGCCAGGTATTTTCCGTCGCCAACCTAAAAAGGAGAAGGCGAAGGTGGAAGAGGTCGTCGCTAAAACCGAGGATGCTTCTTGTCAAACTCGTGGCTGCGGTTGCGGAAATTGAGAATTAAACTCTGTTTCAAGTTCGAAATAACTGATTCGAACCTTCAAGTCCTCAATAAAAAGGCTGTTTTTCAATTGTGTTGAATAATCATAATTAAGCGCCTACTAGGCATACTGTTACTAGAATTGGTAGAACAATTACCGGAAGCTTAGGTACTGCTTCGGTGAATCCTCTAAGATTGGCTCCAACTATTGTTGCTAAGAATATACTCAATCCAACGGCACTGGCAGTAAGTAAGGCAGCCATTGAATTAGAGTCATCCATTGTGAAACTACAAATCAAATTTATCGCAGAGACGGCAAGTACGCCCCCTCCAACAGCCATTCTCATTGCATTCATTTCTCCAAGAGCACTTTCATGAGCCTCTTTGCCAAATATATCTTCGTTGAACCCTTTCGGATTAATGTTCATTTTCATTCCAATTAGCAGACTTACTACTCCGACAATCTGCATGGCTATTGCTTCATCCATAGAATTAATTTGGCAAGTCAGTTGATAATGGATACTGTCAAAATATTAGTATTGACTGGGTTTATAATACTCAATATTTTTACTCAATTGCCAGTAATTTGATTGTTAAATTCAACTTTTCCCTAATTACCAATAAACCAAAGGTACCCAAAAATCACAACAAGCACTGCAAATAGTATGTCAAATATCATACCGGTAATAGAACCTGCAGAAGATTGTCCTGTTGAAGATTGCCAATCTGCCTTTCCTTTGTAAAAAATAGCATCAAAGACAAAGGTCCCAATAATTGATAAACAACAAACTCCCTCACTTAGGAAATTAGAAGCCTGCCAGTATCACCATCTGTACTTACACTGGACAGCACAAATGATGTTGCGATACCTAATCCAAATATTATGTAAGAAAGATACCGGAAATTAAATTCAGGAGCAAATTTAGCATTGAGAATGATTATTTGTTGCTGAGGAAAAACCCCTTGTGTTTGCTGGATTTGCTGGTTGATATCTTGGGTTTGGCCAGATAGTTGGGGTTGATTTTGTGGACTAGGGTCAACTCCCGGCTGCATGGTTTTGCGTGTAACATGATAGTATTCAATTTTAATCATTATTCTTTTTGATTCGTAATAATCTGGGTAGTGGTTTAGAAACTGAAAGAAACTAAACGTGTTCTTCTGATTCTTGTGAGCGTATGGGTAGCGATGTATATGACCCACTGCAAACCCATTAGTTTGCATAATCTAAATACAAGGGTGTTATGCACTAACCCATTAATTGACAAGTAAAACAATTAGATTATAGTTTGATTCAAAAGGTGAGTGAAAGGCTACGGATTGATGACCCGTCTTGGAAAGAGCGCCCTTTGCCAACTTATTAACAAACACCAAAACAACAAATATATGAGTTATTTTCGATTCTCGTAAAGTATATTTGTAAATGTACTCTAGGAACTTCATGGGGAAAAATATGCAAATGAGTACTGCAATGAGTTCAGCAGTCAATATCATATCGATTGTAGTGTTAGTTTTTGGACTAGGTTCGTTTTGCATAATTCAAGGCATTGAAAGTATGATTGATGCTACTTTGAGTCAGAACGTTCCTATGCTGTTGTTCGGTTTACTTCTTTTCATTAGCGGA
>ENA-ORDR01000486-ORDR01000486.1-marine-metagenome-genome-assembly--contig:-NODE-486-length-20310-cov-6.929472_pt1 | contig 20310 bp, 14 predicted proteins | sample MGYA00240993_ERZ508538 | MGnify/ENA primary metagenome ERZ508538 (study PRJEB26207, sample SAMN05421999) | marine metagenome | isolation source: Monterey Bay, California, USA | place: USA:Monterey Bay... | reverse complement strand
TTAAAATATAATTTTTAAAAGGGATTAATTTTTATGTCATATCGCCTAGGTGTTGATGTTGGTGGAACCTTTACAGATTTTTTATTAATCAATGAATCTGATGGCTCCACATATACTGCAAAGGTTCCATCCACTCCGGAAGATTCTTCTATTGGAGTTCTCAATGGGGTTGCGCGAATCTGCGAGCAATCAGGCGTAAATCCAAAAGACATAAAGCTCGTTATGCATGGAACTACTGTTGCAACTAACGCTGTTTTAACTGGCAATGGAGCAAAGGTAGGACTCCTTACCACTCAAGGATACGAGAGTATCTTGCAAGTAGCTCGTTCATTTTGTCCGGGTGGTCTTGGCGGCTGGGTCAGTTTTGTTAAAGGGCCATTGCTAGCTCCACTGGAATTAACCCAAGGCATTAAAGAGCGAACAGATGCTTCTGGAGAGATTTCCATACCATTGGATGAAGATCATTTAAAAGAGCAACTAACTCAACTAAAGAAAAGGGGACAAGTTGAGGCTTTAACAATTAGCTTTGTTAATTCATACATCAACAATGCGAATGAAGTTCTTGCAGCAAAAATTGCTGCAGAAATTTTTACAGATGTTCCTATTTCTATTTCAAGTGAAGTTATTCCTGAAATGCAAGAGTATGAAAGAGCCGAAACAACGGTCTTAAATTCCTATGTCAGACCACAAGTTTCTAGCTATGTGAATAATCTGCAATCCAATCTAGAGAAATCATTAGGGAGCGATGTTCAGCTATCCATCTTAAGATCTGATGGTGGGCTTGCATCAAGTCGCTCTACTGGAGACTCTCCAGTTAATCACCTTATGTCAGGTCCTGCTGGTGGAGTTGCGGGCGCAATACATTTTTGTAACCAAGCAGGTTTTGAAAATATCTTAACCTTTGATATGGGAGGAACTTCAACAGACGTTGCGTTGATTCAAAATTCAAAAGCAAAAATTAGAAGAGAAACTTTAGTTGGAGATGTTAGGGTTAAAGCTCCTTCAGTTGACGTTAGAACAGTTGGTGCAGGCGGTGGTTCGATAGCCTTTGTCCCCGAGCTTACAAAAGCTCTGAGAGTAGGTCCAGAATCTGCTGGAGCTGTTCCAGGTCCTGCCGCATACATGAAAGGGGGAGAGCAACCTACCGTTTGTGATGCAAATATAGTTCTTGGCCTTCTTCCTAGCGATGTTCAGCTTGGCGGCGACATGATTATTAATAAAGAAGCTGCTGAAAAAGCTGTTCAAACTATTGCTGATGGAATTGGCATTGATTTAATGGAAGCTGCTGAAGGAATTATTAGAATCGTAAATGAGTCTATGTTTGGTGCCTTGAGATTAGTGTCTGTTGAGCAAGGATTTGACCCCAGGGATTTTGCGTTAGTTGGGTTTGGGGGAGCTGGACCACTTCATGCTAATGCTTTGGGTATTTTGTCTAATTCCTTTCCTGTAATTATTCCTCCAGGACCTGGCGTTTTGTGCGCCTACGGTGATGCTACAACTCAGATTCAGGATGAATCTTCTAGATCTTATCTATCTATGGCTCAAGATATTACAACAGATAAATTCTTAAATGATTTGAGTGAACTAAAAGAAAAGGCTTCTTCATCTCTCTTAAAAGATGGTGTAAGCGATGCTAATTTAGAAGTAACCTATCAAGCTGATGTTAGATATGCTGGCCAAGCATTTCAAATTACTGTTGAATTTGATGAGAAAGAATATCAAAGCAAAGGGATTCAATTAATTACTGATGCATTTGATGAAGAGCATTATCAATTATTTACCTTTAAATTAAGTGATGGTCATGAAATCTTGATGATCAGGGCTATTGTAAAAGTTCAACAATCCGAAATTAAATCTTTAGTAAATGAGAACTTCGCTGGTTCACTAGATGATGCTGTAATTCAAGATTCTCGCTTTTATCATGAGGCTCAATGGCATGATGCAAAGATATATGATCGAACAAAGCTGCATGCAAAACTAGTGGTTCCTGGCCCTGCTATTGTTTCTGAGATGGATTCTACTAGCGTTATCTTGCCTGGCTATGCTGCGGAAGTTGATCAGGTAGGCAATTTAATTATCAACCCTAAAAAATAATATGTCAGCAAGAATTATTGAAACAAATGAATCTCCATTACAGACTGTTGATGTTGATGGCATTACCGTTGATCTTATAGAGAATGCCCTAAAAAATGCTCGAGAAGAAATGGATGCGTTGGTAAGTAGAACGGCATTATCTCCAGGAATTAGGGAGCAGGGCGACTGTTTTCCGATGATTGCAAATAATGATGGCAAGATGGTTGTTGGCCAATTCGGATCATTTATTCACGGTTTTACTGAGGCTTATGACGAGGAGATTGAGGAAGGAGATATTATCCTCACTAATGATCCATATATGTGTAATGCAGCAGTTTCTCATTTACCAGACTGGATGGTATTAAAACCCATTTTTAGAGAGGGCAGGCATATTGCATGGTCAGCTATGTTTGGTCACATGTCTGATAATGGTGGCATGGTTCCAGGGTCTATTCCAACTGAAGCTACCACAATCTTCCAAGAGGGAATCAGAATTCCACCCATCAAGCTATATAAAAAAGGTGAGCTACAGGCCGATGTTTTAGAGCTTATTTTACATAATGTAAGAACCTCACAATGGAATCGCTTTGACTTAAATGCTCTCGTTGCAGCTTGCAACACAGCAGGCAAAAGATGTAATGAGATAGCAGATCGTTTTGGCGATGATGTCTTTTGTTCTACCATGAATATAATGCTCCAAAGAAATTACGATGCTATGAAGCATATTATTTCGATGTTTATCCCTGAAGAACCAAGAGAATTCTCTGATTATATTTGTGATGATGGTATGGGCATGGGTCCATATAAAATACATTGCAAGATGTGGCGTGAGGGTGATAAGGCTATTTTTGATTTTGAGGGCACTGATCCTCAGGCGCAAAGCTCAGTAAATTTTTATCTTAATGAGGATATGTTCAAAATGTTCTTTGGATCATTCACGATTAATGTTGTCGATCCTCAAATTGTCTTCAATGATGGTTTTTATGATTTAGTTGATGTCAGAATTCCTCAGGGAACATTATTAAAGCCGAATTATCCAGCTGCTCTTTCCGGAAGAACTCATGCCTTAGGTAGAATTTTTGACGTATTGGGTGCTTTGCTTGGTATGGGCGCTCCAAATGAAATGCTTAACGCTGCAGGATTTTCTGATTCACCCCATTTATTTTTCTCTGGTTATGATGATAAAGGTGATTGGTTTCAGCTATTTCAGATAGGTTTTGGAGGAGTGCCAGGAAGACCAATTGGAGATGGACCTGATGGTCACTCATTATGGCCATCTTTCACCAACGTGCCGAATGAATTTGTAGAAGCATATTTTCCGCTTAGAGTAGAAACGTATGAATTTATTGTCGATTCTGGCGGGGCTGGTCTCCATAGGGGAGGTAATGGACTGTCCGTTGCTTATAGATTCCTTGTAGACGGCCATATAGGTATTCATGACGATAGATGGTTGACATATCCATGGGGTGTTAATGGAGGTAAGCCAGGCAAAAGATCGACTAAATTACTAGTTAGAGCAGATGGCACTGAAGAACATGTCCCGGCTAAATGTGAAGGTGTTAAAGTCCATAAAGGTGATCTTCTTTATTTCAATACATGGGGAGGAGGTGGCTGGGGAGATCCACTTCAAAGAGATCCTGCTATTGTTGCCTCAGATGTTGATAAAAAACTTGTATCAGCAGAAGGAGCAAAAAGGTATGGTGTCGTTCTCAATGATGACCTATCTGTCGATCAATCTAAAACCGATGAACTGCGAGCTGAGATGTCAAAAGACACAGTTCCAGATGAGATGTTTAATTTTGGTGGAACCATTGAAGAAATTAAGGCTAGGTGTTTAGAAGAGACGCATCTAGAGCCACCCGTATCTCCAACTTTCTTAAAACAATAAGTTTGAGCACCCTCGAATCTAACTCTACAGGACTGGGTAGTGCACCTGCTTTAGTGGTAGTTGATATGTGTCGAGGTTTTATTGATCCTTCATCCCCGCTAGGCTTTAAGTGTGATGAATTGATTCAAGCCAATATCATATTAGTTAATAAATTCCGAGAAATGAATTTACCTGTAATTTTTACGACAACTATTTATAGAGATATATCTGAAGCAAGTGTTTTTAGATCTAAGATTCCAGCATTAAATATTTTAAAGCCTGGCTCCGAGGAAACATCATTTCTTGCAGAGCTATCTCCTGATTCAGAAGACATCTTAATTGAAAAGAAATTTGCGAGCTCTTTCTTTGGGACTAATTTAGCTGACGATCTTCGTCGAATGAATGTAGATTCAGTGGTTATATCTGGTGTTACAACCAGTGGGTGCGTGCGAGCTACAGCGCTAGATTCTTTGCAAAATAATTTTCTCACATTAGTAGCCGAGGACTGTGTAGGGGATAGAGATTTAAATGCCCATCGAGCAAACTTATTTGACTTGCAATCTAAGTATGCTGATGTTGTTCTTTCAGATAAAATTTTTTAAATACTTTTAACAAATAATAAAAAACTTAAACTTTTTTATTAAAAGGTGTTGACACTTTTATTCAAAGGCGTATATTTAATAGACCAACTCGGACCGACTTACAAACAACTGCAGACGGGAGTAAGAGAGAAAGAGACGGTAGAGACGAAGAGCGAAAGCGATACTAAGAGTCGACAATAAAAAAGAGCTTAGTAACCCACCAAGAAGGCAAGAGAATACCTTCAAGGAGCTAAAGAAAATCTCACTTTAGACCTCTTCTAATCTCGAACTTTAAGAAACAGAGCTTGCTCTGTTTTTTTTCGCCTACAAGATTCCTAGATACTCTCTTCAAATTAAAAAAATATGGCGTATAGTGCAAAAATATGAAAGCTATTAAAACAAAAATTATTGCTACCATTGGGCCTAGCACTAATACGTACGATAGTTTAAAGAAACTACATAAGGCTGGGATGAATGTTGCAAGAATTAATATGTCTCATGCCACACATACAGATGCACAAAATATTATAGATTTAGTGCAGCAAATTAATTCTGAGCAATCTGTTGATCATGGTCCTATCGGACTATTGCTTGACACCCAAGGCCCTGAAATAAGAACGGGGATCAATCAAAGCGATATGGACTTAACAGTTGGAGATATCGTCAATCTAACTATCAGGGAAGATCTTGATGTTGAGACTTCTTCAATCCAAATAAATTATAAAGGTCTTATTAAAAGTGTTTCCAAAGGCTCAAGAATTAGCTTAGATAATGGGTTAATCAATTTTAAAGTACTGGCAAAGGATAAAGAAAATCTAACATGCAAAGTACTTGATGGGGGTAAACTGGGTAGTAAGCGTCATGTGAATCTTCCAGGTGTAAGGGTAGATCTTCCATCAATCACAAAAAAAGATCGCAAGGATATTCTTTTAGCTATTAAAAATAATGTAAGTTTTATTGCACTTTCATTTGTTAGAAGTGCTCAAGATATTAATGATCTTCGGGATATTCTTAAGAAAAAGAAGTCATCCGCTAGAATTATTGCAAAAATAGAAAATCAAGAAGGTCTAGATAATATTCATGAGATCACGAAAGCTACTGACATAGTAATGGTCGCTAGAGGAGACTTGGGCATTGAAACAGATCTTGCTGACCTACCTAATATTCAAAGAAGAATCATGTATGCGACTGCAAAGTGGGGCAAACGATCTATTGTTGCAACCCATCTTCTTGAGTCCATGATCGTCAATCCAACCCCAACAAGAGCTGAGGTCACAGATGTGGCTAATGCAATTTATGAAGGTGCTGATGCGGTAATGCTTTCAGGAGAAACAAGTGTAGGTAAATACCCTGTTCAATGTATCAAGATGTTAAAAAATATTGCCGCTAAGACTGAAAATTTTAGAACACTGGGCTATGAAAAATTTCTTACTGATACATCAGATTGGCAGAATATTGCAATCGCTGCAAGAGATCTCGCAACAAGAATTAATGCAGATGGTATAGTTGTGGTTACTAGATCAGGTCAAACTGCAGATGTTATTTCTAGCACTAAGCCCTTTAGAATGCCTATCCACGCATTTACAAATAATCAACAAACTTTCCAGCAGCTAAGTCTTGTTGGTGGCATGCAACCATATTTTATGAAATCAATCTCAAATCAAGCATCTGCTATTAATAAGATTAAGTTGATACTCGCATCAAATGTTCGAGCAAAAAAATCTTTAAAATTCGTCTTAATTGGTGGTGTCTATTCAGCATCCCACTCTGATTCTATTCAAATAATTTCTACGTAGCATGTTTGATCAAGTTATAGAGAGTGTTATTTTATTGTTTGTTGCTGTAGACCCCATAGCTTTGATTCCAATTTTTGCAAGTTTAACTCAAGGGTTGAGCAAGCAAGATACTAAAAAGGTATACATTCATGCCAGCTTAGTTGCCTTTGGTATTTTGTCAGCATTCTGGTTATTTGGATCATCGTTGCTAGCAGTCATGGGCATTTCAATGAGCTCATTCAAAATCATTGGTGGATTATTTTTGATTGCGATTGCTTTCCAAATGGTTTTTGAGCAAAGGCAGGAGAGAAGACAAAATACAGCTGATACTGCCTTGGATGATGAATCCCTTCAATCTCTAGCTATATTCCCGCTTGCAACACCGCTAATAGCAGGTCCTGGAGCAATGACCGCAGCTTTATTGTTAGCTGAAAAGAGGTCTAGCGAGCCTTTAGAAATGCTAATTAACTTTACTCCTATTATTGCAATTATTTTAATGGCAGCCATAGCAATGTGGCTATCGGCCAATCTTGCTAATAAAGTTAGCCCGACAATTATTACTGTTGTTCAGAAGATATTTGGAATTCTCTTGGGGGCTCTTGCAATCGAGTTCGTTGTCAGTGGAATTAGAGAATCATTTAACCTGATAGGCTAATTAAAGACTCTCTTAAGATTAATTCTGATTTAAATTCCTTCGATTCAGTTTTTTCACTTAAACCATCCACAGTTCCAAGTAGAATTTTAGCTGCATGGCATGCCATCTCCTCAACTGGCTGTCTAATAGTAGAAAGTGAAGGCCAAAGCTGTTCTGCAATAGGCGAATCATCAAATCCAATAATACAGAGATCAGATGGAATTTTAATTCCCTTCATTTGAGCCGCTTTCATAACGCCTGCAGCCATATAATCATTGCTTGCAAAAATTACGGAAGGGCATAGTAGAGACTCAAGTATTTCAAGGCCAGCATTGAACCCTGAATCAAAGCTAAAATCTCCTTCTTTAACCCATTCACTCTTTACGGGAATATTCATTTGTACAAGAGCATCGGAAAAACCTTTATACCTTAGTGATGATGCTGAATGCTTGTGGTGCCCCTTAATAAAACCTATGTCGGTATGGCCTTTGCTAATAATTTTATTAGTCATTGCGTAAGTTGCATCATAATCATTTGAGGAGACATAAGAAGAAGATGTGCGCTTATCACTTGGCGCAATAATTGAATATTGTACTTTTGCATTGTCTAAACTAGCCAGCAAATCATCCATGTCACTAAGCGGTGGCGTAAGAATCAACCCATCGATTTGAAAGTCCCTTATAAACTCAATGATTTCTGTGCCCAGATTTTTATTTTGATAATCGCATTCTTGCAATACCAAGTTATAACCTGTCTCTTTGCACACTTGTAAAATGCCGCTTTGAATATCAGCTAGGTAATGCTTGTTTGGATTGTCATAAAGTAAAGCTATCATGTAGGAGCGTTTAGATCTTAGACTTTGAGCATTTTTATTTGGCTTAAATCCAAGCTTCGCAATTGATTGCAGTACTTTATGTTTTGTATCCTCTGATACATTAACCTCATTATTGATAACCCTTGAAACTGTTTTTATTGATACGTTTGCATCTTTAGAAACATCCTTGATTGTTACTGACATTTGTTTGGACATAGTTGCTTTATATTACTATTTTAATGATAATTTATGTTCTTTGACAACGATATCAGCAATTGCCTGGGAGATGGTATGTATTTTAATAATTTAGATTTTTTAATTCTAGGATTATATTGCGTCGGTATTATTGGGCTTGCTCAATACGTGTCCAGAAATAAATCAGGCAAAGAGGTCACTTCAGAGGATTACTTCTTAGCTGGCAGGTCATTGCCGTGGTGGGCTATTGGCGCTTCCCTTATTGCAGCCAATATTTCAGCTGAACAAATTATTGGAATGTCAGGCCAAGGATTTGTAGTAGGAATGGCAATTGCCGTATGGGAGCTAACGGCAGCCATTGCTTTGATTGTAATGGCAAAATATTTTTTACCTCTTTTTCTTGAAAAGAAAATTTATACAATGCCCCAATTTCTTGAGCAACGCTTTGATAAAAGAGTGAGCTTAGTTCTATCCTTTTTTTGGCTAACTGTTTACATATTTATTAATCTTACAACTGTGCTTTGGTTAGGCGCCCTTGCCATAAATACTCTTACTGGCCTAGACCCTATGTATGGAAGTATCCTACTGGCATTATTTGCACTCGCCTATTCACTTTCCGGGGGCCTCAAAGCGGTAGCTATGACTGATATTGTTCAGGTAGTGTTATTAATATTTGGTGGATTTGCAGTGTTATATATAGCACTTAACCAAATATCTGGTTCCAGTGGAGTGTTTGACGGTCTAGGCATTGTTTTTAACTCGATGCCAGAAAAATTCGATATGATTTTGTCACCAGATAATCCTTCATATATAAATTTACCAGGTGTATGGGTTCTTATTGGGGCTGGGGTTTGGATCGGCCATTTTTCTTATTGGGGCTTTAATCAATATATTACTCAAAGAGCATTGGGTGCTAAGTCGCTTCAAGAGGCTCAAAAAGGTGTAATGTTTGCAGCCTATTTAAAATTATTGATGCCAATTGTTATAGTTCTCCCAGGTATCTGTGCTGCTATGGCCATGGAGATGGAGCTCATTCCTTCGATTACCAAATCCGATCAAGCATACCCTAGCATGATGACTTTGCTCCCTCATGGCTTGCTTGGCCTGACATTTGCTGCCTTAATTGCTGCAATAGTTTCCTCGCTTGCCTCTATGACCAACAGCATCGGTACTATTTTTGCTATGGATGTATATAGATCTTTTGCGACCAAAGAAGTGAGCCAGGCTAACCTCATTAACACTGGAAGAATGGCTGTGGTTGGAGGGTTGTTTATCGCAGTTTTGGTTGCGCCAATGTTAGATAGTTTTGATTCATTGTTTCAATATATTCAAGAGTTTACGGGCTTATTTACTCCAGGTATTTTAGTGATATTCCTTGTTGCGTTATTTTGGAAAAAAGCTACTACCATGTCAGTTCTTGTTGCGGCTATTTCATCTTTAGTTCTTTCAATCTCAATTAGTGCTCTATTTCCAGATTTTGCATATATTCACAGAATGGGTGTTGTATTCTTTTTATCTGGCTTTGGTTGCTACCTTACTGCTTTAATACAAGGTTACTCTAATCAGCCTAAAGCCATTGATTTAGAAGGTATAGATTTTTCTACATCACAAGCATTCAATATTAATGCTGTCATTATCTCCTTCATCCTTGCGATGATTTACATCTTGCTATGGTAATTAATCCAGAAACATTGTCGGCTTCTAAAAAAGTTCTTTTGATTGATATTGGTGGAACTAATGTTAGAACATGTTGTGCTGATATAGGTACTTCAGTCCTTTTAAATCCTCAAAAAGTAAACACTAGCTGCCTTAATTCCTTTGATGAGCTGATTCATAAATTTTTAACTGAGGACCCATTAATTGATCACATAGTTTTTTCAGTTGCTGGCCCTAAAGTGAATAATTCAATCACGATGACCAACAGAGAATTTACATTAGATGCTGATGCTGTTTTGGAGAAATTTAATATTTCTTCTTGTCATATTCTTAACGATTGGGAATCTATTGGCTATAGTTTGAGCCTATTTACTGACGATGACATGACCCAAATAGTTCCAGGGAACTCATTTAATGAGACAGCCCTGATTATTGGTCCTGGGACAGGGTTGGGCGCTGCCCTTGTTATTAGAGACAACATTGTTTTACCAACGGAAATAGGCAATAGCATTCTTTCGATCGATTCATTAATGGTTAGTTCAACCTTAAAAAATTCCAGTGATTTCAATGTGATAGAAGATTTAATTTCTGGTCGAGGTATTTCTAATATTTATCGTCATTTCTCAGGGGTTGAAAAAACTTCAGAAAATATTCTTCTTAGCTACCAAGAGGACGAAATGGCCAAGAGATCTATTGATCAATTTCTTATTTCCCTATCTCAAGTCCTCTCAGAACTCGCCTTAGCCTATATTCCAGGAAATGGTATATATCTTGCTGGAGGTTTGATGAGATCACTGATGATGTATATAGATACAGATGACTTCACAGAAAACTTCTTAATTAACCGGAAGCCAATGCATAAAGATCTTTTACAGAAAATCTCTATTTCCTTGATTGAAAAAGAGATGACGTGCCTTCACGGAAATTTAAATTATTTTAATAAATTAACCCTAGCAAATTAGTATCTAAATTGGAGAATATCGCTTTTAAAATTGCCAAATCCATTGCAAGCACTTTAGAAGACAGCGCATTAAAAAAAGGATATGCAACCTTGGTGGTCTCTGGCGGCAACAGCCCTATAGAAATATTTTCTCATCTAAGCCAAATGCTCATTCCATGGTCTAAGGTAACGATTATATTGGGCGATGATAGGATGCTAGATTCAAACAGTAGTGACTCAAACGATAAGCTGATTAGAGAAAATTTACTCATCAATTATGCAGGTTCTGCTAAATATCTCTCGCTTACTGATTCCTCGGTAACTCCTTCGAAACTAATTTTTCCATTTGATGTTTCTTTGCTGGGCATGGGGCTAGATGGTCATTTTGCATCATTATTTCCAGAGTTGCTCGCTAACACGTCGCTATTTGAAGTAGATGCCCCTCATGAGATCTATCTCTCTAAGAATGCTCTCGGAGATCCATCGCATAAAAGAATTACTATGAACTTATCAATGCTGCTTGATTCCGCTCGATGCATTCTCTTGGTTTCCAGTAAATCTAAGAGAGAGGTTCTGGATCAAGCTATTGGCGATAGTCGCTTGCCTGTTTATCATCTAATAAATCAAAATAAGGTCAAGATTGAGTTTTCTGATGTTGATTTTTAATTTAGGAGCAAATATGAAATCTATTCAAATTAATATGGTAATTTTTATATTATTTTGCTCAATACCATTAAGTGCCCAAGAAGATTGGAGCAGAACTAATACTTGCGAATATCCCAATAATTCAAATGAAAAAATAATTCGCAAGCTTATAGATAAAATGACTATTGAAGAGAAGGTAGGCCAAGTCATTCAAGGTGATTTAGAATTCATTGAACCATCAGACATCAAACAATTTAATATTGGCTCAGTCCTTAATGGAGGCAATACAGCTCCCTATGGCAATAAATATAGCTCAGCTGATGACTGGAAGAGTTTAAGCAAAGAATTCTACGACGCTTCAATTGAGATAGATGGAATTAAAATTCCAATTCTATGGGGCACTGACGCGGTTCATGGACATAACAATCTTGTTGGTGCCACTCTCTTTCCTCACAACATAGGTTTAGGAGCATCTAGAAATTATTCTCTTGTTAAGCAGATAGGTGAGGCAATTGCCCTAGAAGTCCTTTCAACAGGAGTAGCTTGGACATTTGCTCCAACAATAGCAGTTCCTCAAAACGATACATGGGGAAGAACCTACGAGGGCTTCTCTGAAGACCCTCAACTTGTTTCTAGGCTTGGGGAAGCATTTATTCTTGGGTTGCAGGGCGAAAAATCAAATTTCTTAGATAACAATCATGTGATTGCTACAGCAAAGCATTTTATGGGGGATGGTGGAACTTTTGAAGGAGTGGATCAGGGCGATACTAGAGTGTCTGAGAAGGAATTAAGAGATATTCATGGTTATCCATACTTTGAAGCATTAGATGCTTGTGCCCAAACAGTTATGGCTAGCTTTAATTCATGGAATGGAAGTAAGTTACATGGAGATCAAGATCTTTTAACGACCGTATTAAAAGATAGCATGCAATTTGATGGCTTTGTTGTGGGTGATTGGAATGGACATGGCCAAGTTCCAGGCTGCTCGAATCAGAGTTGCGCACAAGCATTTAACGCTGGCGTCGATATGTTTATGGCACCCGAGGATTGGCAGCCACTTTTAAAAAATACTATTGCACAAGTTCAATCTGGCGTTATTCCATTAGAGCGGCTTAATGATGCGGTCACAAGAATACTTAGGGTTAAAGCTAGAATGGGTCTTTTAAGCGGAAGGAGGCCCCATGCCTTTGCAGAAAATTTCTTAGGCCATCCTCGACATATAGAGCTTGCAAGGCAAGCGGTCAGAGAGTCACTTGTACTTCTTAAAAATAATCAACAAACTCTTCCGCTAAACCCTAGGGCGCATGTCGGAGTTATAGGCAACGCCGCTAATAAGATATCTTCTCAAACAGGTGGATGGACAATTACATGGCAGGGCAGAGAAAATAAAAATGAAGATTTTATTGATACCAATACCATCTTTGAAGCAATTTTTGACGCAGTAAATTCGTCTGGAGGCACAATAGAATTTTCTGACAATGGGGTGTTCGATAAGACTCCTGATTATGTAATCGGTGTATTTGGGGAAGAGCCTTATGCCGAGATGCTTGGCGACCTTCAAGATGTGTCATTTGCTGCAACAGATCCAAAATACCTTTCTCAATTACAGGACATCTCGTCGCAAAATATCAAGACTGTCAGTATTTTCTTATCTGGAAGACCGCTTGAGGTTAATCAATATATTAATGCTTCTGATTCATTTGTTGCTGCCTGGTTACCAGGAACTGCGGTAGAAGGTATCGCTGATGTTATTTTCTCTATAGATGGTCAAGAGCAGTTTGATTTTGTTGGAAAACTTTCCTATTCTTGGCCAAAAGTTAAATCACAAACTGAATTGAATTATCAAGATAAGTTTTATGATCCATTATTTCCATTTGGGTTTGGTTTAGATTATTCCTCTAATTCACAGCTCGCAATGATTGAATCAATAGACACTGTTCAAAAAATTGATTCCATCAATATTTTCCTAGGAACAGCAGCCATACCCGGGGAAGAATTTGTTCTTACTCAATCAGGGCCCGAATATGTAACAGTGGATGAATATTTAAGCACTGATGGAGCATTAAATATCTCAAGGTTTGATTATCTGCGTCAGGATGATGCTAAAAACTTTATGTTTAGCAGAACTGATTCCATGCAAGCCTTTGGAATTTCAGCTGAAACAGATTTAAATTTTTCATCAATGAAATCACCATTCTATGAAGTTGTGATAAGGGTTAATGAAACCGATGACATACCATTATATTTTACAGCCAGCTGCGGTAAAAATTGCCAGGGCAGTATCTTACTTCCAATTTCTCAGAATAATACCTGGCAAACTATCGCAGTGCCTGTTAGATGTCTGGAGAGAGTAGGACTTGATAAGTCTATAGCTAATATTAGAAGCTTATTCTTAACGCGCGGAGCAATTAACTTTGATCTTCATTCAATTATTATTAAAGAAGAGAGTAAAGCTTCTCTAGAGATTAGCTGTTAGGTTGATAAAAATACTGAAATTTTAAATAGACTTGAGATGTTTCTAGTCTTAAATTATCGCTAAAAGGATTAGGCTCTTCATAGTACTGTGTTCCGCCTGCATAAAAGATAGTATATGGATTCGGTTTCCACTGAATTAAGGCTTCAAGATAGTAATCATCGCTGAAGTCATTTTTTTCAATAATGGTTCTGGACGATAAAGAGCTATCGATTTGATAGTCAATTTCAAGTCTATTAATTTCCCCTGCATAGAACTCTTCATTTATCAGCTTACTTTTAAGCTCAGAATACCTATGACCAAGGGCAATTTTAAAATTATCAGAGAACCTAAAGACGGTATATAAATTGTATTCTATTGAATCTCCAATTTCAGGGGTATCTATTCTGTAGGCTATAGCGTCACCTTTTTCGACCTCGAAGCTTGTGAAAAAACTTTCACTGGGATGGTATTGAAACCTTACTTCAAATTCAGTTTGCTCACCATACTGGACACCTTTAAATTTTTCACTCGGCTTAACTTTCCATTCAAAGGTGCCCGTAAAATTAAAGTCTGTTTCAAGGTCCATTTTATATTCATAAAATTCAAAAGTTTTCTGACCTTTATAGTTCAATCGATTTCGATTGTTCCAATGAAATGTTATTTTTCTTATTGTGCCCTGGGATCTAAAAGTTCTCCCATACCAATAATTTCTACTTTTATAATCATTTCGCCCAACAAAGCCAACGTGCGCTCTATAAGTAGGGGATACATCCTTAAATCTTATCCCAGCATAAGATTTGTCAACAGCTCTTCTGAGACGAAAGTTTTTTGCAGTTCCTGAAAAGGATTCGCCATCCATGGCATATGTTCTTCCGGCAAAAGTATCCTCTGTATCAAGATAATTTACATTACCTTCTTGAGTATTGCTTCTCGCATAATTTAAATCTAGAACATAATCATCTAAAAAATTTATTAACCCATCAAATTCTACAAGTGAGCCTGACCCACCTGATTGATAGTCTCGATTGGTTGCAATTAAACCAAAGTGTGACTTGTTACCTAGATTTCTTTTAAACCTTCCAATTGTTACCTTGCTCTTACCAGCATTACCTTTATAGGATTGATACTCTCCTGCTGCTAAATAGGGTGAATCTGTATCAGTGGCTTGTAAAATATATGTAGAATTTTTCTTGCCTTGTTTAATATATTTAACTGCCCCTAGAGGATTGGTTATAGATCTTGTGTAAACAGATTGCATATCTGATTTTAGGAGCTCAGCTCCTTTAATAAAGAAAGTTCTTTTTTCTGGGTACGAGATTGCAAAAGTCTGATTGGCCATAATCATAGGCACATCAGATTCAACTTGAGAGAAATCAGGATTAACAGTGTATTCAATAGTGGATGTTTTACTTAGATCATACAGGCCTGTAACACCTATCTCGTAGTCAGGATTTTGCAATTTAAAATCTTTTATAGGCCTATCTCCATTTTGATTGAGAAATATATATGGATAAACATAGTTTCTATAGATCTTATCGGGTGAACCCAAAAGAACCTCTTGGTCTGCTTGGCATGCATAGCAGGTCTCTGCTGGGAGGTTTTTGAATGATGCAAAAACAGTTTGCAAGCCAGCTTGGTAGGATTTTCTAATAAATCCTAGCTGCCATTTTTGTATTTCTGTTTCGGGGAATTGTAGCTCTGAAAATGGAATAATTAATTCTGCAGAGTAACCATTATCCTGAATGGCAGTAGATGATCGAAAAAGAATATCCCATGAGTCATCTGGTTCAGAGCCCGAGGTATGCTTTTCATCTAATTGCACCCCAAGAGCATTTACCCCAATTAAAATTCCATATCTATCGTCCCCAAATGGATCGGCCATCAGCGCAACATAATCCTCATTCCATGTTTGATCTCTATTTTTTAGAGTGGCTCTAATTTTTTCAGGATCTCCAAAGGCTTTAACTCCTACGTAAAGGTATTTCTCGTCGTATTTTACATAGGCAGTTGTTTTTAAATTAGAGGGAGTATTTCTTGACGGCATTACTTCGTATTCCAAGTCAAAAACTACAGCTTTATCCCATTCACCAGGGGATAGAGTGCCATCAAGCTGAATATTTTCAGCGAAAGCATTGGTAATGCTCAGGCTAATAAATAAAAAAAGTAATCGCTTCATGTATTTGTAAAATTTAATAATAGTTATTGAGTGTTTTTTAAACGTCTAGTTTTTTTAGTCGACAGTATTTTAGGCTAATTATATTAAAAGGAATATAAATGTATTTAAATAATATAATTTTTTATCCTAATATCATGGGAAATTAAAATGATTTGGGTATAATCATCCTCATTATGGCAGACAGCAAGAAAAAACAAACAAAAGTATATCTAATTCCTGAGAGCGAATCTCGCGATAGTCACACTTATCACTACTTAGCAATAAAGACTAAAAAGTTAGTTATAGAGAACCAGAAATTAAGGCTTAAAAAGTTTAATCCTGCTAAGCAAGTTCATGAATGGTTCGTAGAAGCCAAACTTCCACCTCATTCAAAATAATTCTAAGTTACTTTTTCTGATCCTCGGTTTCGTCCCGGTGTTTTTTTAGGTATGCCATAAAAGGAGTCCCGCCTGTTCCAGTTATAGTAGATCCACCTCGACCAAAAGGGTTTTTAATTTGAGCCTGCTTAAAAATATATGTTCCCGCGTACTCTAAGTGCATAGCTCTAAATGCCCTAATTTCTTCCAAACAATCATTGTAAAGACTAGTTAATTTGTTAGATCCATTGATAATTTTTTTAACTTGAGAGTTTTTTTCTAGCACTTCCATGAACTCTCTATGTTTTGGAGGCATGTAATCTCTCATTTCATTCAAGTAATGACGTAAATGATCTTTGGTGTGCGTTATCTGTAATGCTCCATCCAGCGAAGGAATTATGCTGCTTTGAGCCCCTGTCTCTCCTCTAAAAAATTGTGGCCGATTTTGAAATTCACCTTTATAAATTAAACCATTCTTAAGATCAGGATTATCTTTTGTTCCAAAAATAAACGGTCTAACTCTATGATAGTAGATGTATGGATCACATTTTTCTGGCATCCTTGCAAAAATCTCATTTACTTTTTGCATGGATATTACTATTCTCTTTAATAATTCAATGGTTTTACTTTCAGGCGAATCAGTTTCTAGCATAGCAATTTCAGCACACGCAGCCATTGCATCAGCAGCTGCATTCTCAATACAAACATGAATAGTTACAAACCAATCTTCATCCACTCCACCAAGAAAATTATTAATTAAACCAACATTTTCTAATGAAATGGCGTCGTCCGGATCAATTAAGAACCAATTATCTAGGCAATAACTGGCATAGCTTAGGATGGGAGGTCGACCTTGATTATTAGCCACCTTGACCCAAGGATTTGCAAGGACCGAAGGTATTGATTCATTTGGCTTGTTATCACCCCAGATATAAGCATGAGCAATAAAACTTAAATGTGACATAGCAAGCTTTAGATCTTGGCTAGCTTGATTGATTAAGAGATCATCAATTGACAGATCTTTTGGGGATAGCTTATTAATGGCTGATTGAACTTTTCCAGTTAAAAGCAACTTAGGCAAGTTTGATGCAATTTCTTGTATTCGATCGCATGACTCTGATTGAACCGAGTAAGACTTCGATGGAACCTTTTGTGGAAGGAAACCCTGCATATAAACCCCCTAATTTTTACATACTGTGTTTTAAGTATACCTATAATTTGGATCAGTTCAGATCTCTTCTTATGTCTGAAGATGATATGTCGTCTCGAAAAATCTCCTCATCAAAACCAATGAAGCGATCGGATACATGTGGCGGGATATGAACTGATCCTAGGCCAATAAAGTTAGATTTAATTTTTCTTCCAAAGACTAAAAAATTAATGTTGTGACTGTTAAATAAATCTAGTTGTGTAAGCATATCCTCTCGGCTGAGATAGAATTTCTCATCTAATATCCTTGTTAAGGTATCAGCACCGATCACAAAAACAGAATTTGGGAAGAGGGCAGCTTTATCTGTGAATTTACCTGCTTTTGTAAGAACCCAGTCATGCTTGCCTTCAAACTGCGCAAGGGTTCTTTGAATTTCATGATAGCTAAGAGGTGGCTTGTCAGCATTTTGTACACAGATTTCATATGCAAGCCCCAGTCCTGTTTTATCTTGAGCTAATTTACTCATTGCAGCATGCCCTGAATGGAAAGGATTGAATGATCCAGGAAAAATAAGCTCAGGAAATCTTGATGAAGATGAGTCGAAATCAATTTTATTATCAACAAGCTTAATCCAGTTTTTCTTTGCTGCTATTGTTGTAACTGTCAGATACTCTGTTTCCCCTAAATTAGTATCTATTCCGCATGATGAGGCTATCGCTTTAATAATATGGTTAGTTACCACTTCCTCTTCTTGCGATCTTGAGAGCTCACCTTTTTTAAACGCATAAGAGAAGCTCTTTGAGTATGCATGAGTCTGAATAGCAATAAAAAATTTATGCTCACCTTTTTTAAGATAGTCTGTTGCTAAAGAGGCTGTAATACCAACGCCAAGAATCTTGCTTGGATGCTCATTGGGATCAATTTTTTTTGCAGCACTAAATGCCTTAGCAGCAATACTTAAAGTGGTGTCTTCGCTGCAATATTTATCAGGTTTTTTGAGCAGATAATAGTCTAGAGACTCCTTTGCGTAAGGAACATAAGCTTCCAAAACTGATTTGCTTGCACCAGGAACTCTAAGCAAAGCCGAAATTGCATCTGTCCCCCCGCCGCTAGAAACCGTAACAAATCTATAGCCACTCGAGTGAATCTTTTTTATTAGCTCGGTTTGCTCTTTCATGTCCTTTAATTGTAGCTAGATAGGATGTATTTTATGTGCATAATCAAAAGATTGTGGAAATAAATAAAAACAATATATCTCTTGCTGTAAAGAGTGCAAGTTTTCCAGTCTTGGCGGCAACTCTAGTTCATGTGGTTGGAGACATCAAGATTTTGGATGACCTTCCAAAGCCAAAGATGGCAATGCTCGGCGAGATTCAGGGCTATTTTACAGATCAAGAGAAGCAACTCATAGAATCAATCGCACTTCCGTTACTTGAAAAATACTTCCTTGATACAGAGTTTAAAGATTTCTATTATCCCAGCGACGATGAGATGCATAAAATAATGAACTATATTGTTGGCGCTGAGGTATCTGAGAACTATGTTCCAATGATGCTTGATGAGCTCAATCTTCGCCCATCTAAGCCTATCAAAAACACAGTAGCTCCCAAAAAGAGACATATAAAAGATTTCTCAGCTTTGATTATTGGTGCTGGCATGTCAGGAATTTTAATGGGCATCAAGCTAGCTGAAAGAGGGATCCCTTTTAAAATTTATGAAAAAAATAGCTCTGTAGGTGGTACCTGGGCTGAAAATACATATCCTGGATGTAGGGTAGATATCGCTAATCACTTCTACTCTTACTCTTTTGAAGAAAACCATCAATGGTCTCAGTACTTCTCTCAACAACCAGAGCTTGAGCAGTATTTTCAGACATGCTTTGATAAATATGATCTTGCTGGAATGACACAATTTAATACAGAAGTGTCGGCAATGACTTTTGATAGCTCAAGTAATCTTTGGAGCATTCAATCCATAAATAATGGAAGCGAAGATAGTGAGGAATTTAACTTGGTTATCTCCTGTGTTGGTCAACTGAATCAACCGAAAATACCTGAAATCAATGGTTTAGAATCATTTATGGGCGATATTTTTCATTCCGCGAGATGGCCAAAAAAGGATAAAATTACTGGTAAAAAAGTTGCAGTGATTGGCAGTGGTGCAAGTGCATTTCAAATTGTTCCTTCTATTGCGGATCGGTGTGACGAACTCACTGTATTTCAAAGGTCGGCGCCCTGGATGTTTCCGAATCCTGATTATCATCGGGACGTTGAGGACGGCAAGAAATGGTTATTAGAAAACCTACCAGGATATTCACGATGGTACCGTTTTTTATTATTTTGGCCTGGATCAGATCAATTACTAGATTCACTTTTTATAGATCCGGAATGGCAGGGCGGAGAAACCTCAATAAATGAGACTAATGACCAAATGCGACAGATTTTTACTGATGCAATGCTTGGACAACTTCAAGATAAATCTCTGATACCTAAGGTAATTCCTAACTACCCTCCATTTGGCAAAAGAATGTTGCAGGATAACGGAGCTTGGCTCCAATCATTGCAAAAAGATAATGTAAGAATTTTTACTGATGAAATTCAGGAATTAACGCATGGAGGAATTTCAAGCAATAATCAATTGCATGAGTTTGATACAATCATTTTGGCAACTGGCTTTAAAGCACAGGAATTTTTTACACCTATTTGCATTAATGGAGGTGATGGTTTCTTTCATGATCAATACGGTGATTCTCCCCAGTCCTATCTTGGCATAGCCTTTGATACGCTCCCAAACTTTTTTTCAACCTACGGTCCTGGTACTAATTTAGCTCATGCTGGCAGTATTATTTTTAACTCAGAATGTCAGGTAAAGTACATTTGTTCAGCAATAGATTACATATTAGAAAACAATATCAAACACTTAAAAGTGAAACAGGATGTTGTAGTGAGCTATCAGAAGAAATTAGAAGCGAGATTAAATCAAATGGTTTGGCA
>ENA-ORDR01000485-ORDR01000485.1-marine-metagenome-genome-assembly--contig:-NODE-485-length-20355-cov-3.255647_pt1 | contig 20355 bp, 16 predicted proteins | sample MGYA00240993_ERZ508538 | MGnify/ENA primary metagenome ERZ508538 (study PRJEB26207, sample SAMN05421999) | marine metagenome | isolation source: Monterey Bay, California, USA | place: USA:Monterey Bay... | reverse complement strand
TGGCTATGTCTATCGCAAATTCTCCCTTGGTCAAAACGGCGGTTGCAGGCGAAGATCCAAACTGGGGCCGCATTGTCATGGCTGTTGGGAAATCTGGTGCCGCAGCTGACCGTGACCGGCTCTCGATTTGGTTTGGGCCGCACCTAGTGGCCGAAAATGGTTGGGTTGCCTCCAGCTATACAGAAGAAGCTGGCGCCAGCTATATGCAGCAAGCCAAACTTCATATTCGGACAGATTTGGGCGTCGGCACGGCGCAAACCACAGTTTGGACATGCGATTTAACGCATGGCTATATTGAGATAAATGCGGACTATCGCTCATGAAAACGGTGCTTGTCTCTGCAGTTGCGCTGATCGATTCAGATGGCCGCGTGCTTCTGGCACAACGTCCTGAAGGAAAATCCATGGCCGGACTTTGGGAATTTCCCGGCGGCAAGGTCGAAACAGGAGAAACGCCAGAGGTCGCCTTGATCCGCGAATTAGAAGAGGAACTGGGGATTAATACCTGGCAAAGCTGCCTCGCCCCGCTGACATTTGCCAGCCATGCCTATGAGGATTTTCACCTTTTAATGCCGCTATTTGCCTGCCGAAAGTGGCAAGGCATTCCGCAACCTCAGGAGAAGCAATCCCTAAAGTGGGTCCGCAAACAAGACCTGAGATCTTATCCCATGCCCGCCGCAGATATGCCATTGATTCCAATACTTTACGATTGGCTCTAATTCTGTCCAAAGTCTTAGTAACTTTTACATAAATTAAAACTACCTTGTCTCCAAGAGGTCTGGAAACAGGTTCAATGGATCAAATTGACATCCGCAAAGATCAAAAAGTCGTGAAAACGATTATTCTCGGCTCGCGGATTCTGGCCCAGGGGATTTACAAAGGCGAAACTGCCAAGGGCACAGTTCAAATCAAAGTCAGGCAAAAATTATATGAGGGGCAACCCGTTTCATAGCGCAAAAAAATGGCGCCTAAACGAGGCGCCATTTTCAACAACTTTGAGATTAAGCTAACTTACGTTCAACTTCTTCGCGCTCGAAAATTTCGATCACATCATTTGGTCTGATGTCATCATAATTTTCAAAGGCCATACCGCACTCTTGGCCCGATTGTACCTCAGGCACCTCGTCTTTAAAGCGCTTCAATGTTTTCAACGTTCCTTCATGAATAACAACATTATCGCGCAGCAAGCGGACCCCGGCGGAGCGGCGCGCCACCCCTTCAGTAACCAAACAACCGGCAACTTTACCAACACCCGACACTTTGAACACTTCTTTGATTTTAGAATAACCAATAAAATTCTCGCGAATCTCTGCTGAAAGAAGACCAGAAGCTGCCGCTTTTACGTCATCAACTAAATCATAAATTATGGAGTAGTAACGGATTTCAACACCTTTTTGGTTTGCAGAATTTCTTGCAGAAGCATTAGCTCTGACATTGAATCCCATAACAGGTGCACCTGATGCCTCAGCCAATCCGACATCTGTATCCGTTATAGCTCCTACACCATAATGTAATACTCGCACTCTAACTTCGTCGTTGCCTATTTTTTCCATAGCTTGGACAATAGCCTCTGCTGAACCCTGAACGTCAGCCTTTACAAGAATGGGCATTTCTGTGACGCTTTCATCCTCTTTTGCTTTGGCCATCAATTGTTCAAGGGAAGTTCCAGCACCAGCTGCCGCGCGTTTCTCTTTAGCGGCGTTTTCGCGGTATTCAGCAATTTCTCTAGCCTGTGCTTCTGTTTCAACTACATTTAGCACGTCCCCTGCTTCAGGTGTTCCGTTCAAACCAAGAACCTCAACCGGCACCGATGGCCCAGCTTCTTGAATTCTTTCACTTTTGTCATTGATAAGTGCGCGGACTTTTCCCCATTGCTCTCCCACAACAAAAATATTTCCTTGCTTTAGTGTTCCATTTTGAACCAGAACAGTAGCCACTGGGCCACGTCCTACGTCTAACTGTGCTTCAATAACTGCTCCATGGGCTGCTCTTTTATTATTTGCCTTAAGCTCTAAAATTTCAGATTGCAAAGCAATTGCATCTAATAATTCATCAATTCCTTTTCCTGTTACCGCAGATACCTCTACATCCTGCACTTCGCCAGACATAGCTTCGACGATTACCTCGTGTTGTAATAACTCGGTACGGACTTTGTCTGGGTTCGCTTCTGGTCTGTCACACTTATTGATTGCAACAATCATTGGTACTTGAGCGGCTTTGGCGTGGTTTATCGCTTCCACCGTTTGAGGCATAACGCTGTCGTCTGCGGCGACAACCAAAACTACAATATCAGTTACTTGAGCACCTCTTGAGCGCATTGAAGTGAAGGCTGCGTGACCTGGTGTATCTAAAAATGAAAGAACAGTACCATCTTTAGTCTTTACTTGATAAGCACCGATATGCTGAGTTATACCGCCAGCTTCACCAGAAACAACTTTGGCATTTCTTATTGAGTCCAAAAGGGAAGTTTTACCGTGATCAACGTGCCCCATAATTGTAATTACAGGTGGTCGAGGTTTAAGATCTTCAGGGTTATCTTTAATTTCAGTTATCGCATCTTCAACATCAGAAGCAGAGACCCTTACAATTTTATGCCCAAACTCCTCAATTATTAGTTCAGCAGTATCCGCATCTATAACCTGGTTTTGGGTTACCATCATTCCCATTTTCATCAATGATTTTACAACTTCTGCAGATCTTTCTGCCATTCGGTTTGCAAGCTCGGAAACAATAATTGCTTCTGGAACCTGTACGTCCCTAACAATTTTTTCTCTTTCCAGAGGCTGGCCAATTGCTTTTTGTCTGGCTCGTTCTTGCTTACGCTTCATCGCCGCCATAGACTTTTGATGACTTCGCTCTCCACCGTCAAGGGCTTGGCTTAAGGTTAACTTGCCAGAACGCCTTCCTTCATCACCACGTCCACGTCCGGACGATCTGTCATCACTTTCTCGGTCTTTTTTTCTTGAGTTTGGTGATGATGGGCGAGTACTTTTTGAGTCACTAAACTCTCTGCGTTGTGGCGCATCTGGTTTAGTTACAGTTTTTGCTTCCACCGCAGCTCTTTTAGCCTGCTCTTCTGCCTGCTTTTTAGTTGCTTCCGCCTGGGCTTCTTTTTCACTCTTAATATCTTCAGCTTTTTTTAACTCTCGTTGTCTATTTTCCTGTTCAAGACGTCTTTGCTCTCGTTCTTTCTCGCGCTCTTTCGCGCTGGCTTCACGCTGCGCAACCTCGTCAGCCTCCCTTGCTTTAGCCGCTTGGAGCGCCTTTAATCTGCGCTCCATTTCTGTATCTGAGACCCCTGATGCGAGGCCTTTGGCACGGTCTAAGTTTGATGATTGAATGCCAGTTGTTGTTGTACCTGCTTTTGGCACAACTACTCTTTTTCTCTTTGTTTCTACGACAACGTTTTTAGAGCGCCCATGACTAAAGCTCTGTTTCACGTTACTAGCCCTTGGCCCACTTCGGACACCTAAGGTTTTTTTTCCATCATTATCGCTCATTTAGACTTTTCATCCTTTCGAAAAGAATTTTGATCTTTTACGATGCGCAATCCTTTTAGGCGCTGAGCATCTTCTACTATACGTTGAGTTAAACCACCAGATGCTAGTGCACAGTGGGTGATATTTTCTCGTCCAAAGGCTTTTCCAAGTTCTTTTGAGTTGAGCCAGCCAATATAACTTCCGCCATCAGGCGTTCTTAATCTTGATTTTTCTCTACCAGAGCCATCGCTAGACTGAATTAAAACTTTCGCAATATCTTTTTTAAGCCAGTCTTTTACTTTTTCGTATCCGCAAATACATTGTCCGGATTTCCGCGATAAACCAATTAGTTTCGTAATGCGATCTGCTATTAAATTTTCAACTTGTGTTGCTAAATTTTTTACACATGTGGCGTTTTGGTTTGCAGCTCTAGCAAATAGTTGGCTTTCTTCCGCTTTAACAATTGCAGAGCGTTTAGCCTTCACCCACATACCTCTGCCCGGTAATTTATTTTCAAGATCAGGGTATATTACGTTGTTAGGGCCTAAAACAAAGCGCACCAATTCACTTTTTGACAGCACCTTGCCCGTGGCAATGCACTTTCGTTCCGAAACCTTAAATTTTTCTAAAGAAGAAGTCATAAAACAGGTTACTCTTCAATTTCCTCATTGTTAGGTGCTAGATCGTCAGGATTGACCCACCCCAGCATAACACGCGCTGTCATTACTAGATCTTGAGCTTCTTCCAAACTTACATCAAACTTCTCAAGTAATCCGTCGTCTTTTACTCTTTCACCATCAACAGTGGTCCAACCCCCAGCCAGCTCCCAGTCTGCACAGGTAGCGAATTCATCCAGGGTCTTTATTCCATCTTCTGCTAATGCCTCCAGCATCTGAGGTGACAAACCTTCAAAATTAACAAGACTGTCTTCGACTCCAAGTTCTTTAGCGCGTTGAAGAGCTTTATTTGCTTGCTCCTCAAGAAATTCTTTTGCACGTGTTTGAAGTTCTTTCGCCGTATCCTCATCAACACCATCAATGACGAGTAATTCGTCTATTTCTACGTATGCGACCTCTTCCAGATTTGCAAAACCTTCAGAAACTAATAACTGGGCAAAAAACTCATCCACATCTAAAGTCTCAATAAATAGTTGAGTTCGCTCTTCAAATTCTTTCTGCCTTCGGGCACTTTCTTCCGCTTCAGTCATTATGTCTATATCAAGGTTCGTTAGTTGACTTGCTAAACGAACGTTTTGCCCTCGCCGGCCTATTGCTAAAGAAAGCTGTTCTTCCGGAACCACAACTTCGATTTTCCCTGCTTCTTCATCCAACACGACCTTACTTACTTCAGCTGGCTGCAGTGCGTTTACTAAAAATGTTGGCTGATCTTCATTCCAAGGAATAATATCAATTTTCTCTCCTTGAAGTTCATTTACAACAGCCTGAACTCTGCTACCCCGCATCCCAACACATGCCCCAACGGGATCAATTGTTGTATCAGTCGTAAAAACTGCTATTTTTGCACGCGATCCTGGATCGCGAGCGACAGATTTAATTTCGATAATACCCTCATAAATTTCGGGCACTTCCATTTTGAACAATTCGGACATGAACATCGGATCTGTTCTCGACAAAAATATTTGAGGTCCTCTTGTTTCTCTTCTCACGTCTTTTATGTAGCAGCGAATTCGGTCATTTGGGCGATAGCTTTCTCGTCCAATTTTTTCAGTACGTCGTAAAATAGCCTCACCGCGTCCCACATCTACGACTACATTTCCGTACTCTTCTCGCTTAACAACACCATTAATTATAGTTCCAGCACGATCTTGAAATTCTTCATATTGACGATCTCGCTCTGCCTCACGGACCTTTTGTAAGATAACTTGTTTAGCTGATTGAGCAGCGATTCTTCCCATATCAACAGGGGGGATTTCTTCAATGTATTGCTGTCCAACTTCTGGGCTTTCCATATATTGCTTTGCCTGCTCAATAGTCATCTCAGCCTGATAGTTTTCCGCTTCCTCTTCAGTTACTACTGTACGAACACGCGTAAAAGTTGCACGGCCTGTCTTTCTGTCGATGGACACTCGTATATCCATTTCTGAACCATATCTTGACTTAGCCGCACGGGCGAGACTCTCTTCCATAGCTTCTATAACTAAGCTTGGATCAATCATTTTTTCTCGAGCAACAGCTTCAGCTGTTTGTAAAAGCTCAAGCTGATTTGCAGAAGTAATGGCCATTATTCAATCTCCTCTAACCTGTCGGTTTCAATTTCGTCAAATTCTTTATCATCGAAGTTTTGGTTAATTTTTTTTTGTTTTAGCATTTCTTTTACTAATTCATCGGTCAATACGAGTTTGGCTTCAGCAAGCCAGTCAAATTCTAAGCCAATTGTGCCTTCGTCTAAATTAATTAAAATTTCTGAACCATTGATACCGGCCAATGTTCCTTTAAATCTTTTTTGACCTTCGATTAACTCAACTGTTTCTATTTTAGCCTCATAACCTTCAAATGCTTCAAAATCTTTAATTCTTGTAAGTGGGCGATCAATACCTGGGCTGGACACTTCAAGATTGTATGTGTCTAAAATTGGGTCTTCGACATCAAGCACAGCGCTTATACCTGTAGATATCTCAGCACATTCATCAACATTAATATATCCATCCGGTCGTGCGGCCATTATTTGCAACGTAATTTCTTTATTACTGATTAGTCTTAAACGAACTAATTCAAATCCCATATCTGAGAGGATAGGGTTGATAATTTCAAATAGCTTTTTTTCAGTAGCTGACTGAGCAATTAAATCGTTTGTCATTTTTCCCAAACATAAAAAAACGGGCCCGCGGCCCGCTGCATTTTTCCGGTGGAGTGCGTAGTGCACACCGCTTTGAGAGGCCATATATTTTGATTCAACATTTTTTGCAAGTCACCATTTGAACATTTGCTGATTTATGTAAAAAGTAAAACCAAACTAATTAAACTGAGAGTTTGGATTCACAATTGTTTATCTAGGTGAGAGTGAAATTCATGCTTTCTTATTATCCGTGACATTTACTTTTGTTTCGCTAGCTGATCGGGAATAAAAGCCTTCTGGAAGTTTAATTGCTGCAGCTAAGTCAGAAATTTGGGAGTTTGAAAACGTAATTTTATTTATGCGATCATTAACAGGATCATATTGCTCTAAAGTTATGCATTCTTCAAAATTTGTTACAGTAATATCTTCTGTTAATTGCTTACTGCCTTCGTCGAGTATCGTAATCACTGTGCAGTCAAATTCGTGTTCTATGCTAAACATTGGCGTCTCTTTGGTTTTTTGTTCTAACCAACTTATATGAGAAGAGGTTTTTTCAAAGTAATTTATACAAAACGATGTGGTGAAAATTTCTCACTTAAACTAGTTGGAACTTGTGGGGTGTGATTAAATAAAATATCCTCGGTGATCTGACTAGCAGCAAGGCATGTCTGGAACCCATATCCCCCCTGTCCAGCGAGCCAGAAAAAATTGGGTGACCCGGCATCTGGGCCAATAACCAAAGACTGGTCAGGAGCAAAGCTTCTCAAGCCAGCCCAATTAGAAGTTAGCTTTGTTACTTTTGTTTCCATCAGCATTTCAAAATTGTAAATCCCTCGGGCGATATCTTCTTCATCGGCCCACGCATCGTGTGGATCACAGGGACTAACGTCAGCAGGCGATACTATCATGCTTCCCGCGTCTGGTTTGGCGTACCAAGTGTCATCACTACCAAATAATACTGGAAGAGAACTCAAATTATTACTGGTATCTATCTCAACCCTCGCCATTGATCTTTTATACGGTTGAATATTCTTGGGCTTCAGATTTGCAAGTTTAGCGATGTTGTCTGCCCAAGCACCACTGGCATTAATAATTATGTCTGATTGGATTTTTGAATTTATTACCCATTTATTATTATTTCTTTCGAACTTACTAACCGCTGAATTAGTAAAAATATGAACACCATTACTAAGACATTCTTTGCGCAAGGTTTGGATCAAAAGATCTGTATCAATATCGAAAACGTCATCGCGCCAGGCCGCTTGTTTTACGGATTTCAAGTCTATTATTGGAGCTTTTTCTTTGGCTTCACTTACTGAAATTGAAGATAAGCCGAGGCTCTTAGCATGACTATTGAACGCGTCTATTTCACCATTTTTTTCTAGAGACATAAGCCCACGTTGCTTTAAAATATCCGGGTATTTATATTGCAACTCGCGAAAAGTGATCAGATTAAGTTCACAAACATCGCTATTTCCGTAATCCGATATGAACACAGCAGCTGAACGACTTGAAGAGTGGTGTGCTAGAAAATCTTCTTGCTCCCAAAGACCTATTTTAGCGTGCTTGGAAAGTCTTGCCGCAGCGGATATACCTGCAATTCCGCCCCCTATTACAGCAATATCGAATGTTTCTGACAATTGAGAATTCTTTTTTTAAATGAGAGCCCCTAGTGAGTGAAAGGGGCTCCCTAGATTAATTTTTATTGAGGCACTTCAGCAGTTATACCTTCTACATAAAAGTTCATTCCAAGTAGTGTGCCGTCGTCAGATGTTTCTCCGGCTGCCAACCAATCGGATCCATCTTGTTTTTTAAGCGGCCCAGTAAATGGATGGTAAGTTCCATTAGCGATTGCATCGCGCATAGCTAAGGCCTCTGCCTTTACTTCTGCTGGAACAGCGTCTGAAATTTCTCCTATGCCAACCATGCCTGGTCCAATTCCATCCCATGTCTCAACAGACTTCCAAGAGCCATCCAAAACAGCTTGAGTTCTTGCAACATAGTAAGGACCCCAGTCGTCAATAATTGAAGAAACCCGTGGCATTGGCGCATATTCACCCATATCAGATGCTTGTCCAAAGGTGATTACATTTCCCGCCTCTTTTGCGGCAGCTTGGGGTGCTGTTGAATCAGTGTGCTGCAAAACAACATCAGCACCTTGATCTATCAATGCCTTAGCAGCATCTGCTTCTTTCGCTGGGTCAAACCAAGTATATGCCCAGATGATGTTGAACTCTACATCTGGATTTACCTTTTTAGCATGGATATAAGCTGAATTTATTCCTCGAATAACTTCGGGAATTGGAAATGATGCAATATATCCAATTTTATTAGTTTTTGTCATTTTTCCAGCAATATGCCCCTGAATTGCGCGTCCTTCATAAAAACGTGCTGAATATGTTGATACATTATCAGAGCGCTTATAACCGGTCGCGTGTTCAAATCTTACGTTTGGAAATTTTTTTGCAACATTTATGGTGGGGTCCATGTATCCGAAGGAGGTGGTAAATATAAGATCTGCCCCTTGCATAGCCATAGTTGTCATTACACGTTCAGAGTCGGCGCCCTCGGGAACACTCTCTTGATAGATGGTTTCAACGCGATCACCAAAATGTTTTTCTACCGCTAAACGGCCTTTGTCGTGTTCGTATGTCCAACCGCCATCGCCAATTGGACCAACATAAACGAAACCGACTTTTACATCTGCAGCACTTACCGCAGTTCCTAGACCAAGGGCGAGCAGCACGCCAGCTAGTATGGATTTATAATTCATGATGTCTCCTAATATTGTTTTGCCTCATTGAGAGGCGTGGAAAGGTCGCGCCAACGAGCCAGGCGCAGTATGATGTCCAAATAAAGATATACCTACCAGAACAACTATTGTCACGAGATATGGTGACATAGAAAGAATTTCTACTGGAATAGCTACACCTATTGCCTGTAAATTAAGTTGTAAAACAGTGATACCGCCGAAAAGATAAGCACCTATTAGAACCCGCCACGGTTTCCAGCTGGCAAAAACGACAAGTGCCAGCGCAATCCAGCCAGCACCTGCTGTCATTCCTTCAGTCCATTGTGGAACACGAGCAAGACTAATGTATGCACCTCCAAGACCCGCCATTGCTCCGCCAAACATAATTGCAATGAACCGAATTCTGACCACTTTATAACCGAGAGCATGTGCAGCCTCTTGGTTTTCACCTACGGCTCTTAATACCAAACCCCATCTAGTTTTGTTCACTATAAGAGCTACTACTGCAACAACCAATATGGAGAGATAAACGATTGCATCATGAGAAAAAAACATAGGTCCTAAAATTGGAATATCTGAAAGAAATGGTATTTCAAACTTAGTTAAAGTTGGACTTTTTATTCCTTCATAAGGCTTTCCAATTAGAGCGGATAAACCCAGTCCTACCATTGTTAATCCTAAACCTGTGGCAACCTGATTAGACATCATAAACTGAGTTAGAACTGCAAATATAATTGAAAGAAGTGCCCCCGCAATAGCTGCACAAAGAAAGCCATAAATTGGTATTTGGGTATTCACAGCAATGATAAAACCAATGACAGCTCCTATAATCATCATTCCTTCAACGCCAAGATTTAGAACGCCTGATTTCTCTACTATTGCTTCGCCAATAGCTGCTAATAATACTGGCGTTGCTGAAATCATCAAAGCAGGAATAAGCAATACTAAATCTATTCCAAAAACCACCATGCTATAAGCTCCTAAATTTCAGTCTGTAATTAGTGAAAATATCGGTTGCTAACAAAAAGAATAGAAGCATGCCTTGCAAAAGTTGGATAGAGGCTCCAGGCAAACCAAGCATAAGCTGAGCTATTTCCCCGCCAATATAAGTCAAAGCCATTAGAAGGCCTGCTAACAATATTCCAATAGGATTTAACCTGCCTAAAAACGCAACGATAATTGCTGTAAAGCCATACCCTGAATTGAAAGAAATAGTAATTTGCCCAGCAGGTCCAGCTACCTCAAATAGGCCAGCCATGCCTGCCAGAAGCCCAGATGTTCCCAAGCAAAAAATAATAGTTTTAGATGGATTAATACCGGCAAAGTAAGCAGCTTTGGGCGCTTCGCCCGATATCCGTATTTCATAACCTTTTTGATGCTTAAGAAATAAAAAATATGCCAAAATAACAGATATAAATGCTGTTATTACCCCCCAGTGCATACCAGAATTAATAATTATCTCTTCATTAAAAGCACTTGGGTAATCCTTAAAATTTCTGCTTCCTGGAAACCCCATCCCGTCAGGGTTTCGCAATAATCCCTGGCTCACAGATGCTAGTATATTTTCAGCCACGTAGACAAGCATCAATGAAACTAATATTTCGTTTGTTTTAAAATATACCTTTAATAATGCCGGGATTAAGCCCCAAATAAAGCCTCCTACAGCTCCAGCTAAAACCATTATTGGAAAGATGAATATACTTTCTTGCGGATAAAAACTTAACGCAACAGATGCTCCAAAAATCGCACCTAAAATATATTGTCCTTCAGCACCTATATTCCAAATTCCAGCTTTGAAACCAATTGATAGGCCGATGGCAATTAGAATAATTGGTCCTGCTTTTACCAAGAGTTGTGGTCTCGCATACGATGCAAAACTTTCGTCAAACAAGGGATCCCAAAAAATAAGTTTTATTGCGCTAAATGCTGATGCGAATTCATCAAGCAATAGTCCGAACATTATTCCTCCAAAAAGCATTGTTAGAAAAACTGCTATTAGAGGAGTTGTGACGGCCCAGGCCCGGGAAACATTTCTGCGCTTTTCAAGTCTGAGCATGGCTATCAAGATCTAAATCAGATCCTCCCATGAGCAATCCAACATCCTCTGAAGACAGGTGTCCAAGCTCATATATTCTGGACATGTAGCCGTTGGTTAAGACTGCAAAAGTATCACAGATTTCAAAAAGTTCATCTAAATCTTGGCTGATTACTATAACTGCAGACTGTTGAGAAGCCAGATTTAAGATTGATTGCCGTATGAAAGCAGCGGCTGCTGCATCAACGCCCCATGTTGGTTGGTTGACAACAAAAACTTTCGGCTTTTCAAGAATTTCGCGCCCTATCACAAATTTTTGTAAGTTGCCTCCAGATAGCGAGGCTGCGGTGTTATCTAAAGTTGGTGTTCGGACATCAAATTCAGAAACAATCCTACTTGTTTTTGTGCTTATGTTTTTGAAATTAATAATACCCCACTTATCGATTACATCTTTTGAATGTGAAGTCATGAGTGTGTTTTCAACAAGTGACATTGCGGGAGCAGCTGCGTGCCCCAATCTCTCTTCTGGAGCGGCTCGAAGCCCCAATTCGCGACGTTGATTGGGGCGAAGGTGTCCGATATGCTGATCCAACAACGTTATAGTTTTTGGGCTCGTTTTCGTCTCTCCAGATAAGGCTCCAAGAAATTCATCTTGACCATTACCAGCCACACCTCCAATTCCTAGTATTTCACCTACGCGAACGGAAAAGTTAATATTTGATAAAGAAGTTCCAAAAAAGTCTTTAGAATGAACAGAAAGATTAGAAACTTTTATAAGTTCTTCCCCAAATGTTCGATTTTTTCTAGACGGACTGGAAAATGATTTACCAACCATCATTTCACCAATTTTCTTTGCACTAGTATTTTTAGGTGTGCAGGACCCTACTTTCTCTCCATTTCGTAGAATTGTCGCAAAATCACAAATTTCGCGTATTTCCTCCAATTTATGTGAAATATATAAAATTGATTTGCCCTCTTTTTTAAGCCTAAGAAGTGTCTCAAAAAGTGTTGTCACTTCATTTGGGGTTAAAACAGAAGTTGGTTCATCCATAATAAGTAATTTAGGGTTTTGGAGAAGGCACCTGATAATTTCTACTCTTTGACGTTCGCCAGCTGACAATTGTCCAACTAACCTCTTCGGATCTAATGGGAGACCGTATGATTTTGAAACAGTTTCAATTTTTTGCGATAAATCATTAATTTTTGGTGGATTTTCCATCCCTAGAGCAATGTTTTCAGCAACATTCAAAGCATCAAATAAGGAAAAATGTTGAAAGACCATTGCTATGCCGCTTTGACGAGCTTTACTTGGCTCTGATGGTCTAAAATTTTCTGAACCTAGCTTCATGTTACCAGAATCTGGCTGCATTAAGCCATATATCATTTTCACGAGCGTTGACTTTCCAGCACCATTTTCACCTAACAATGCATGAATTTCGCCTGAATTAATTTCAAAACTTATATTTTCGTTAGCTTTTACACCGGGAAATGATTTGGATATGCCGTTAAGTTGTAACAAAACTTCGGCCACGCAACACTCCTTCATGAACTTTCGGTTTACCGATCTTAGAGAGTATCACTTTAAGGACAATAATTTCTGGCTCAAGTGCAAAATTTTCAGAAATACGCGTTGTTAAAAAATAAAAATTGGGGCAAACCTAAGAGCAGATTTAATTTTGTGGAAATTTTATGTCTTTGGCTGCCAAATTTGTTCATCTTCGACTTCATTCAGAGTATTCACTTTTACAAGGAGCAATGCGTCTAAAATCTCTTCCTGACCTATGCATTGAAGAGAATATGCCCGCTGTGGCTGTAACGGATAAAAATAATTTGTTTTGTGCATTAGAATTCTCTGTTTCTGCCAGTAGCAAAGGCATACAGCCAATAATCGGTTGCCAAATAGATACCCAATATTCAGATTTAAAAGTTGGCGAAACTTTACCAAAAATAGCACCCCTTGTTTTAATCGCTCAGAGTGAAAAGGGTTATCAAAACTTAATGAAACTTAATTCTTGCCTCTACCTCAATGAAGATAGGAGAGGTTTACCTCGAGTTGATCTGCTTGAGCTGGAAAAATATTCAGACGATCTAATTTGCCTTTCAGGCGGTCCTGGAGGGCCAATTGGTTCTTTGCTTGCCGATGGTCAGATCGATGAAGCAACAAGCATAGCATCTAGGCTTTTAGGAATTTTTTGCGATCGTTTTTATATTGAATTGCAGCGGCATCCTGAAGAGGGTGGGTTACCTTTTCTAGAGCAAAAAACCGAGCCATTTTTTTTAAAAATTGCATACGAAATGGAAATTCCAGTTGTTGCAACAAATGATGTACATTTTTTAAATTCTGAGGCTTATGAATCTCATGACGCGTTGCTCTGCATAGCTGATGGTGCTTATGTTGATCAACAAGAGCCCAGAAGACGTCTAACACGACAACATTATTTCAAAACGTCGTCTGAAATGTTGGCTCTTTTTGCTGATATCCCGGAGGCAATAGAGAATACTGTAGAAATTGCTAAACGCTGTTCTTTTATGGTTTCATGTCGTGATCCAATATTGCCAAAATTTGCAGATGATGAAGTCGCTGAGTTGCGCCGTCAAGCTAATGAAGGCTTGCAAAAAAGGCTTGCGGTGATTCAACATGCGGCATCAATGGAGGAATACCAAAAAAGGTTAGACTTTGAGCTAAACGTAATCATTAATATGGGTTTTCCAGGTTACTTTTTGATTGTTGCCGATTTTATCCAATGGTCGAAGAAAAATAGAATTCCAGTTGGTCCCGGTAGGGGTTCAGGTGCTGGATCACTTGTGGCCTATTCGCTTACAATAACAGATTTAGATCCTATTAGGTATTCGCTACTCTTTGAGCGCTTCTTAAATCCAGATCGGGTCTCAATGCCTGACTTTGATATTGATTTCTGTATGGATCGTAGAGAAGAGGTAATACGATATGTGCAGGAAAAATATGGCCATGATCGTGTTGGTCAAATAATCACATTTGGCGCATTGCTGTCAAAGGCAGCTATCCGAGATATCGGACGTGTATTGCAAATGCCTTACGGGCAAGTAGACCGGCTTGCTAAGATGATACCAGTTGAAGGCGTCAAACCAGTATCCATAGAAACAGCTATTGAAGAAGAGCCTAGATTTAAGGAAGAGGCAAAAAATGAAGAAGTCGTGGGAAGGCTTTTGAATTACGGAAAAGAAGTTGAAGGTCTTTTAAGGAATGCTGCAACGCATGCTGCTGGAGTTGTAATTGGAGACAGGCCTTTAGATACATTAGTACCACTATATAAAGATCAAAAATCAGATATGCCGGCAACTCAATACAATATGAAATGGGTTGAACAATCTGGATTGGTGAAATTTGATTTTTTAGGCTTAAAAACATTAACAGTTATTCAGAATGCCGTTGAATTAATTTTGAAGTCTGGGCGCCCTTTACATGTAAGCGCTGATGGTAATGAATTATATGTGCCTCAAAATGGTGCTGAAAATGAAATAAATGCTATCCCCTTAGACGATGACGCAACTTACCATCTTTATTCATCAGCTAAAACGTATGCGGTTTTCCAGGTTGAAAGCCAGGGCATGATGGATGCACTTAAGCGCATGAAGCCAACTTGTATTGAGGATATTGTGGCTTTGGTGGCTCTATATCGACCAGGGCCAATGGAAAATATCCCGGCTTATTGCGAGGTGAAAAATGGCTTAAAGGAACGCATATCGATACACCCGCTGATTGACGATATTTTGGAAGAGACACAGGGTATAATTGTTTATCAAGAGCAAGTTATGCAAATCGCTCAGGTTATGGCTGGATATAGTTTGGGTGAAGCGGATTTATTGCGTAGAGCTATGGGTAAAAAGATTAAAGAGGCAATGGATGCTGAGCGTCCAAAATTTGAAAAAGGCTCTGCTGAAAATGGGGTTGATACGAACAAAGCATCTGAAATTTTTGATTTATTGGAAAAGTTTGCAAATTATGGTTTTAATAAATCGCACGCTGCGGCTTATGCAGTAGTAAGTTATCAAACTGCATGGTTGAAAACTAACCACCCATTGGAATTTATGGCAGGTGTAATGAATTGTGATATTCATTTAACCGAAAAACTTGCAATATATTTTGAGAAAGTTGTTAAAAAAGAGTTAGAGCTTCCTTATGTGCCGCCTTGTGTAAATAAATCTTATGCAACATTTTCGGTAGTAAATGGATCGTTAGTTTACGGATTGGGTGCGCTTAAAAATATTGGAATTGAGGCTATGCAACTGATCATAGAGGCACGAGGCTCAACTTCTTTTTCAACCCTTTTTGATTTAGCTAGAAGAGTTGATCTAAAACGGGTAGGCAAAAGACCTTTAGAAATGTTGGCTAGAGCAGGTGCTTTTGATGAGCTTGACCCTAATAGAAAAAGGGTCTTCGAAGCTCTTGAAGATCTAGTTTATTATTCAGTGGCAGTTCATGAACAAAAATCGTCAAACCAAGTCTCGCTGTTTGGCGAAACTGGTGATGATTTGCCTGAGCCTCGTATTAAGGATTATCAAGACTGGCTTCCAGCTGAACGATTAGCTGAGGAGTACATTGCTATAGGCTTTTATTTGTCTGATCATCCATTGGGCGATTATGCCAGTGCTTTAAAACGAAATGGTGTTTTGACCTTAGACGAAGTGATTAGTAAAGCGGAAGCAGGCCCTTTTGTTGCTAAAATGGCGGGCGTGGTAGCCAATCGACAAGAAAGAAAATCAGCGCGAGGAAATCGTTTTGCATTTCTCCAACTGAGCGATAAAACCGGTTCTTATGAAGCCACTCTATTTTCAGAAGTTCTTGAAAAATCAAGGGAATATATAGAAACTGGGTCAAAGGTTTTGATGACAGCGGAAGCTTCGTTAGAGTCTGACCAAATTAAGTTACTAGCTAGATCAATTAGTCCTTTAGACATTGGAATTTCAAAAGTTGATGCGGAAGGAATGCGAGTTTTCGTAAATGACGAAAAAGTAATTAGTTCCGTTGCTTCAGTATTAGATCAATCGAGAGATCAAATTAAAATAGGGGCTAAAGGTCCAATATACTTGCGCCTTATTAATTCAACTTTGCCTGGGGAGGTCGAAATTGATTTGGGCGAAAATTTTCCGATAAACCCGCAAATTAGAGGTGCGATCAAGAGCCTCAATGGGGTTGTGGAAATTGAAGAAATATAGACAATGGTAGCTGTAGGTTTAGTAAAAACTTTTCACTAATTAAATTCCTGCTAAGTGTTCAGCCGTAAGGGAAGATACATGAGCGATCAATTCAAAATTACTTTGGCCCAACTCAACGCAACAGTTGGCGATTTAAAAGGTAATGCTGATAAAGTAATAAAAGCATGGGACAATGCGCGTGATGAGGGTAGTAACATTATAGCGTTTCCTGAGCTGTTTATAACTGGATACAATCCCCAAGATTTAATTTTAAAACCGGCTTTTCAAAAAGCTTCTACTGAAATGATCCAAAAAATAGCAGAAACTTGTTCGAAAGGCCCAACCATCGCTGTTGGTGGACCGTTTTCTGATAAAGAAAATCTTTACAATGCCTACTACATTTTGTCAGAGGGCAAGATACAAGCAATTATTAAAAAGCATCATCTTCCCAATGAAGAAGTCTTTGATGAAGTTCGCCTGTTTGCATCTGGTAATGTGGATGGGCCATTCCAGGTTGATCAAATGCGGATAGGAAGCCCAATATGTGAAGATGCATGGCATACCGATATAGTGGAAACTCTAACTGAGACAGGAGCTCAAACTCTGTTGGTTCCAAACGGAAGCCCATATTACAGGGGTAAAACAGAAATCAGACAAAACGTAATGGTTTCTAGGGTGATAGAAAGTGGATTACCTCTTGTTTATCTTAATTTAGTAGGTGGCCAAGATGATCAGGTTTTTGATGGGGGATCTTTTGTATTAAATCCTGGCGGCGAACTCGCTTTGCAAATGCCGCAATTTGAAGAAAACATTGCAACCTGTGTTTTTAAAAAAACTGCGGGGGGCTGGATGGCCGATTCTGGGCAAAAGCATCGTATTGTTGAGCCGTTAGAGTCAGATTATTTTGCAATGGTAATAGGACTGCGCGATTATTGTAAAAAGGCAGGCTTTGATAGGGTTGTTATCGGTCTTTCTGGAGGAGTTGATAGTGCTCTGGTAGCAACTATCGCAGCTGATGCATTAGGGCCACAATCTGTAAGAACCGTTATGCTTCCATCTGAATACACGAGCAAAAGCTCGCTTGATGATGCTGCTGAATTATCTAATAATTTAAATTGTCGATATGACTATCTTTCAATTGAAGAAGGTCGGCTTGCAATTTCTGAAACACTATCAGATTTATTTAAGGGTAAAGAGCCTGATTTAACTGAAGAAAATATTCAATCGAGATTACGAGGGTTATTATTGATGGCAATTTCCAATAAATTTGGTGAAATGTTGCTAACTACGGGGAATAAGTCAGAAGTTTCAGTGGGTTACGCCACTATATATGGTGATATGGCGGGTGGTTATAATCCAATAAAGGACCTTTATAAAACACGTGTATTTGATATCTGTAGGTGGCGTAATGAAAACGCCAGACATTGGATGAGGGCCTCAGGGGTAAATGTTATTCCAATTAATATAATTGAAAAACCGCCTAGTGCTGAGCTGCGTCCTGACCAAAAAGACAGTGACAGTTTGCCAGATTATTTTGTCTTGGATGGAATACTAAAAATCCTCGTTGATGAAGATGGAACTATAGATGATTGTACCGCTGTGGGGTATAGTGAAGATGACGCCAAACGCGTTCAAAAGTTATTATTTATAAATGAATATAAGCGTTTTCAGTCAGCGCCAGGGACGCGGTTAAGTAAACGTGCTTTTTGGCTTGATCGGCGCTATCCCATAATTAACCGCTGGTGCGAATAGTGAATTTTGTTCATCTGCTTAGTTCGATAAGATGAATGTATGCCGTCTTTATGTCGAAAATGTTTCAATACTTTTACCGAAGAAGGACGATGTCCAATCTGCAATTCACCGTTAGTGGTATCCCATGATGAGTTGTTTAATCTGAATATCGCACATATGGATTGTGATGCTTTTTATGCAAGTGTTGAAAAACGTGACAATCCGGAATTAGCAGATAAGCCCGTAATTATTGGAGGTGGCAGACGTGGCGTTGTTTCTACCGCCTGCTACATTGCCAGAATATGCGGTGTAAAATCAGCAATGCCTATGTTTAAGGCTCTGGAGAAGTGCCCAGATGCAGTCGTTATCAGGCCTCGGATGAAATTGTATGCTGAAATAAGTCAACAGATTAGGGTATTGATGACTGACATTACTCCTATGGTTGAACCGTTGTCTCTTGATGAAGCTTTTATGGATTTGTCTGGCACTCATAAATTACATGGAGTTCCACCGGCTGTAATGCTTGCAAAGTTGATGGATAGGATTAGTGGAAAATTAGGTTTGACTGGGTCAATTGGGCTATCGCACAATAAATTTTTGGCAAAGATTGCTTCAGATCTCAATAAGCCAAATGGATATTCAATAATTGGCGAAGCGGAAACTGGCTCTTTTTTAAAAGATAAATCTGTTCGATTGATATGGGGAGTAGGCAGTTCAGCGCAAAAGTCATTAGAAAAGGCAGGTATACGGACTTTCAGTGACTTGCTGAGGTGGGACAGAAAAGATTTAGCAAAAAAATTTGGTTCTATGGGTGATCGTTTATGGTTTTTAGCAAAAGGTCAGGATGCTCGGATTGTATCAAATAATGACCGAGTTAAGTCTATTTCCAACGAGACGACTTTGTTTGAAAACACAAGTGACTTGCGCGTTTTAGAAGGACATTTATGGAGGCTTTGCGAAAAGGTGTCTTCGAGAGCCAAATCTAAGGGGTTAGCTGGTTCAGTTGTGATTTTGAAATTAAAATCATCAAACCATAAGTTGATAACGAGAAGGCTCACGTTACGAGATCCAACACACTTGGCAGATATCCTGTTTCGTTCAACTTATCCTTTGATGAAAGCATCAATCTCAAATGGCCCATTTAGGCTGGTAGGGGCAGGATTATCGGGGCTTTGTTTCGCAAGCCAAGCAGAGCGTGAGCCAGAACTTTTAGATAATGGAGCTCTCAAAAGGATCAAAGTTGAGCGTGTTACTGATGAAATTAGAGAAAAATACGGAGATGAAGCAGTGATAAAAGGCAGATCACTTCTTTAATCATTCAGCAGCAATTTTTTCTGACTTGCAAATTAATGATGATATTTGAATAAGTGCAGGAAAGAGCCGTGTTTTTAGTTCCTCAAACTCTGAGTTTGGTGAAATTTTTTCTTCATCCATATAAAGTGATCGATCAATTTCTAACTGAAGTGCATGGATCCTTTTTTTAACTTTGCCATGGTGTTTTGTTATGAAGGCACCCGCAAACGGTGTATTTTTTGCTACTCTGAAATCATGTTGTTTTAAAATTGAAATTACGAGATTCGTGAACTCAGGATCGCTTGACATACCGAACCTGTCACCAACAACAATTTCGGGTGGTTTGATAAAAGATGATTGCGTTGAGACAGCCTCGTGCGGCATTGAGTGTATGTCTATTAATAAACTTTGGCCGAAAACAGACTGAGACCTTTGGAGAAGATTTGACAGGTCCGTGTGATAAGGTTTCCAGTAATATTTTATTCGTGATTGCGCTTGTTCAAAACTTAGTTTCCCTCGATAGATTTCCTTTCCATGCGAAACCACTCTTGGAATAACACCTAAACCAGATGAAATTCGTGGATTTTTTATGTTATTTTTAATTCCACTGATTAAAGCAGGATCTAATTCGTCTGTTGAACGATTTAGGTCTATAAAAGCTCTTGGTGCATTTGCAATTATCTTAGGTGCCCCATATTTCTCAATACCATCAATCAATTGGTCCAAGAAAGCATCTTCTGAAGATCGAATCGATAGCTGGTCTAATATCGATTGATTCAAAAATGATACGCCGTAGTCTCGACCAGAATGTGGTAAAGCAAAAACAACTCCAGATGTAAGTGAAACTGGCTCAACTATACTATGCTGTCTAATATCGGCAAAACCACTATTCATATTTTAAGGTTAGCGTAAAATATATTAAATCAAAAGCTCTTGATGTCTGATCAATGTGATATTATAGACCCCCATCGGCGCGGTAATCCCGCGCCCCCAGTGTTGGGGTGCTTAGTTCGTCGGTTTGGGCGGTTAGCTCAGCGGTAGAGCACTACGTTGACATCGTAGGGGTCACTGGTTCGATCCCAGTACCGCCCACCA